>ERZ779876.1027-NODE-1027-length-26161-cov-4.019038_pt1 | contig 26161 bp, 29 predicted proteins | sample MGYA00511068_ERZ779876 | MGnify/ENA primary metagenome ERZ779876 (study PRJEB29588, sample SAMEA1970858) | human gut metagenome | biome: human gut; feature: human-associated habitat; material: faeces | place: Denmark | collected 2008/2010 ...
TTACCGGCTTTATAGTAATCGTATTGTGCCTGCGAATTTTGTTCGTACTGGTTAGCGTAGGTTCTGGAACCAAACACTTCAAATTCGGACAGGTCAAACAGGTAATCGGTGGTAGCCGTAACTGCACCGGAAGTATTGCTGGAATTACCGGTGTTGTCGGTGTACTTAGTCACAGGTTGCATAACGGCCAACAATTCAGACGGAAGCGCCGCCATCAGGCTGTTTGCAACGGGGCTTGTGGGGGTTCCATCATTGCCATAAAGGGTTTTCCGCTTATAGCAAGCGTTCCAACCACCGCTGTTCGTGTTGCTGGTATTCCAGTTGAAATAACCGGAACTGGAAGTTGTGTTGTTATACTGACTATCACACAGGCCAACCGCCGTGGAACCGATCTTTCCGATCTGGAAGTGAATCTTGTTCGCACCTTCCTTGGCGGAATTGTGATTGAACCCCAAAATGAAAGCATTGACCGCCAAATTGGAAAAAGTGGTGTTGCCCACCTTGCCATTGATCTTGATTTCTTTCACATCGCCAACGGCCCAATAGTTGGCCCCCAAACCTGCGGAACTGACTTCCCGGATGGTTGCCCAACTGTTATCATTCAGAACCTTGGTGGGCAAAGTCACTTCAACGGAACAGGTCTTATTGGCCGGGGCCGTGTGGTTGGTGCCAGCGGCCACGCTGACGGTGATTGTGGCGCTTCCTTTGCCCTTGGCGGTAACAGTTACCACCCCACCGGAAACGCTCACAGAAGCCACCGTAGGGGCATTGGAAGTGGCCGTGATTGTGCCGTTACCGGCTCTTGTCACGGTGATGGTGTCCGTGGTCTTTGCGGCGGTCAGTTTGATGGAAGTCTTATTCAAAGACAAACTACCAGCGGCCTTGGCAATGCTCCAAGCAACCGTTTTGACCCCGGTGCTTCCATCGGCCCACTTGTAGTTCGTTTTCGGCGTGAAGGTGGCATTGTAGGAACCGGCGTTCGTGCCGCTGGTAGTTCCGCCAAGCGTCATTTTCCCGCTGTCATAGTTGTTCCAAGTGGGGCTTTGGGCCGAACCGGTATAAGTAAGGCTGTTGCTCTGCGTGGGGATCGTCATGGTGGCGGCGCTGATCGTCCAAGTCACTTCCTTGGCGGTCTGTGTGCCATCTGCCCACTTATACTTCCCTTTCGGCGTGAAAGTGGCCGTGTAGGTTCCAGCATTGGTGCCGGTAGTTACACCGCCCAAGGTCAGGGCTTCAGGGTTATAGGCGTTCCAAGAAGGGCTTTGGGCCTGTCCGTTATAGGTCAGGGTGCCATTCTGCGAAGGAAGAACATTGATGGTATAGACGATACCGGACACAGCTTTCAAGGCCGCATCTGCGGCGGTCTGTGCGTTCTGCGCCGCTTCCACACAGGTTCCGATCTGGTACAACAGATACGGGTGGGCGGTCTGATCAAGGTTGTGTTCGCTCACCTTGTTTTGGGCCGTACCTTTGGGATCATAGTTCATGTTGGGAAGCTGTTCGGCGGGAACCTTACCATCCACCAGATCAGCCTTCCCGGATTGACCTTTCTGAAGGGCTTCAACGGCATCCGCATTGGCCTTCATTTGGGTATCAATCTTATCCATGTTTTCATTCTGAACCCCTACATCATAAAATTCAGATTCAAGGGGTTTAGTCAGCTTGTAATTGGTTGTTTTATTCGCCATTCTTCAAAACCTCGTTTCTCAACTGATTATGGGTATAGGCGGCAAGCTGGGCATGGGTGAACCGCCCAAGTTCCGCATGGGTGTTATAAAGCTGAAGCAAGGTCACAACCATGTTTTGGGGAACAACCCGGTTCAGCAAAGATTCAACATCATTGAAGTTGTTCTTTGCGGCCAACCCGATTTTCACAAGAAGCTGATAGGTGCCTTCTTCCACATCAGCGGAATAGTTACCCTTCCCGCACAGCGTTTCAAGGATGTTCCGAAGCTGGGGCAAGGTGTACGGAAGTTCTTCATTGATCCGGGTCAGAATACGGAACCGGCGATCTTCAAGACTGTCCGTGCCTTTGGGGGTGATCCCCAAAATCTTTTCCCACCGGGAAAGGCCCATGTTTCCAGCGGTGGGAATGAACTGATTATCAAGAAGATCATCCGTGGTATTCCACGCCTTTTCAATTTCCGGCTGTTCGCTCCCCATGATCCCCTGAAACTCCGCATAATCACGAATGACATAGGGAAGATAATCAATTAGTTTGCGTTCCATGCTCCCGGCCCCCTTATCCGTTGATCACGATGGTTCCCGGCTCAATGGTTCCCAAAACCGGGATGTGGTCAAGGGTCAGGGTACAGTTCGCCGCTTCACCGTTGATCTTGGTGTTGGCAATATCCAGAATACCGGTGATCCCCAACAGGCGGCTTTCCACCTGACTGATACGAACCACAAGGGCTTCATTCTGGTCTGCCCAACTTTGGGCCAGTTCCAAGAAGTAACCGTTGATTGCTTCCGTGACATAGGCGGAAACATCATCCCAACTCCATTCTCGCTGATAGTACAGATCGAAGGAAAGGTTGATGGTATCTTCACCCACGCCTTCAACCCTCACCACATGGCCGATGGGAGCAATGCCCACACCTTCACCGGCGTTCTGAAGGGGGTCAACTGCGGTCTGCACCTGATCCACAAGGGCTTCAGAAGGCTTCTTGAAGGAACTGTTGATGATCACCAGCTTCACGGTTCCGCCCACGGTCAGCTTGCTATTGGCTCCCGCCGCATACACGGCATTCAACCACGCCTTGATTTCCTCGGACACACCGGAAAGGCCGCTGATCCAAGTGTCGGTTCCCGTGGGCGGGATCAGCTTGGCCGGGTTCAAATCGCTGTTCCAAACCCGATATACCTTCACACCGCCAACGCCGGGAATGGCGTTCACCTTTTCCAGATAATCCGCACGGTTGCCGCCGAAGGCTTGGGCATTCAGGCTATCCATGTAACGCTGTCTGAAAACCTCGGTATCTTCTTCATCTTCACCGGGGATCACCACGGCGGAAATGGAACAGGTTTCAAGCCCGTCCACATACTCAATGGGAATCACCGTTCCGGTGTAGTCATTACCGGCTTCACCAGCGGTTTCACAGGTGATTTCATAGTTGCCGCTTCCACGGTCAGCCGAAACATAATAGTTCAGTTCCCCGATGGAAAAGCGGGTGTTCATGGGAAGGTGCAAGGTGGTTGGTGTAATGCTCAACTGCAACACGGCGGGGCTTGCCGGTTGCGGTTTCAGCCCCCTTTCTGCCGCCCTCAAAATGAGATAAGGGCGGGTTGCGGTGTCCGCAAAGGTTTCATTCAGCACCGTATCAAGGGCAATATAAAGGTTCTGCAATTCCACGGCGGCGGGGGCATCACCGCACCAAACCAACGAACCTTCACGGGTGTCCAAATTGCCATTGATGGAAAGCGCCTTCTGAAGCATCCGGGAAAGGATTGCTTCATAGGTCTGTGCTTCATACATCAGATTTCAACCCCCAATTCTGCATTGATTTCGCCAAAAATGCTGACCACCGTGAAGGTAGTCAGCACTTTCTTTTTGTTCACCGTAAATTCAAAGTTCTGAACCGCCGTGATCCTATCATCCTGAAGCAAGGCTTCACGAACCCGGCGTTCAATTTCGGGAATACAGTATTCCACATCTTTCCCGATCAGATTATGAAGTTCAACCCCATAATCCCAAGAATGGATCAACCATTCATAGCGTTCTGTGTTCAGGATCAGAAAAACCGCCTGTTCCACAGCTTGGATTTCATCAATGGTGCCGATGATGGTCAGGTTGTTGTGGTTCATCCTGAAAGTACGGCTTGGAAGGGTTTCAATGGTGAAATCCTGTTTAATATCATCCTGCACGTGCGGAATCATCATCAAGCCCCCTTTACTCGGTCAATAACCACGAATTTCTTTCCTTGCTGAACCCGGATCAGAAGCACCTTTTCACCGGCCTTCAAAGCGTTGTGAACCTTGAAGGTTTTCTTGCCAACATAGGCGTGTTTGTGGGCTTCATAAGCCGCCGCACCGGAACCACCGCCTTTGTCCTCGGTGCTGTGGTTCACCGTCATATCAACTTCAAAATCAGTCACATTCCGGGTCAGGATCAGCATTTTGGAAGTGTAGATGGATTTCTGATCCACCTGAATTTTCAAGGGCGAAGCGGAAAGGACAGTTCCAAACAGGATGTTCACCGGCTTGCTGGATTCTTGTACTTCCATAGCCGCTTGTTTAATCACATCAACAGGATTAGGCAATAAATTCACCCCCGATCAAATCAAGCGCCATCATGTGTTCATCACCCTTGAAGGTATGGGTGACTTTATTCACCACCATGTAATTGTTGGTGACAATATCGCCAAGGTTCAGGGCCACCACCACGGCGCTTCCAGCACGAACCCGCACATCACCGAAAGCGTTCTGAATGGTCAGCTTGCGGGTTTTCTGATCGTACAGCTTCAACAGGGCATCCGCCTTGGCGGAAGCGCCAGTTTTGGTCTGAACTTCTTCAAAATACTGAAGAACACCCCATTGGTTCATTTTCGCCCCGTCCTGTGCAATGAACAATTCCCGCTTACCGGTTTTTTCATTGTTATAGGCCAGCTTGATCTTGTTATAGGTCTGTTCATCAATACTGGATTCATAGCTGAAGTTTTCCCCGGTTTCTTCATCAATCAGAAGGTTCAGCTTCATGGTATTGATGTTCTTCAGGGTCAGCTTCCCGGCATCGTCATACAGAACATAAAGCTGTTTGGTATTCATCAGGGTTTCATCAAGGGCACTCTGGATCATATCAAACAGGGTTTGGTTTTCTTCCACGATGGTTTCAAGGGTATAACCGGTATCTTCCACCGTGCCAAGGTTCAACCGGAAATCTGTTGCAATGCGCTTCAGAAGGTCAGAAGCCTTCAGCCCTTCTTCCGTGATGGTGTCCTTGTTCTTCAAATAACGCAACTGATCATAGGCCACAACATCAATGGTGCCGCCCTTGTCACGCTTTTTCTTGAACACAAACCCATAGAACATGGCGGTTCCGTTCACAGTCAGCTTCACCGGATCACCTTCAGCAAAGTTCAGCCCCGGCCCCTTGACAACGGTGAACTCCAACTTGCCGGGGGTTCCCTTGCGTTCCAAGGTCAGCCGTGCGCCTTCCTCGACAACAGGGAATTGAATGGTGCTGTTATGCTGGATGAACAATTCAACTGCCAAACGGAATCACCCCTTTCAGGAAGGCAAAGTAAGAACCTGACCGGGATAGATCAGGTTCGGGTTCTTGATTTTGTCCTTGTTCAGATTATAAATTTTCGTGTAATCGGCCCCGTTGCCCAACTGCTTCTTGGCAATGTTCCAAAGGCAATCACCAGATTTCACCGTATAGGTGGCGGCTTTCGGGGCCGTTGTGGTGGGCCGGGGTGCCGCCTTAACCGTTGCGGTGGCGGTTCCCCCGGAAGCCTTGGCCGGTTGCACGGTCACGGTCTTGGTGCCATAGGCTCTGTACTGTTTCAGGTTGATCTTCACCTTCACATCAAAGCCTTCACCGGCATCATCGGTGATTTCATAGGTTTCAAGACCAACGGTCAAATTGGTGTAATGGAACATCCCGCCACCGGGCTTCTGCCGGTTCAGAATGAATTGGAACGGGGTCTTGCTCACCTTCAGCCGTTCAAACAAGGACAGGTAATAGGCGGCGCTTTGCGCTCCACCGTTGCTGAAGGGATAGGACACTTGGGGAAGAACCAATTCAAAGGACACATCCGAAAGGCCAGCGGCCTTTAGAATGTTGATTTCTTCCCCGTTGATCAGGGTCATGGTCTTGTTCTGGTTGTTGATCTTCACCGTCACCTTGGAAGGGGTGATGGGCATAAGCGTTCCCGCCATATACAGTTTATATGCCATTACTTATGCACTCCTTCCGCCGATACCGCCAACCGTTCGGCAAAGTTTTCTGTCCATGCGTCCATAATTCCATCAATATCCATTTCAGAAGAAATGTGATTTTCATTATGCTGTTCAACCTTGATTTCAGCGGTAGTGAACCGGTTGATTGCTTCACGCTCCGCAATGTCACGAAGATAGGCCAAATCTTCTTCAGCAATATCCAAGGCATCAGCGGTGGCCGCTGTGTTTGCGGCGGTGTCAGCAGTATTTCCATAGATTCCATCCCAAGCGTTCCCCATGTTGAAGGCATCAATGGAATCCAAACCACCGCCGAAGAACCCGGAAACCTTATCAGCAATTCCTTCACCAAACTTATAGCCAGCGGAAGCGGCATCGGAATAATCAATGAAGTCCATCTTCTTGACATATTCCACCCAACCGGATTCATCCTTCACTTTCTGTTGGGCTTTTTCAATTCCAGCATAGAAGTTATCAAGGCCGCTGGTAATATCAACCGTCACGCCGGGGATTTTGTTGATAACATCTTCAATGGCATGGGCCAGCTTGGAAATGTACCCAAGTACAGTTAGGAACATATCATAGAAGGCCACTTCCACAGCGGCAATGGGATTGTTGAACACATTCTCAATGAAGTTAGCAAATCTCGCAAAACCGTTTTGCGCCGGTACAATGAAGGTGTTGATCAGGAAGGCACCAAGCACCGCAAATGCCCCGGCAATGATACCGGTTGCGGAAATGGTGGTTCCCTTGAATTTGTTCACCGCCGCAACTGCCGCATAAAGCGCACCAATCAGAATCATAATCAGCATGACCACCCAAACAATAGGATTAGCAAGCAACGCAGAATTGAAGGTGAACACCGCCGCAGAAGCCGCCGCCGTGTTGCCGGTCAGGATTCCAAAGCCGATGGAAAGGAAATTGACCACACCATGATAAATGGCCGTTGCCGCCGCCGCAATTTCTGTCCAATGGGCGGCAATCTGGAACACCGCAAACGCACCGGCCAAGGCCAGAACAGCGGGGCCGATGATGGAAATGTTGTTGGCAAGCCAGTTAATTCCATTCAAAAGGGGCTGAATGACCTGAAGGGCAATATTGGAAGCCTTTGTGAACACTTGGCCCCAAGTCATGGGCATGGATTCAAACTTTGCGTTAATATCATCCGCCGCCATCAACAGCGAATTTTTCACAATATCCGCCGTGATTTTGCCTTCAGCGGCCAAGGTTCTGATTTTGCCGATGGGTTCACCCAAATAATCTGCAATGGCCTGAATGACGGGCTGGGCGTTCTCAAGGACGCTGTTCAATTCCTCGCCACGAAGGACACCGGAAGCCATTGCCTGTGTAAGCTGAAGGGTTGCGGCTTCAATCTGCTGTGTACCGGCTCCGACATTCACAAACGCCTTATTCAAGGTTTCCGTGAAGGCAATCAGTTCATCATTGTTGGCGAAGGCATCACCGGCCATCAGGCCCATTTGGGAAATGGCCTTGGCTGTGGTCAGATAAGAAGCCCTCGACCGCTGGGCGGAAGCCATGATTTTCTGTTCCAAGGCTTCAACGGAACCGCCATCATCCACAAGCAAATTCAATCGGGCCTTGGTGCTTGCCAATTCATCCGAAATGTTCAGCACCTTATTGATCCCGGCGATACCACCAGCGGCAATGGCAACTTTCTTGATGGTGGACAGAAGCCCGTTGGCGGAATTGCTACCCCCACGGATGGAATTGTTGAACTTCTGCTGTTCGTTATTGGCGTTTCTGATATTTTCTTCAATGGCATCAAAGGCGGTTCCCGCTTTCGCCCATTCTTCACGGGCTTCCCGGATTGCCGCCGTGTCAACGGCTCTACCGGAAGCCTGTTGCATGGATTCAAAGGTGTTCAGCACAACACCCATAGCCTTGTGCATACTCTGAAGGGGGCTGGTAACACCATCATAAAGGGCAATAGCGGTTCGGATAGTTCCCACAGGGATCACCACCTTTCTTGGAGAATAGCCGGGGCCTTAATGGTGTCGGCCCCGGCGCTGTTTGCGTTCAATTTCCTTCTGCTTCTTCTTTTCAGCTTCCACCCGAACATCAATGGCCGCAATGATGAAGGCCCGTTCACGCCGGGGCAAAGCATAGAAGGCGGAAGGTGTTAAATGAAGTTCGTGAAGGCAATAGTAAGCAATGTTGGCTTCACCATCACCTTCACAGATCAGTTTTTTGCGTCATCAACCTCATCCTGCATGGTGGTATCAAAACCACACACTTCCTGAATCTTGGTCAGGTATTCGGCATATTCGCCGGGGGTCAGCATGGTTTTCAGAAGGGCATCAGCACCCATGACCTTGTAGCTGTCCTGAAGTTCCTTATCATTCAGATTGGGGAACACGGTACAAGCCACGGCCAGCTTGCCAAGGTAAAGATCATAGTCGGTTTCCTTCTGATACTGGTTCTTCTTGCCGGGAACCGGAACACGCTTGGCACAGGACTTCCGAAGGGTTTCGTCCTCGGTGCCGGTGATGGTCTTGATCTCCCAAGGAATGGGGTTGCCATCCTCACCCAAGAAGCGTTTGGAAGCAACAAACTTGATGTTCTCAACGGGAACGGCGTTTTCAGCCAAAAAAGCGGACAGGCTCATTGTTTTTTCCTCCTATATTTTGATACGAAAAAGGCCCCGGCCCATACCGAAGTAAGGCCGGGGCGCTCTGCTTACTGCATACCGGCCAAAAGGCTGAAGGTTTCGGGCATCTCGAAATCTTCAAAGGTAAAGTCCATATCTTCATCCAAGTATTCCGCATCAGCGTCAAACTTGGCAAGCAAGCCGCCGTCCATATTGCAATCCTTCAGGATCACGGTCTGACGGCCCACAGAAGAAGTGGGATCTTCATTTGTCACCTGAATGTCAAAATAGACATCCTCGCCGGTGTCCTTATAACGCTTCATCAGCTCACGGAAGATGGAAGTGTTATAGTGGAAGGTGGCGGAACCCGTACCCTTCCAGCCGGTGGCCTTATTGCCCTTGCCGGTCTTACCCAAAATGGGAACTTCCGTTTTGTTCTTTTCAAAGTTGGCTTCAAGGTTGATAGCCTGCATGAAGTTGTAACGGTTATCCCCGATGGTCACGAAACATTCAGCCAAGGAAGCGGAAACAGCATCCTTGGCGTTCATGATGGTTCTATCTGCCATGATGGTTGTACCTCCTTACTGAACATAGACGGTCATATAAAGCTGTTCCATAGCGTTCACGGGGGTCACATAGTCAGTAACCACCACGGATTTCTTGGTATCGCCCTTTTCAACCGTCACATTTTCGCCGCTGAAGTTCTCAATGGCCCGAATATCCTGAAGTTCCGTGTGGTGCTTCACAATATCGTTCCAAAGGGAAATCCGGCCAGCGGCATCATTGGGAACCTTGCCAAGATACTTCTTGCCGAACAGAACGGCAATATCATTGGCAATCTGATCCAAAACTCGGATCGTCTGGTTGCTGGAAAAGTCGCTGGACTTTTCATCCGTGATGGAAATGAAGCTGTTAATGTCGGTCAGGACACACACCGCTTCATCCACATGATGGAACATGAAGGAACCTTCCCTGATCCCGTTTTCAAGCTGGGTCTGCGTGAAATCGGTGTCCACATCGTATTCACCATCATAGGTCATGTTGGTGGCGCTCTTATTGACCGCCGTGCCGCCAATCACACCCGTAACCCAAGGGATCAGGGCGGTGGAAGTCTTGTCGGAAGTCAGGCCGTTCTTGACGCTCACAACGCCTTCATAGTCGGCCAGCTTGCGGAAAAGAACCACCTGAAACTTCTTGCCCACATCATCACGCATACGCTTTGCGAAAGCCGCAAACAGGGCGGTGATGGTGGCCTTGCTCTCGGTGCAACCCATAGCGTTGAAGGTGTACGCTTCCGCCTGATCAAGATAGGTCTGATAGTCGGAATCGGCCACGGTGCCATTGGTGCCGCCCGTCAGGGGCAAGGAAGCGGTCAAGGAAAGGGTTCCGCTGGACTTCCAATCCACATAGGCATTGGCCTTCAGATCGGTGATAGCGGCCACACCTTCCTGAAGATCAACCTGAACGGTTCCCAAGAAGGTTGCCACATCGAACAGCGGCTTCTGTTCTGTGGTGTTTTCATTCGCCGTGATAACGGTACGAAGATCATTACCACGGGTGCCGGGGTATTTGGCCGTTGCGTAGGTGTTAGCCGCCTTCACGCCGCTGGTGCCAAGGCGGAAGAAGTGAACGGTTTTGGCGTGAAGGAAGATTTCACGCATAGGCTTCAGTTCATCCGCCGTGTACGCATAGCCGAAAATTTTCTGACTGTTCTTGATAAAGTCAGCCTGTTCCACCGTGAAAATCTTGCCTTCAGGCCCCCAATTCATAGCAAGGGGGATGGTGACAATGCCACGGTCAGAAAGGGTGGCGCTTGCCTGCGCCACAGAAATGAAGTTGATATATGCACCGGGCAGAACCTTGTTCTGCACCAAGAAGGTGCCGCCGCCAAGGGCCATATTAGTTCACCTTACCTTTCATAAAGTCTTTGATCAGCCCATCAATCTGATCATGGGTGTATTCCTTCCCATCTTCCAAAAGGACAGACAGAAGATCACGCCGGTCAGCGTATCTCTTGAAGGTCAACACCCGTTCTTTGGGGAATACCACCGGGGCCGTGATGGGCGGTTCCTGTGCGGTGGTGGCTTTCTTTCTGGTAGCCATTCAATCACCCTTTCTTTGGCTCCACATCCACATCCAAGGTTTCCATTGGGGTTTCCTCGGATGGGCGGGATAGTGTCAGATTGAAGTTGACGAAGAAGTGAAGAACCCCATCTTCAACTTCATAACTCATGGAAGTTCCGTGAAGCACATCCCCATTGGGAAGGGTGATGAACTCCAAACATTCCATCAAATCCCCGGCCACCGTGAACAATTCAGCGTTGTTTCTCCCACTGGTTGGGAAATAGTGAACATCCAGCGGGTTCCGGTTCATGAACCGGTTCTTCTGCAACGGGGAAATGTCGGGCTTCAGAACGGCAATGAAAAAACAGGGTTCTTTGAAACCCTGTTCCACATCGTTCTGATAGATTTTGTACCCGGCCCCAAAGGTGGCGTTCAGCTTCATGGAAACACCTTTGATGATTTCATTGATCAACTGAACACCCCCTTCAAGGCTTCATACAACATATCATTCAGAACGGACGGGGCCAAGGTTTTCACTTCCTGTTCGGAAATCGTCAGCATGAACCGCCCCTTCACCCAACTTGCCTTCAAGGTCTTACCCAAGGCGGGAACATAGCGCCCCGGCGTTTGCCGGTGGCCGTATTCCACATAGGACGCATATTCCAAGTTGTTGATGATGGTCACGGTGTACTGATCCCCATGTTTTTCAATGGGAAGGATCGTCCACGCATCACGCAAGGAACCCCCGCTGTAACCGGCCCAATATTCCTGCTTGGCTTCATCCGTAGCATAGGACGGAACCACGCCAACCGGGGTTCTTTTCTTCACCTTGTTCAGAAGGATTTGGGCAACCTTCTTGGCGGCATCCCGGCAAAGTCGATCCATGTCAACTTCCGAAAGCTGTTGAAGGCGTTCATCCTGCTTCTTCAATTCCCGGTAATCACACCGGCCCCATCTCGCCATCAGACCCACCCCCTGAAGGGTTCAAGCATGATTTCTTGATGGTTAGAGAAAACACCCGGTTCACCGGAACGGGAATAGGTGAAGGTTCGTTCCACATCATTTGGCCGGGTGACAATGATCTTGCATCCTGCGGGAACCTTCACATCCGGGGAAAGGAACAGCTTCACCACCTGTTGGGCGGTTGCCACTTCATCCCCATTGGTTGAAGTTAATGTTTCAAAAGACAGCTTGCACGGCTGATCCTGAAGAAGCGGCTTTTCTTCAGAATCCGTCAGGTGGGTGACAGGATCGGTGACTTCCTCACGGATGAAGATAGAACACCGATCCTTCCACAACCGTTCCAAGGCGGTTCGCACGGCCTTATTCACCATACCAACCGCCTATAACGGTAGATTTCACCAATGCGCCCGTTGATCAGATAATCAATCAGGCTGTTCAACCTCTGTTCAGGGGTTGAACTACCTTCACCAAGGGCAAAGGTAATGTTGGTGTCACCTTCCTGAATGGATTTCACCGCCGCATCCAAATCAAACCCTTCAAGCTGTCCAGAACACTTCTTCATGTTCAGGTATTCGCCCACGGCCATAGAAACGGCCAGACTTTCCAACCCCTCCGGGATTTCGGAAAGGTTGGAAAGGTTTTTGATCCTCCATTGAACATTGGTCAAAACCATATCCAACAACGGATCATCAGCGGCCCCCGCCACGCCAAGGGCCGTTAGCATTGCAACCGCTTTATCACGCAACGGGGTTCACCGCCTTTCTTACGCCGCCGTGATTTCGTACCAACCCTTGGTCTTGGGGTTGTCACCGGAACCGGGCGTGACCTTCACATAGCCGATACCGGAAGCGGCGTAGTAGGTCTTGTCGCTGGAAACCGTGGTGTCAGCGGTGACAGCGGCGGAACCGGTGATGATCTTCACCGCCTTGGCTTCATTGGTCATGGCCGCAAGGTAATACTTGCGGGAATAAACCGTGTTGCGGCGGATGTTGCCTTCACGCTCCTGTTCCACTTCCGTACCCTTCTTGTTGAACAGGGTAACAGCTTCCTTGGTGGCAATGACCACCTTGCCGGTTTCGGCGTTCTTCTTGGTGTAGATGTTGATACCGCCCACGGTGCCAACATAGCCCTGCTTGGCGTATGCTTCCACATACTTCAGATCGTCCTTCAGGGCCTTACGAAGTTTCGCCATATCAGCGGGGTTGACGAAGCCGAAGATGGTCACGCCTTCAAGGTTTTCCAGATTCAGCATGGCCGCACCATCCACAAAGGCATCAAAGCCAAGGGCGGTGGTCACGATGGTCATGGTGGCCTCGTTGAAAGCGCCGAAAATGTCAGCGTTCACGGTGTTGAACATATCCGTACCAGCGTGACGGGTGCCGGTGGTGATCACCATGGGATCGGTCATGGCTTCCTCGTCATAATACTGGAAGCGGTTCTGGGCCATCTGAATCCGGTATTCCTTCTCGGTGTAACCGGCTTCAATGGTCTTGGTGTTGCCGTTGCCCATGGTCAGCTTCTCGGTGCCATCGGTGGCCTTGTACTTGTGAATCTTGCGAACCATGCCAGCAACGCCGGTCAGGTTGTTGTCCACGGTGCAAAACTGCTGAAGATCAAGGTGGCTCTGGTACTGATCTTCAATTTCGTTGGACAGGAAAAAGTTATCGTAGCAAGTGTTTGCCATTACTCATTACCTCCATAAAGTTCTTTGTATTCGTCAGGATGGTTGACGGAATAGTTGTAGCGATCCAAGGGGTTCATGGCCTTCAGCTTTTCAAGGGTCATGCCGCCTTCAGCGCCATCACCCTTTTCAGCGGATTTGGCCCCCTTGAACTTGGTGCCGGTGGACTTCTCAAAAAGAAAAGCCGTGTCCTTGCCTTCCACCAGCTTCTTGACTTCATCATCAAGGCCCTTGACGGTTCCATCCTCCGCCAATTCAGCCTTACCGATGAAATCAACCAACAGCGCCTTAACAGCGGTGTTGTTCTTGGCCTTTGCGCCGGTCAGGGCCAGTTCAACCGCATTGCTGATTTTCAGGTTCTTCAGTTCAGCGGCGTGATCTGCGTCCTTCTTCTTGTTATCGGCCTGAAGCTGGGTGATCTGATCCTGAAGGGCCTTGGTGTCACCAGAAGCCTTCTTCAGCGTTTCAAGCTGGGTGTCACGCTCTTTGATGGTGTTCTTGGCGGCGGTCAGTTCGGTGTTGACCTCATTGAACCGGGCCTTGGTGACGAAGGAACCGTTCAGGCCCTCCATAACCTTTGCGGCCTGTTCTTCAGTCAGGCCCCATTCCAACAGCTTTTCTTTAGTCATTGTTGTTACCTCCAAAATCCTTTTTTACCGTGGGTTAGGAACCACGATTTTTCCGGTTCTGTTTACCGCCCACCACCGGGAAACGGCGAAAATGGTATGAAAAAACCACCACCGGCCAAAGGCCGGGGTGGTCAGATCATCAATTAAGTTAATGCGTCAATGATAATGCGATAGCGTTCACGGTTCGGCTTGTAAATGCCCCGTTTGTAATAACTCAAAGACGCTTTGCAAATGTTCGTCAGCTTGGAAAGTTCCGTTACGGAAATGCCCCGTTCATCCATTAGCCGCTGAATCTCCGTACAGTCAACCGGCCCATCCAAGGCCGGGGCTGGGGTGGTCACTTCCGGGATGGAGAACCCGGCCTGTTCCAGAAATCCAAGCACATAGGGAAGCCGTTCATTCCGACAGGTAGCGGCCAGTTGTGCCGCCTTTATGTAATCGTCTGTGGTCAATGCTCTTGCTTTCGGGATGATGGAATAACTTCCGGTTTTACGGATTGCGGGAAGAACCTCATGCGTCACCCAATGTTTGAAGCGTTTGGCGCTTTCCAGCTTGCTTCCGAAGATCAGGGCGTAAAGGCCGCTTTCGTTGATGATGGTCATGGTCTGTTCACCAGAGGGGGTCGTGATTTGCGACCCCCCTTTATCTTCCGGGTCAACATGACGGTGAAGGGCATCTTTGGTATTGGAATATCCCAAGGCAACCGCCACATCCTTGCCCACGAACCACGGTTCTTCCTCAATGGTCACGGTTCGCACCTGTCCAAATTCGGGGTTGGTGAATACCTGAAGTTCATTCATGCCTTCTTCACCGCCTTCTGTCCACGGGCAAAGCCCAGCTTGAACACCACGGCAATCAGCTTGAAAGTGTCGTGATGATATGCGTCATAGAGTTCATCCAGTTCATTCCTGCGAAGGTCATACTTACCGGGGTGTACGCCTTCAATGCTCTTGATCAATTTTTCCATGTTAAACCTCCATCAATTTTCACTTGATAGAAGTTCCCAACTGTGATAGAATGGATTTATCCAGTTGGGAAACCTCTGGTTTTAGAAACAGTCGCTTACTTGTTCAGGGTGGAGCGGCTGTTTCACTTTTCTTGTGCCAAAAGTAAATCAATCCCTTGCCGAATAGCTTCTGCCCGTGTAATATCATGCTTGGCGCAATATTCATCAAGGCGTTTTGTTGCTTCATCGTCCAATCGAACTTTCACATCATTCCTTTTGGGATTGTTCGCTTTCGGCCTTCCGGTTCGTGGAGACATCGTATCACCTCACTTTTTGAGTTCCACAAACTTATTATAATAATTGGAACTCAAAAAGTCAAGAGGTTTTTGGAAAAATTTTAGGCATAGAAGAAGGGAACAGGTTTTCACCTGTTCCCTTGAAGATTGGACTTTGGCCGGAGCGTCACTCCCGGCATCTCTTTTGCCCACTACCAAAAGGCGTGTGGCGTATGGGAACGCTTTTTCCACCTCAAAGCCCGTTCTTATCCTATCTAAAGTATAGCAGTATTATTCCCGCTTGTAAAGGATTTTCTTGTTCTTCACATTCTTCTTCCATGTGGTTTCACCAATTTGCCAGAAGGACAAGATGGAGTTTCGATATTCAGCGGGGTCACTCTCTACCTTTACCCGTAGAATCACTTTGAACTTTTCGCCATTTTCTTCAATTTCTTTCAGAATCACACCGGTATTAGGCTTGTTTGCTTCCAAGATGTAATCCGGGTTTTCCAGAATATCCGCAACATACTTAACGAACTGTTCGTAATCTCCGGGGTGGCGTTCTTCAATATGCTGAATCCGTTCCGGGGTGATAATCACTTCATCGGTGGCGATCTCGTCCGTAATGCAACGGTATTTTTCTATATCAATACGGCCTACCGTCTGCACATTGGAACCCTCGCTTTTTACCATCGAAACTGTATTTTTAATTATACTCCCGATGGTTGCAAGGGTCAACCCATCTTTGGAACCGTTGTCCACAAAAGTTTTCTTCCATTCGGAATAACTCATATTACCGGGGACATAGTAAACTTTTCCATCCTGATCCCGTGCGGCTCTTTCACCCATATATTTTTCATCAATGGCGGGAACCGTAGTTCCTCGGCAATGTGGATGAAACGGGGGAACGGTAACACCCGGTTGAAACTCCGACATGGGAACCACTTTTCGATCCATACTTGCACAAAACGCACAGGTGATGGAATCCAGCGTTTCCAAAATCTCTACATTCTTCACGCCCAATTCCTTATAGGTTTCTTTTGCGGCAAGGGCGTTAAAATAGCTTGTTTCCGTATTTACAAGCCTTGCGGCCTGATACCGGGAAACTTTGAACTTCTTCTGAATGGCATCCGTGATTTTTTGGGGGCTGTCACCACGAAGAAGGCCCTGAACCAATTCTTTTTGAAGGCTATCGACCAGTTCTTGCTTCTTGAACCAAATACGATCACTAAAGGTTCGCCCGTCCGTTGTCCAAGGCTTTGAAAGCAAGGTTTCAAGTTTCTTCTGATCCAGCCCGGTAATATCCCAACCAAGGCCAACGCCCTTCTGAACCTCAAAGGCCGTGTGGGTGTAGCCATTGCCCACAACTTTCTTCAACAGGGCATCCAGACTATCAACCTGATTGCCATACAGCAATTCAAGCTGTTGCTGAATACCTGTCTGAACAGCTTCAAGGCGGGAAATGTGGAACCGGGCGGACGCATTTTCCAGCTTCTTCAGCCATGCCGCATCCAACCCGGCCTGTTCACCGATCTTGATATACTGTTCAACGCTCCAATGAAATTCTTCAAGCTGTCCAGCGGTTAGCCATTTCCGGGCATCGGTCAGGCTGATTTGGTTGTTCACCGCAAAACGGGCATACCAGCTTTCAATTTCCTTCTGAACCGAACGCTGGGCATCCAAATACAGTTCTTCCATGTCCTGAATGGTTCGCTGGGCTTCTCGGTGGGTGCTGTCCTCCAAGATGGAAAACCGTCCACGCCAATAGTCCGCATTTCTCATGGGTGGTTCCTCCAATCCTGAAAAATGGTGCTGAAGGTGGGATTTGAACCCACACGCCTTGCGGCAACGGATTTTGAATCCGCCGTGTCTGCCTATTCCATCCACTTCAGCAAATAAGACTTCCCCATCAGGGCTGAAGGCCCCGCAAGCATTTTCAGCCAAGTCCAACAGGGAAGCATGGTAGCCCGTGCCGGGATCGAACCGGCGTTACCGCCGTGAAAGGGCGGTGTCTTAACCGCTTGACTAACGGGCCATGATGGGCCGGGGAAGGGAATTTCACCCTTTGGCGGGTAGGAGTAATAGCACCCCGCCACACTCAAGGTCTGCCCCGGCATATATTGTGAAACGGCGGGGGTTATTCACCCTCGCCATTGTCACCTTTGTTCTGGTTGCCGGTCTGGAAGGCCCCGGCGTATTCCTGTGCCTGTTCCATTGCTTCATCCTTTTCCTTACGCAACCGGGCCAGCTCCACTTCAACATCCGTAACCCACGGGTGCTGTTCCACAATGGTTTCCGTGGACAGAATACCAACGGACTTGGAACAGTTTTCAATGGATTCCGTTTCATTGATTAGAATGTCACGGTTGAACACGATCTGAAGTTCAGCGCCTTCATAATCGCCCAAGCCCCTGTTGCTGAAATCCTGATTGATGAACCACAACAGTTCTTCAAAGGCCGCTTGGAACTCGGTTTCCATGCCGTTTGCGTCAAGGTCAATGTCAGAATACATGGATTGAATGTTCATCTGGTTGGGGTTGCCACTCAAACGATCATCCTTGGCATCGTAACCACGGGCATTTTCAATCAAGGACTTCTTCAGAAGTTCCAAAATGCCCTTGTAGTTCTCTGCATTGATTTCAACCTGAAGGGTTTCAACCCCGCCATCCTCACGAACCTTCACGGCTCCATAGGTGGAAAGGTTGTGGCGGAACTCGCCAAGGTTTTCACCGTCATAGTTCTTCAGAACCAGAATGGTGTTCCGTGCGTCCTCTTGCATATTGTTTTCAAAGTCGGAAATCATGGTATTGATTCCGTCCTGAAGGGTTTTCACACGGCGGATCAGGGGGATTTCCTGTTTGTTATACTTGAAGGGAACCAGCGGAATCCTTGTCCAGTTGAACCCCTTGGGTTCTTGGCCTTCTTCCTCAACCATGAAATAGTTTTCGTGTTCACCGGCTTCCACATCGGCAATCAGCATATCATTTTGATAGATATACCGGTAAATGCCATCGGCTTTGAAGATTTCCACCTTCTCCACCTTTTCCTTCTGGTAGCCGTTCCACACTTCTTGAGTGTAGTAACGAATCGCACAATCAAGGATGGTGTGATCATCGTCAGCCCAAAAAGGAAGAATGTCATAGGCCGGGAAATGCTTGAAGGACAATTCACCAGCTTCATTGTAGTAAGGATAAAGCCAGCCAATGCCACCGTTCAGGGCATCTTCACAAACATATTTCAGAAGCCGGTAAAACCGTTTGTTGAAAACCTTGCCCAAAGCATCCGTGTAACCCTTATCCTGACAGTTCAGGGTAAAGGGCTTGCCCACAAGGTAGTTGGTTTTCTGATCCACCATCAGGGCATATTGGTTATCAATCAGGCGGTTGTTCGGAAGGTTCGTCACCACCTGAAGTTGACCGTTTTCACCAATGATTGTGCGCTGACGCTGAAGAATGTCATGCTGTCCTTCATAGTACAGATCACCCATAACCTGATCCTTGCGGCGCTGACTATTCTTCCATTCCTTGATTTCAGCGGCGAAGAACTGATTTTCAGTCATGCCGGTTCGCCCACCCTGAAGGATCAGGCGGTTGATACGCTCCATAGCGTTATCCAGAAACATATTCACTTACCGCCTTTCTTCATTGCTTAATAAACACAGAACCCCGGAAACACTTGATTTCCGGGGCCTGTTGTTACTACCGTGTTACTCAAAGCTAAAGGCAGAACCAACCAGCATATCTTCAAGGGCATAACGCATAGCGTCCATCAGGTGGTTAAAATCATCAATGGGAATGTTGATCTTGGTTCCAAACTTATCTTCATCCCAAGTGTAGTTTGAAATTTCAGTGATGAAGTTCACACACCGGGGATGAATGATGATGGTATAGCCTTGAATGTACTGAATGCCATTGTTCACGCTGTCCTTGCCCTTCCGGGCGGCTCTGATACGATGAAGGCCAGCTTCCCGCAATTCGTCAATACTCTTTGGTTCGGCGCAATCGGCCTTGATCCGTTCCTTGGCATAGCCCATAGCCGTTACCCGGTCACAAATGGCCTGGTTGGTCAGGGCTTTTTCATACAGTTCATCAAATACCCAAATAGTCTTTTCTTCCTTGCTGACAAGGCCACAGAAAAGCGCCGTGGGGTCATTGGTATAGCCAAAGTCAAGGCCAAAGGCGGATTTCACACCGGCCTTGGCGCTTACTTCCTTCACATTGAAGGCTTCTTCCCGCCAGTTCTCAAAGATCAGGCCATCCACAATGCCCCAACCACCAAGGCCAGCCACTTTATAGCGCCGGGGGTTGGTTTCCTTCATAGTCTGGAAAACCTTCAGATCAGCTTCGTCCAGCCATTCATTACACATATAATTGGTGGTGGTTGCGAAAATCTGACCATCAGGGGAAATCCAGCTATCATGGAATTTGTAAACGGGGTTCCCTTGGGCATCCTTGCCGGTGATTTCTCCAAAGAACCGTTTCCTGATCCAATGCTTTTCATTCCACGGGTTGAAAGTCAAAGTGATTTGCTTGAACAGGCCGGTTTTTTCCGGGATAGCACCACGGATGGATTCATCAAGCATATTGAAATCATCTTCATTCATGATTTCATAGGCTTCTTCAATCCAGCACCAGCACAAATAGCCAATTTCAACCGTGATGGAAGTAACCTTCAGGGGATCATCAAGGCCCCTGAAGTAAATCTTCTGACCGGTTGGAATATAGGTCATTTCAAGGGGGCTTTCTTTGACTTCCCAATAAGACTGAACCCCAAGCCGGTTGATTGCCCACTTCAATTCCGTGAAACAGCTATCCTTCAAGGTTCTGAACACTTTACGAACCACAAGGGTATTGGCTTCCGGGTATTGCATCATTCTTTTGATGATGTTCAGGGCCGTGGTTTTAGATTTCTTTGAAGCACGGGAACCCTTGCAAACCCGGTAACGGCCTTTGAAGTTCCAATAAGTGGCGTAGCCTTTGCCCACCACTTCAGGAAGGCGGATCACCTTTGCTTTGGGGTTAATCTTCAAGTTGATCATCCCCCATGATAACCACGGGAAGGTTCCCTTCCATTTTCAGCTTGTCAGTAAACATCCCAAGATGTTTTCCCAACAATTCAAGGGCCTTCAGCTTGTCATAAGTTTTCACTTCTCGTTCAGTGATATTTCCGCCTTCACCGGGAATCACTTTCACCTTAACAGAAGCAATACAAGCGGTATCGTCCCTGTTGGCTTCACCCTTGATGGTGGCTTCATCCATATCAATCACATCAACCGGGTTCAGAAAAGCCATTTTTGCAATTTCCTGAATCACTCGATCCTGATTGATACCGGTTCGGCGGCTCCGATCAGCTATGGCCTTATCAATGGCATTTTTAATCACAGGTTTTGACAGGTTTTCAGAACCCATCTGTTGTGCGGTGTCGGGGGAATACCCGGCCCGAATTGCCGCTTGCGTTGCGTTCAGATCAATCAGATATTCTTCAACAAATAGCTTTTGCTTTTTGGTCAAGGTATTCACCCCTTTCCTGAAAAAGTGAAATGCACCCCTTTTAGGGGTGCATTTTAACAATGCTATTATATCATGTTTGATACTCTCTTTTGCTATCATCTTTCAGAATATCGGGGTTTTTTTCTGCAAAATCAAGCAAAGCGGCCCCGTGAATACGGTAAACTTGTGCGATTGAAAAGTTAAGGTCAACTGCAATCCTTTCCCATTTTTCTCCGCTAACATACCGGGCAATCAAAATATTCTGCTGGTCTTTGTCTGAAACATTGCTGATCCGGTTCAAAGCATCACCCTTCAAGTCAACAAGTTCATCAATCCGGGCATTTATATCATCTTCAAGGGCAACGATCTTCACAATCGTTTCACCTAAAGTATCTTTTGCGCCGGAAGTCTGTACCTTGTCGGGCTTCAGATCATAGTTTTGGCTGGTCAAGCTGGAACGCAAGGTGTTCACTGTATCTGTCAACCGCTGGATCAAGCGATCAGTTTTCTGAATTTGGGAAAAGTAATCTTTGACCTTTTGGCAAAGTTCTTTTTCAGTCACTATGTATCACACATCCTTTCACGCATCTGTTCTGGTGAAAATCCCTGTAATGTCAATAGGTTGGAACAGATAGAACAGATGGAACACATCTTTGGACAGTTCTCTTATAATATTTCTTATATATACTTTTTTTCTTTTTAAGTTTAAGTAATATATCATCTGTTCCATCTGTTCTATAAAGGGAAAACACAGGTATTTTCAAGGGTTTCCACGGTCACAGATCATTCATTGCATCTGTTCCCATATCCGTTCCAACCACAACCGCTGAAGTGTTTTGGCGGGGGCGTTTTCTTGAAAGTTAATTTTCAAATTCTGAAGGAAGGTTGTCAAAAATGTAAACCCCCAACAGGACAAGTGCCGGATCAACTTCAAACTGTTTTATGGTAAAAGACACAAGAAAAAAGATGAATGCCTTGATCATCAATTTCTTCACCGGTATTCCCTCCCGGTCTTTTTATCCTTCAATTCAACCCGGTTCAAAAGTTCAAACCCGGCCAAACGGATAATGTACTTCAGAACAAAAATCAGGGTGTTCAGGCGCTTTTGCTGTTCATCTTCTTCCCGAATGATAGGCTTCAGCCCTTCATAAGCCGTAGGGTCAGCATACCCTTCTTTATTCTGCCAAGGTTTAGTTCCCACGATCCTTCAACCTCCCATCTGAAACAATAGTGATCCCGGTTTCTTCCTTCAGGGTTTTGTGAATATCTTCAAGGGACACATAACCTTTTTCAAAGCTATCATACAGTTCAAGAACAGCATCCGTGAACCGTTCACACCGAACCGGGCCGAAACCAAACTTATCATGAAGGATCATCACCGGCAATCCCAACATCAGAAGGAAGGCTTTGTTGGCCGCATCCTTGGAAGCGTCCTGTTTGATCTTCTCAACATCCGCCGCTTTGATATTCACCACGGGTTCTTTTTTAACCGGAAGCCCCGCTTTCTTGGCTTTCCGCCGTTCAGCCCTGTTCATGGTATTCACTCCAAATATCATCAAAGCAAACCGGGATCATGGAATGAACTTTGTCCAGAAGGATCATGGCCACTTCCCGCATCTGCGGGTGTGCGGCGGGGGAACAGCGTAACTTCAGGAAGTGCCGCCACTCCCGAATGTCAGCGGTCATAACCACTTCCGTTTTCAGGCTGTTGGGCAGAACAGAACGGGCTTCTTGCGGGGTAAGACGCTTTGTGTTTCCGTTCAACAGCCTGAAATAATAGGCTTCTGCCATTTCACACGCATCCCGCCATACAACATAGCTTCCAGTTCCATCTTCCAAAAAGCAAGGCTTGATCACGGTGATTTCAGAACCAAAGCCTTCCTTGCTGTAATTGCAATAGCGGGTAGATTCTTGGCAATATGCCGCCAGCCGGTGCCGAACAATTTCATGGGAAACCCCACGATCACAGATGAACTTCACCGTGAAGGAACAGTGTTCCAGAACTGCTTCATGGCCCCGCTTGATGATCCCGGCCACGAATGCCGGGGCGCTGGTGTCGGTGATCTTGGCTTCAGACTTATAGCAAACCCGCCCACACTGTTCAAGGCGCTTCAGGATTGCGGCCCCATCAATCGGGGTGATAAATTCCACATCAGCATTGATAATTTTCATTCTTCTTCATCCTCCACACAGTCAAAGGGGTAAAATCTATCTTCAACCCCATTGTTTTTATGAACACATTCATCACAAGGGGGTTCATCCCCGAACTTGTCACGGTGCTTACAACGGCGGCACGGTTCCAAATTCCGTTTCAGTTTTGGAACCGGTGGATTTTCGCTTTTGTCGATCCGGGTTGGTATGTCCTGAAGCTCCGGGTGTTTGATTTCCATGTAAAGGGCAAACAGGATGTTCCAAGCCGCCGCCCGAAGGTGGGGTTCATCCTTCATACCCATCATGTACTTGGCAAGGTGGCGGAAGGCCGAATCAATCAGGCTGTGAATGGGAATGCCCTTTTCACAGTTGCGTTCCCCGTACTTCAGCGCCCCTTCCTCACAATGCTTGGAAACTTCCACAAGGGCTTCCCACGGCAATAAATCCATGCGGCCTTTGCCGGTGTGCATATCCCGAACCGCCCCGGTATCAAACCGGGTGCGCTCTCCACTATCTTTGATCATTGGGTTGTCCATTTGGTATCCCTCCAAAAATCCTTTAAGTAATCTTCAAATTTCAAGGTGGTTCTGAATATCATTCGATTGTTACACCATCGTTGAAGGTGTTGGCACATTTTGAAATGAATTCTTTGCTCTTTGCTAAACTTTTCCATAGTATCAGGTAACCATCTACCACGATCATCAACAAATTTTTGTTTATCGTAGATCATCACATAAGGCTGATACCCATGATCACGCAAGAAATAAATCCTGTTCAGATCTTCTTCAATAGTTGACCAGTAATTTGTGAGTACATAAACCGCTATATTTTGGTCTTTCTGCGGCAAGTGTGGGCGAACCCATAAGAATTGATCTTCCAAATGTTCTTTTGGATTATCCCAAGCGAAATGGTGTACTTTTACCTTTAACTTTGAAAGTCGTTCAGCAATTTCAGAGTTTACAAGCCGAATATCTAATCCACCATTGAATTCGACATAAGCCCCGGATTCATACAGTTGATCCAGAAGTTCAAGCCGATGATCCTTACAGGCTAAAATATTTTGATCTAACAGTTAGATTTCTTTTTGGCCGTTCCAAAATTCTGAAAGGTCTGCAACTTTTCTGGAAATATGGCCGTCTTTTTCCGGGGTAATGCAAAATGGGTGGTCACAATGTGGACAGCCACGGGTTAGCCAGCCAAGCGCAAAATCAAACCTTGGGTATAAAGAATAATCGGGGTAGGTGTGTTCAATATCAAATGGTAAGTGGTTCTTGAGATCATAACCGCTTCCGCCCCGGTGGATTATATCAGCGGTGAATTGGATATTTGGTTCTTTGGATTCTGAAAAAATTTTAGAAATGTAAACCTGATCATAATTGTGACCGAATTGAACGAATTCAACAGAATCCCCCAAGTTCTTGTGATACGCTGAAATTTTCATTAGGGGAAGGTTCGGGAAATTATGTGAATCTACATCCAGCAACCCAACAATCATCAAGAATCACCACCTTTTTCTTCAACAAAAATTCTGGTTTTCTTTCCACGGATATACCTTGCATCAGTGGTCAGCCCACAGCGTTTGGTGATTTGCCGTGAAAATTCAATGTTGGAAAGGGCTTGGAAGTTATTAGAAATACAGTATTCCTTATACTTCCGATAAACGGTGGCCGTTGCTTCATTGATAATTCCATCAAGGCCAATTTCATTGATAAAGCCAATGATGGGGTTGTTGTTCTGTTCATATTCGTCAAGCTGTCCCTGAACTCTGCTGGAAGTGGTGAATTGGGCGTTCATCAGAACCCGGCGCAAGGCTTTCAGTCCCAACAAAATCAGATATTCCATTGAACTTTGTTCGCACAATTCATCCTTGATGAACGGGCGGAAATCAGGATCATTTGGGGTAAACTTGGCATCAAATGGGACGATCACCAGCCGCCTTTGAACGGCTCCGGTCTTATCCTTCATGCGGGGAATGTTGTTGGCGCTGAACAGGAATTTGGCATAGTTGTTGAATTCAAAGGGGTCTTGGCCTTTGCGCTCCACATTCACCCGGTCACCGGTCACCAGCTTTTTGAACACTGACGCATTGGCAATGAATTCATCCCCAATATCATCACCAATGTTTGCCAGCTTTCCGAAAAGTTCAGCGGTTTTGAACCTGTCCCCAAGTTCCTTCAGGTCAAGTGAAGCAATATTCCGATCCCCCAACATATTCTTGACCACATGAAGGAAGGTTGATTTGCCGTTGCTCTTGTCACCAATCAGGATGAAGGCTTTGCCAAGTTCATTGCGCCGGTAAAGGCAATAACCAACCATTTCTTCCAGCAAAGCCCGAACTTCAGGATCATCACAGGCCAACCGGTTCAGGGTATGATCCAACAGATCATCATGGGCGGCGGGGTTGTACGGCCACGGAATTTTGTTTGTAATGACTACATCCGGGGTGAACTCTTTGAAAGAACCATCCCGGATATTGTAAAGGCCGTTGCTGAAAGCAATGATATTCGGGTCGGTGGCTCTGGTTTCTCCCTCTGTCTGGAACATTACTTCCAGATAGGACAACACTTCTGACCGGTGCGCCCGTTTCAGGTTGGGAATGTGCTTGATCATTTGGGCTTCAATTTCCATAGCGCCGGGAACATAGATACCATCCCGGTAAATGTGAAGCTGGTTATTGATCTTTACAATGTGATTATTGTTCTTCAGATACACCGCAAACTTATCAAACAGAAAGGTTTTATCCTTGAAGAAGATAGGTTTCTTGAATGCTTCATCCCGAAGGATGGTTTCAAGTTCCCGATCCGGCAAAGGATCATCAAGAATATACCGGTTGATCATGCGGATGGTTTCACGGGCTTCTTCTTTGGTGAAGTCCTCGCTTTGAAGCGTCAGAATATAGTTGAACAGGGCTTGGTTCCGTCCGTCCCCGGCTCTCATATCCAAGAACTTCATGCTGGTTTTTACCGGGGTAAGCCATTTGGGAAGGTCTTGAATATCATCTTCCGGGCAATCCAGAAGAACTTCCCGATCCACCCCATTGAAGCGCATAATGGCATAACTGTTGTTCCGGCCAACCTTGGCATCTGTTTCAATACCAAGCGCCAAGGTTTGCTTTGTCCAGCTTTTTTCCACATACCCTTCCGGGTTTCTGAAATAGAAGTGCTTTCCCCGTGTGGTCTTATACACCCGGCATTTCAGGCCCAAATCCTGAACAATCTGGAAAAGAAGATCACTGGTTTCCGCATCATCCACATCAATCAGAATTGTTTCTTCTCCAAGAATTCCGGCGTATTCGTCAAGGTCTTGAACATCTTCAAGGCGGTTCAATCTTTTCCGCCCTTTGAATTTTTCAAGGCATTGTTTGTCCTTTGTCGGTACATATCCCCGAAAAAGTTGCATGGTTCAGATCCCCCCCCCTTCTCGTTTAACTCCAAAATCAGACAACCGGCCCCAAGCC
>ERZ779876.1030-NODE-1030-length-26091-cov-5.518782_pt1 | contig 26091 bp, 19 predicted proteins | sample MGYA00511068_ERZ779876 | MGnify/ENA primary metagenome ERZ779876 (study PRJEB29588, sample SAMEA1970858) | human gut metagenome | biome: human gut; feature: human-associated habitat; material: faeces | place: Denmark | collected 2008/2010 ...
AGGTAGTTTAATCGAATTACAAGATACGATTTCAGATGAATGGAAACCTTCTGACAGTCAGCTGTATTACTTCGTTGCGGTGTGCCAAAAAACAATTGAAGAGTTAGATGCAAATCCGCCGAAAATCAAAGACTATTACAGTTGTTCTATTGTCGGTACGAGAGGACCGAAAGACTTTTTGATATGCACTTTGGAAGTAATTGATGAGGCATTTGAAGAACACCTCTCCTGGGAATTGTCTTCGGAGGAACAAGAGCTGTTTTCAACTGCCTTGCGGATTGTAAGCAAGCACCTAGGACTGGCGCTTTATCTGGAAGACGCAATAACGACGTGTTAAAGCATGAGCGTTATCTTCAAAAATAAAAACAGCGAGAAGAGCTATTTGGCGTTTTGTCTTAAAGCTTCAATCATAGTGGTTCTACTAACCGTTTTATCGGCGTTTTCGGCGCGATAAAACCTACCGACGAGCTTCAACCCGTCAACCGATTTGACTTCCATTCTCTCGCACGGCACGGCGGAAAAGCGTTCGACGGCTGCGTGCATGAACGCGCGGTAGCCGCCGTCTGCGGTCATTATCTTTTTTCTGTCGCGCCGCGAGGTCGTTTCGCTGAAGCGGTGACGCGTGAAGTATTTTTTAGTCAGTCTTGCCACAAGCGCGGCGTAAAGCGCAACGCCGATTACCGCGGCTGCGGCGAGGACTATTATAAGGATTAGCCACCACTGCACGATGTGCTCCTTTCGGGTCTTTCCCGTGGGTTAAAATAAGCGGCGACCGAGATTCAATCGCCGCTTTGGGGTTACTTTTTGCAGGCTCCGACGAACGCGCTAAAAAGCGGATGCGGACGCGTGGGGCGCGACAGGTATTCGGGGTGATAAATCACGCCGACGCTGAATTTCTTGCCGTCGATTTCGTAGGCTTCGGGCAGTTTGCCGTCCTTGGATTCGCCCGTAAAGTTAAGCCCGAATTTTTTGAAGTCGGCTTTGAGCGCCTTGTTGAACTCGTACTTGTGGCGGTGGCGCTCGGAAATTTCAGTTTTGCCGTAGATTGCGGCGAGGCGCGAGCCGGATTCGAGCCGCGTGATGAACGCGCCCTTGCGGAACGAATTTCCGTCGTTTCTTCTGACGGCGACGGGGTACGGGGTTTTCTTTTCAAACTCCGTGCTGTCGGCGTCCTTGCCCATTACGTCGCGAGCGTACTCGACAAGCCCGGCTTGGGCGCCCAGACCTATCATGAGCACCGGCACGTCATGCTCGCGTGCGTAACGCGCGGCGATTACTTTGCCCTCGAAGCCGCTGTGTCCGAAGCCGCCGGGAATGATTATGCCGTCGACGAGGTCGAGCGCGGAGGTTTCGCCGGGTTTGAGCGAGCCGCTCTGGATATAGACGGGCTCTACCCACACGCCGTTTTCGATTGCGCTGTGGACGAGCGCCATGGCAATCGACAAGTACGCGTCGGGTTTTTCGACGTACTTACCGACGATAGCGACGCGGATTTTCTTCTCGGAGACGCAAAGCTCGGTAAATCTTTCGCTGATTTTGCGCCACTCGGCGAGGTCGGGTTCGGGCAGCGTGAGGTTGAGTTTTCTGCAAACTACTCTGCTGAGCCCCTGTTCTTCGAGTAGAAGCGGAACGGCAAAGAGGTTGTCGGTGGTTATGTTTTCGATAATGCAGTCCTTGTCGACGTTGCAGAACAACGCGAGCTTGTCCTTGCTGCTCTGCGCGAGCGGAAAATCAGAGCGGCAGACGATTACGTCGGGCTGGATGCCGATGTTTTGCAGTTCTTTGACCGAGTGCTGAGTGGGCTTGGTCTTTTGCTCGCCGCTGACACCGATGTACGGGACGAGCGTGACGTGAATGTAGACGGCGTTGTTCTTGCCGAAAACGTTTCTGCACTGACGGACGGCTTCGAGGAACGGCGTGCACTCGATGTCGCCCACCGTACCGCCCACGTCGACGATTACCACGTCGCTCTTGCCGTCGAACGCGAGAATACGCTCCTTGATGTCGGCGGTGACGTGCGGCACGATTTGCACCGTCGAGCCGTCGTACTCGCCTCTTCTTTCCTTGGCGATGACGTCGGAGAACACCTGACCGGTGGTGACGTCGTTCTCCTCGCCCAGGTTTTCGTCTAATATGCGCTCGTAGTGACCGAGCACGAGGTCGCCCTCGGTGCCGTCGTCGGTGACAAAGATTTCGCCGTGCTGATAGGGACTGAGATTGGACGAATCGACGTTGAGGTACGGGTCGAATTTAAGCATGGTGACGGTGAGTCCGCGAGCTTTGAGCAGTCTGCCGAGCGAAGCCGCGGTTATGCCTTTTCCGAGCCCCGACACCACGCCGCCGGTAATGAATATGAATTTTGTCATAATAATGTCCTCCGTTTTTCTTATGCTTACGTTCTTCTTCGCGCTCAAAAAAAGAGAAACGAAGCCGCGACTAAACCTCGCGAAGCTCCGTTGCTCGTTTCTTAAAGTGCGATATTTCGGGCGCGAGGTCGCCTTTGACCGTGTTCGCCGAGGTTGAAGCTCCGCCGTTGCGGCAAACGCTTTCAACCGTTATATTGTAGCACAAATTTTTTAAATTGAAAAGCCAATTTCGCTAAGTTTTTTACAATTATAATCGACTTTTCTTAGCATCTGCGTGAAAATCGCGGAGGCTTGCTCCTTTTTGTCGATTATCCGCACCTCGCCGTCCGCCGTGACGTCTGAATGAGCGTAGTAATTGCGCGTGGCAAAGTACTCGCGATACAAATCCGCCATGACCTCGGCGTACACAACGCTGTTGATTTTGCGGCGGTAGGAGGCTTTGAGAACGTACTCGCCCTCCTCCTTTTCGTAAGCCTGTCCTATCATTTTGACGACGACACCCTGCGCGCGCTCGAGGTCGAAGATAAGGCGTTCGAGTCCGCGGAACGGCGGCAAAAGCAGCATCGAATAGTCATAGTGCTTTTCGGACGAGTTGATTAGCTCGATTACGCCGATTGTGAAGTCGATTTTGGATTGTTTAGACAAGTACGGGAAGGCGTTGGGTATCATTTTTTTGAGCTGGCGTTCAACTTCGCTCGCCTTTTTGTCCTCGCGGTTTTGCTCGATGTGCGCGTCGACGGCGGCGCGGTAATCGGTCTGCTCGGACAACAGTAGCTGGAGCTCGGTGAAAAGCGCGCCGTGCTTGCCCTGAAGCTGTAGCACCTGCTTTTTCGGCATAAAACGCAGCTTGAGTTTTTGTCCGCCGCCCGATACGGTTATCGTGCGGAGCTCGGTCGCCTTACCCTTGTCCGTTATCTCTTCTAACGACAGTTTATATTTCTTTTTGTCTTTTTTTAGTCGCTCGGTAACCTCGTCAAAGCGTTCGGTCGTGTACTTTTTGAGCGAAATATTGCCGTTTTCGTCGTCGGACGGGAGCGGCGGCACAGGCTTTACTACGGGTGCGACAAAGCCGAGCTGCGGCTCTTTTTTCGCAGGCTCGTTCTTTTTAGCAGCTGCGTTCTCCTGTTCGGGCTTGCTTTGCGCAGAATTCTTTTTCGGCTGCGGTTTGTCCGATTTGGTTTCGGGTTTTTTATCGGCTTTTATCTTTACGTTATTCGCAGACTGCTGTTTGTCGGGCTTTGATACCGGCTTTTCCGCAGGTTGTTTCTTCGTTTCCTTTTTTGCGACTTTGGGTTTGTCCGTACTCTTGGGAGCTACGGATTTGTCATCGCGGACGGAGTGGTTAAAAGTTTCGATAAGCCTCGGCATCACGTCGTCGAACGCGGTGAGCGAAAGCATGCGCGCTTTTACATCGTACACTACGCTGACGCGCTTGCCGTTCGACGCGAAGCCGTACCTGTCGAAATGGCTCTTGTCTGACGGGGAAACGTGCGAAACCTTTTCGCAGAGCTTGTCGCTTTCGACACGCTTTACGAATGTGTTAAAGGCTTCCGGCGAAACGTTTTTGAAATCTTGTCTTTCGGGTATTACTCCCATAGTACCTCTCGGATATTAAGAATTTTTGATTAGCTGCAATATGTTATAACAGGTTTATAAATTATAAAGATAATAAATACAATAAGGTTATTTGTATTTGAACACAGGTGTACTTACCTATCCTCTCATCGGTCACTTCGCGACAGCTCCCGGGTCGCGATTATAAATCGCTCGCCGCTTTGGCTACGAACAGTCCACCGGACTGTTCGCTTTACGCGTCGCGCCCCCGAGGGGAAAACCAAGTGTAAGGTATTGCCGACACGGAGCGGAAGTCGAATGCAATTAAGCTTCGTGACAGCTCACGGGTCGCGATTATAAAAACAAGCGGTTCTTAAAAATCATTAAGAACCGCTTGCGTGTTTACTGTTGTGTTAGTTCTTCTTCACTCTGCGGAATCTGAACAGGTACACGAGAACGCCTGCAATCAGGAGCACGCCGACGATGATGAGTATCGTGGAGAGCGTTGCAAGGGAAATACCGCTGTTGCTCGTGGAGTTTGTAACGGTGATTTCAAATTCCTGCTTGCTTTCGTTGCCGGCTTCGTCGGTAACGGTGTAGGTCACGGTGTACTTGCCGCTTGCGTCGAGGGTGAACTCGCCGCTCGTGGGAGCCGTTCTGTTGGCGTAGGTCGTGCCCTTGCCGCTGATAGTGGTGCCCACTTCCTTTCCGTCGGGTCCTACCACTTTCTTGGTGTAGGTCAGGTTAGCCGCTTCGGAGCCGCCGTTGTCGGTAGCGCTCACATAGAGGTAGCTGAACTTGTAGCCTGCTTTGACGGTGGACTCGTGAGAAGCCGCGTTGCCGTCCTTGTCGGTGAGGGTGAACGTGGGAGCCACAACGTCGCCTGCCTTAATGGTGTAGGTGAACGTGCTGCTGTCGTTGCCCGCCTTTACGGTGTAGGTCACGGTGTAAACGCCGTTCTCGGTCGTGACGAAGCTGTACTCATAGCCTGCTACGGTAGAGGGTTTAATTTCAACCTTGCCGCCCTTCGGAGCCTTGACGTCGACTACAACGTCGTCGGCGTTGGCGTTCTCGGTGTAGGCGGTAGCTTTCGGGAGGTTGACCGTGCCGTTAATCTTCGAGTAAGCCGGCATAACGCCCTGGAGCTCGAACTTGACGGTGGAGCCGTCGGTGACGGTGTACTTGCCGTACTGCGTGAGACCGCCGAGATAACTCTTAAGGTCGTCCTCGGTCTTGTCTGCGGCGACATTGGTGTAATCTTCGGCGACGCTGCCTTTCTTGACTACCCCTGCGCGGTCTTCGATTGTGTAGTTTCCGGTGGTCATAGCGGTAAATTCTTCGCCCATAAGCGCGAACCTGCCGCCTTTTACTTTATGAATAAGAACGAACTTGTAATCGGTATCCTTCTCGCCGGCAAGATAGCTCTTGGCGTTGCCCATCTTAATCTCGGAGTTTGCGAGAAGAACTTTCTTGTAGACGTTGCCGCTGGTGGCGTTTATCGGAGAAGCAACGCCCGTATCGGTATCGGTATCAACGTGAGCAACAGTAACGGGAACAACGTAAATTTTGCTCTTGCCGTTGATGTCGAACACTCTGAGTTCAACTTGATAGTTACCGCTCTTGTTCATAGTGTAGAGCGTTACGTTGCGAATAACTTTTTGATTTTCCGCCGCGTAAACTTCGGCAGAAACGGTCATATAGTCGCCATTCTCGTCTTTGACGCCGAGTTCCACGCCAACGAGTTTAGCGTCGGCTACGCCTGCGATAACGATGTTGCCGAGCGCAACCTCTTTGGCGGTATCGTCGTAGGTGCCGTTTGCAAATCCGGACAAGTTTACTTCGCCGAACATGGCGCTCGTGCCGGGGGTCTTTACATCGATTGTATGTTTATAGCTGCCTTCGTTGCCTGCGTCGGAAACGGCGGTTGCGGTGACGACAATCTTGTCGGTGATAGCGAGCTCTGCATTGTCGTAGACGAGCTTGTAGCCGTCGGCGCCCTTCTTAATCTTGGCAACCTCGCCGCCCTTGACGTCGGCGTTGAGTTTAGCGACGCCCTCGGTACCCTCCTCGCCGTTTGCCACGGTGTAGGTCAGGGTAAGCTTGCTGTCGGTGGTGCTGGAATAAGTGGGAGCAGGCAGGGTAATCTCTACCTCGTCGTCTTTACTTGCGACAACGTACTTTTCGGCGTTCTTGAAATCGACGGTGACGTCGGAAGTATCCTCAAAGGTTTCGGCGACGTTAATCGTGTAGGTTTTGGTCGCCCTGTTGCCTGCGGCGTCGCGAGCCGTGTAGGTGACTACATAGTCGCCGTAGTACTGGTAATTTTCGCCGTTAGCCGCTTTGACGGCATCGACGTATTTGCCGAAATCAAACTTGAAATTGTCGGTCTTGGAGAACTTGTATTCAACGTTGGTGGCGACGTTGGTGTACTTGGTACCGCTCTCGCCGCTCGCCTTATTGATGTTGGAGAAGTTGACAACAGTCTTGCCGGCAGGGTCTTTGATTGCGAAAGTAACCGTGAGGTCGTCCGCCTTATCCTTGTTGTCGGTGAGCTCGGGGAACTCGAATCCGACCGCAGCGTCCTGAAGCGCAACCTTCTTGTCGGTTTCGGTTTCGCTGTACTTGTAAACCGTTTTGCCCCACTTAGCCGGGATTTTGGTTTCGTCGAGAGTAATCTCGGGAGCCTTTTTATCCGAGCAGGTGATGGTGTAGGTCCACTCGGCGGACTTGTTGCCGCTGTCGTCGATTGCCTGATAGGTGACCTTGTAGTCGCCCTCGCGGACGGGATAGAAGGTCATGTTTTTATCGTTGTCGAAAACCTCGTCCTCTTCAAGCTCGGCGGTCGCGGTTTCGTCCTTGACGGTCGTTTTCTTTACGTTGACAAGGTTGCCCGAAGCGTCCTTACCTTTGACGGTAACGACGACCTCTACTCTCTCGTCGAAGGAGTCGGTAGCGGTAGCCACGGGAAGCGTGACCGCCTTGTTCACGTTTGCGGACGAAGGAACGCCGCTGACGCTGAGCGAAGGAGCCTTGTTATCGGAGAAGTTGTCCTGAACCTTGACTTCATAGGTCTTGGAGAGGTGCTTGGTGCCGCTGCCGACCTTTGCGCTATAGGTCACAAAAGTGCTGCCTGCGGTGTTGAATTTATGGTCGGAGTTCGCGGCGACTGTCTCGCTGCCGTTCGCGCTGCCGTCGAATGCGGAAATCGTGACGGCGGCGTCAACCTTGACAACCTTGCCGTCCTCGTCGTAGTAGCCGACGTAAGCGCCGGGGAGCTTCTTGCTGTCGCCTGTCTTGACGACGGAGGGAACTCCAGCCTCGTTCTCGACGAAAAGCTCAAGCTCGTGGTCGAGTTCGCAAAGTACGCGGAAGCTGTAGGACTTGTTGCCCTTCGTGTAGGTGACGATATAGTTGCCGAGCTCGTCCGCGGTAATCGTTTCGCCGGTCACAACCGTGCCGTTGTCCTTAGCCTTGTGGCTGGGCGTTTTTACGGTGACGGTATAGTCTGCCGCAGCAGGTACGGAAATGTTTTCTCCGTAGGTGACGGTCGACTTGACTGTGATGTCGCTGAGTTCGAAATCTGTCGTAGCGGCGGCAGCCGGAGCGTAGGTGAACCCGCCGATCGCAACGGACGCGGTCAACACTAACGTGCACAAGCCTGCCAGAAAGCTCTTCTTTCTTTTCATTTAACTAAGTTCTCCTAATGTATTTTCCTGCTTGTATTACAGTTTAACGGAATAATTATACTATCTTACTTTTTCTTTGTCAAATACTTTTCGGGAAATTTGCAAAGATATTCTTCTTACTCGCGCAAATTCGCGGCTTCACGGGGCGTTACGAGTGTATTATTCGCTCCGAGCCGGAAAATTATGTAAATCAGTCGATTACTCTTATCAGCGAATCCACGCTTTTTACGCAGTCGAGCTTCCCGAGCGTAGCGACGGACTTCATAACGGCATTCTCGCTCGCCGAGTGCGTCATTATTATAATAGGAACGGTGCCCTCGCCCGAGCCGCTTTGACTTACGGAGGCTATGCTCACGCCGTTTTTGCCGAGGACGTCGGCGATGCGCGACAGTGCGCCGGCGGTGTCGAGCGCGGTGAGCGCGACGTAGTACTTGCCCATGAAGTCGTCCGCTATCGTTATGCCGTCCGCTACCCTGCCGTTGTTATCAAAGTCGGAATATTCATGTTTCTCGCGCGTGGCGCAGTAAACCGCGTCGCTGACAATCGCGCTGCCCGTGGGGCGCGCGCCGGCGCCTCTGCCGTAGAGCATGACGTCGTCCACGAAGTCGCCGTTAAGAAACACCGCGTTGAATGCGCCCGAAACAGCCGCAAGCGGATGAGTGCTCCTGACGAACGTCGGGTGAACGCGCACCTCGACCGTGTTCCCCTCGCGCTTGCCGATTGCGAGCAGCTTGAGCGTGTAGCCCATGCGCTTGCCGTACTCGACGTCGCTTTTGGTGAGTTTGGTTATGCCCTCGCGGTAAATCGCGGTGTACGGAATACAGGTGTGGAACGCGAGCGAAGCGAGAATGGACAGCTTGTACATCGCGTCGAAGCCCTCGACGTCGGCGGTGGGGTTCGCCTCGGCGTACCCAAGCTCCTGCGCTTTTTTCAGCGCGTCGTCGTAGCTCATGCCATCGTCGGTCATTTTGGTGAGAATATAGTTTGTCGTGCCGTTGACGATGCCCGTTATCATGCGGATATTGTCGCCCTGCATGCTTTCCTTGAGCGTGCGGATTATCGGTACGCCGCCCACGCAGGAAGCCTCGAAGTAGAATCCCACGCCGTTGGCTTTCGCCACGGCTTCGATTTCGCCCCAATGCTTGGAGATCAGCTCCTTGTTGGCGGTGACAACGCTCTTGCCTGCTTTCATGCACTTTTCGATAAAGGTTTTGGCAGGCTCGACGCCGCCCATAACCTCTATCACTATCGAGATTTCGGAATCGGCAAGTATTTCTTCGAGGTTAAGACAGACTTGTCCCGGCTCGACTTTTTCCCGTAGTTTTTTCTCGTCGCGGTCGAGGACTTTTTTTACTCTTATGTCCACGCCGTAAGCCGCCGCTATTTTATCGTGATTCGTTTTTAAGATTTCGTAGGCGCCGCCGCCCACCGTGCCCAGCCCCATTATTGCCACGTAAACCGTCTTCATTGTCTGCCTCCCTGTTCCGAGTTGATTTTGTACAGCGCGTACAGTCCGCGCAACGTGAGCGTGCGGTCAACCACGTCGATTATCTTACTGTTGGCGCTGACTATTTCGCTCAGACCGCCCGTCGCCACGACGCGGATATTCTTGTCGCCCATTTCTTCTTTCATTTTGCCCACGATGTACTCCACCATGCCGACGTAGCCGTAGATAAGCCCCGACTGCATGTTGGTTATCGTGGATTTGCCGATGACTTTGTCGGGTTTAGCAAGCTCGACTTTGGGGAGCTTCGCCGCTTTCTGGCAAAGCGCGTCCGCACCCGTTTTCAGTCCGAAGCTTATCACGCCGCCGAGGAAGTCGCCCGAAGCCGACACCGCGTTGAACGTCGTGGCGGTGCCGCAGTCGATTACTATGCACGGACCGCCGTAGGTGCGGTAAGCCGCGACGGAATTGACTATTCTGTCCGCTCCCACTTCTTTGGGGTTGTCGTAGCGGATATTTATACCCGTTCGGACGCCGCCGCCCACCACCATGGGTTTGACGCGGAAGTACACCGAAATAAGATGCTCGAACGTGTAGTTGAGATTGGGGTTTACGCTGCTGATAATCACACCGTCGATGTCCGAGAGGTTTATTCCCCTCGCCCCGAACGAATCGCGAATGGCGAGGTAGTACTCGTCGCCCGTCTTGTGCGTGGAGGAACTGAGGCGCGTGCTGTCAAGCAGCTCGCCGTCCTCGGAAAAAACTCCGAGCTTGACGTTGGTGTTTCCTATGTCGATTGCAAGTATCATTGTCTTTTATCCTCTTCGCCGTAGTCGGTCGGGTTTTCCGCCGTAGCGGCTTCGTCCTTTTCATCATTATATATAGGGGCGGTTTCCTCTCCGTCGGTTTCCTTTGCCTCAGCTGCCGTATCTACCGAAACAATCGCTTCCGACGGGGCGGCGGTCGCTCCGCCGATGTTTATTCTCAGTCCCCTGCGAACGCCCAACGTGACGGCAGGCACGAGCACGGCGGTCATGACGAGCTCGGGAACGGCGTTTGCGAGCACGGTAATTTTGAAAACCGAATCAATCGTGTTGTTCTCGCCGAACAGCACCAGCGCGGACAGAAACAGCACGGTGTTCATCGCCGTAGTCACTGCGGCGGCAATCGACACCGAGGCGATTTCGCGCGTTTTCGGCTTGGCTTTACGGAAAATCATGCGGCAAAGCGCGTACACGCCGTAGACGATAAAACCTAAGAACGCCCGTGGCAAAATCGAGATGAGCGGATTGATTACCGAGGACTTTCCGAAGAATATAGCCGTTATGCACGACGACACGCCGAAGATTATACCCGACGCTACGGCTGTGGCGAGGTTGGGCTTTATGAGCGCGAACGTAAACGTCACGGTGAGCGTGACGAACGCCGCCGACAGCGGAAGGAAGGGCGTTATCGCGCGGTCGAGAGTCATCGCCGCGAAAATCAACGCGCCTAAGGTCGCGTACAGCACGACAGACCTTGTTCTGTTTTTCATTTTTTGCTCCTTTGCTGAACTTCCCTGTTCGTGACAGCGGATAGCTCGCGGCAGAAATAAATTATTTTTGCGTCCGACCCTATATCCGAAGCGGTGTCGGCGTACCGATATTTTAGCATAACCGCGCGGTAAAATCAAGCGTTATGCGGTGGCGAGGCGCAAATTCTTTATCGCAACAAAGTAAATTACGCAAAAAAAGTCCGTGGGAAGGCTTAACGTTTCCCACGGGCGAGTTTTGTCATTTGTGCGCGAAGCTGCTTTGTCTTAGGTATGTAGGCTTTTACTTGCAGCAGCCGCAGTCGTTCTTTCCGCAAATGCAGTTGATGAGCAGGAGCCAGACCAGCATATCGCAGCAGTCGCAGCCCTTGCGGTCGTAACAGCCGCAATCGTTTTTGCCGCAGCAACACAAAAGAATGAGTATGAGGAAAATGTCGTTGCAGCCGCATCCGTTGTTGAACATCGTGATAACCCTCCTTGTTTGATTTTGGGAACGCTTTACGCGAAAGCTTTATTTTGTCCGGGGCGCGGAGAACGGGCAGGCGCGCACTCCCGTCCTCCCCTCCCGGCTTTCGTCTTTTGCTGTGAGGATATCCTAGTTTCATAATATGAAAAATCCGCGAGAGTGTGATAATACTTGACAAAAAAACAAAAAGCAATTATCATTGTTTATGTCGTTTCGCCCGTGATTACAATCGGGCGGAAATCACAAACGCAATTACACCTTTTCAAGGAGAAGCTTATGGCCGAAGGAACGCTTACGATGGACAAACTGACCGCGCTGTGCAAGGGTCGCGGTTTTATTTTCGCAGGCAGCGAAATTTACGGCGGACTTGCGAACACCTGGGATTACGGTCCTTTGGGCGTGGAACTTAAAAACAACGTCAAGAAGGCGTGGTGGAGAAAATTCGTCACCGAAAACCGCTACAACGTGGGTCTGGACGCGGCGATTCTGATGAATCCGCAGACATGGGTGGCGAGCGGTCACTTAGCCGGCTTTTCCGACCCCCTGCTCGATTGCAGAGAATGCCACGAGCGTTTTCGCGCCGACAAGCTGATTGAAGATTGGTGCTCGGAAACCGGCTTCACGCTTTCTAAGCCCATCGACGCTTTTTCGCAGGCGGAAATGAAGGACTTTATCGAGGAGCACAATATTCCCTGCCCCACCTGTAAGAAGCATAACTTCACCGATATTCGTCAGTTCAATCTGATGTTCAAGACCTTTCAGGGCGTGACCGAGGACGCGAAAAACACCGTGTACCTCCGCCCCGAAACCGCGCAGGGCATTTTCACCAACTTCGTGAACGTCCAACGCACCACGCGCCGCAAGATGCCGTTCGGTATCGGGCAGATAGGCAAGTCGTTCCGCAACGAGATTACGCCCGGCAACTTCATTTTCCGCGTGCGCGAGTTCGAGCAGATGGAGCTGGAGTTCTTCTGTAAGCCCGGCACCGACCTCGAGTGGTTTGACTATTGGCGTTCGTTCTGCCGCGATTGGCTGTACTCTATCGGCATAAAGCCCGAGAATCTGAGGCTGCGCGACCACGACAAGGACGAGCTGTGCTTCTACTCGAAGGCTACCACCGACTTTGAGTTTTTGTTCCCGTTCGGCTGGGGCGAGCTGTGGGGAGTCGCCGACAGGACGGACTATGACCTCACTCAGCACCAGACCGTTTCGGGCAAGGATTTGACTTATTTCGACCAGGAAACGAACGAGCGCTATATCCCCTACGTCATCGAGCCCAGCCTCGGCGTGGAGCGCTGCGTGCTCGCTCTTCTGTGCAACGCTTACGAGGAGCAGGTCATCGACGCGGAAAAGAACGACGTGCGCGTGGTGATGCACTTCCACCCGGCTATCGCGCCCGTCAAGGTCGCAGTGCTGCCGCTGTCAAAAAAGCTGTCGGAAAAGGCTAATGCCGTGTTCGACGAGCTCAGCCGCAGATACAACGTCGATTACGACGAGGCAGGCTCGATTGGCAAGCGTTATCGCCGCCAGGACGAAATCGGCACGCCCTGGTGCGTGACCGTCGACTTCGACACGCTTGACGACGAGTGCGTGACCGTCCGCGATCGCGACACCATGGAACAGGTGCGCATGCCCATAACCGAGCTTGTCGCTTACTTCGATAAGAAAATGGAATTTTAAGCGCGGCGTTCGCGTTATAAAACTAACAGACATAAAGAAAGAGCTTTGCGCGTTTTACGGGCAAAGCTCTTTTTCCATTGTTATTTTGTTTTTTCAGGCGCGGACGAATTCGTATTCGCTGCCGCCGGCGTTTTCGTATTTTGTAAACTCCGCGCCGGTCGTGAGCGCGTCGTACTCCGCCGAATCATCGGCTTTGGTTTTCGCCACGAGGTCATACGCTCTTGAGTTCATGGCCTCGGTGCCGTATGCGAGGTTGGAGAACGTAGTCACGTTCTTGCAGACGGCTTTCAGCGTGTACTCCACCGTGCCGCCGTTTTCGCTGCCCAGATAGAAATACGCGTTTTTGCTCGTGATTGCGAGCTTGAACGGGATTGTTACCTTGACGTTTTTGGTGTACGGCACCAGCCCCACGTCCTTGCCGATGTGGCTGTTGTTCGCGTCGCGCCAGCCGATACCGAAGCTGCCTGTAGTATTGCTGTCCCAGATCAGGAAGCGACAACGGCTGTGAAAGCCGAACTGAATGTGCGGATTGGAATCGACGACCGTGACGTCGATTTTACCGGTGAGCACGAACTCGTTTTTGAGCGACAAGCCGCGATAGACTACGTTCATAAGGTCGCCCTTCTCAATAGACTGCGAGGAAGTCATAACGATTTCCTTGATTTCGGTGTTCTGCGCCGAGGACGAGAGCGGAATTGTCAAGCCGTTTTCCTCGAGCGCGTTGACGTAGAGGGCGTAGCTTGCCGCCGACGGGTGCACGGTGTCGCCGGACTTATAGAACGAGCCGTTTATCGTGCCGTCGGAGTTGTAGCAGAACGACGGAGAATCGATATAGACGAGCCAATCTCTCGCCGAAGCGTAGGCTTCGATTTGCGCGTTACAGGTCTTTGCATAGTCGTTGCCGACGTGCGTATAATTGCGCGGCTCGATGCCGAAATAGTAGATTTTGGCTTGCGTAAGCCGCGTGTGGAAGCTCTCGAGCGTTCTCTTTATGTCGGCGGTCGCGCGGTCGGCGTTCTTGTCGTCGTCGAAGATATTGTTCGTGCCGCAGTGGAAGATTATCGACGTCGGCTCAAGCGGATACACAAGGCGTTCGGCGAGAATATCCCAATCAGTGGTGGTAGACGAGCTGATGCCCACGCTGTACGCGTTCTTGCGCGCGTAGGTCGTGTAGAATTCCGTCCAGAAGCTGCGCGTGTCGAAGAACGAATCGCCGACGAACAGCGCGCCGCCCTTGGTCATGCCGCGATTTTCATAGTCTGACAAAAAGCTCGAGATGCGCGACTCGAAGTTGAGCGAAGCGCCGGCTTTGTTCGCGCCGTTGAACTCGCTGACGTTGACGGTGAACACCGTGGCGTGGTGGGCGGTCTTTGCCGTCACTCGCACGCTCTTGCTCTGCGAAAAGCCGCTGCCCGTCGCGTAAATCTTGCCGTCCTCTATTTTGACGGCGCTTTCATAGCCGCTCTGCACCGTGTAAGTGATGTCCTCGGCATACTCGGGCTTCGAGAACACGATATTCAGTGGCTTTGCCGGGTAATTGGCATAGATTGCCGGCGATGTTATCGTGAGCATGCCGTAGTTTACGGGCTTTACGGTGACGGTAAACGTGACATCGTGGTGCGCGGTCTTTGCCGTGACCGTGGTCGTCGTGTCGGGTTTAAGGGCGGTGACTTTGCCGTCCGCAATCGAGATGTTGTCGCCCTCGAACGTGTAGGCGATTTCGCCCTTGCCCTCCTCGGTCGAGAACGTGGCTTCGATTTCGGCAGTAGTATCCTCCTCCAGCGTTATGTTCTTTATTGTCAGCGTGCCGTAGTCGGGCGTTTCCGACGCGGTTTCGCCGCAAGCGACGGCGAACGGACAGCAAACGAAAAGCAGAACTGCTGCGATGACGTACCTGAGTTTGTTTTTCATCATATTCTCCTTGTTCTTGTTTTTCGCACGGCTCGGCAGATTGTACTCGTATCGGTCGCGCGCGATTTGATACCGTATATTCAGTTCCTTATGCTAACGATAGTATAACACGGATTTACGGAATTGTAAATATTTTTTTCGTATTTATATGAACGCCGATAAAACAAAAGGAAACGGCGCATGGGGTCGTTTCCTTAATCGCATAGGTATTATCGCGTGAGCGTCGGCGCAATCGGCGCAAACCGATTACGGGCTTATTTCAGCAAAACGGATTTAAGGTACTCGTAGGTCTTGGGGCTGCCGGCGATTATTCCGCTCGGGCGGTCGAACGGAAGCGGCGCGCCCGTCCAATCGCAGAGGCTTCCGCCTGCTTCTTCGAGAATGAGCGACGCGGCGGCGTAGTCCCACGGCTTGATTACCTTTTCAAAGTAGCCGTTTATTCTGCCGGCCGCGATAAAACAGATTGCGAGCGCGGAGGAGCAAATGCGGCGGAGGTCAAGACAGTGCGTAAACACTTCCTTGCCTATGCGGAACGCTTCGTCCGCCTCGTGCTTTCTCGTGGAGCCTGCGCCGAACTCGACGAGGCTGTCGTGCGGCTCGCGGTCGATAACCGACAGGCGTTTGCCGTTCACATACGCGCCCTCGCCGCGCACGGCGGTAAAGGTTTCGTCGGTGTAGGGGTTGTAAACCACGCCGAAAACGGATTTTCCGTCGTCGCACAGTCCCAGCGAAATGCTGCTCATGCGGTAGTCGTACACGAGGTTGGTCGTGCCGTCGACGGGGTCGAGAATCCAGCGGCGCGGCGCGAGCCTGCCCGGCTCCTCTTCCTCGCTCATAAACCCGATACCGGGCGCGATTTCGTGCAGCCGCTCCTTCATATACTCGCTTATCGACAGATCGACGCCGGTAACGAAGTCGGCTTCGCCTTTCATTTTCACTTCGTGGCTGAGGTCGTCGCGGAGCACGAGATTTTTCGCGCTCTTGACGATTTCTATGATTTTGTGATAGTCCATTCTATTCTCCTTGTGGTTCTAGTCCTCGTCTTCAAAGTATTTGAGAACGTATTTGTCGCGAGCCTCGCGCGTTTTGAACACGCTGATATTGCATTCCTTGCCGTCGCGGTCCTCGGTCACTGCGTCCTGCGAAGTGCCGTGCATAAAGCACTCGCCGTCCTCGCCGTCCGTAATCACGAAGCGGTGGATTCCGTCGCGCGTGCCCGGTTTTATCACGCGCTCGCCCTTGTTGTCCACGTCGGTTTTGCGCGCGGAATAAATGCCGCGAAGCGTTTTTTCGGTGGGGTCGAGCACATAGTCGCCGTTCCACACGGTGTACTTGGTTTCGTTGACGGAAATCTTGCCGCCGTCAACCTTGCCCTTGTAGTTCCTGCCCTCGAAGTGCAGGTTGTAGCCGCCGTCGCCGCCGGTTATCGACAGCTCGCCCACCCTGAGATAGCCGGGCTGCGTGTCGCAAAGGTGGCAATGATAGTATGCGCCCAGCGGCAGCACCTGTTCGATTTCGGACAGCGAAACGTCGCGTATCCAGCCGGCGACGTTCGGGTCGCGACGGATAGTGTTGAGAAACCTGCCGATTACGTCGGAAAACTCCGTTTCGGAGGCGACAGACGTGACCATTTCCCTGTCAATCGAGCGCGCGAAGCTTAGCTGTGCGCGAGTGTCGTCCGCGTTCTGGTCGGGACAAAGCGCGATTACTTCCTCGTCCGTCATGTCGTCGCGGTAGGATTTCGCAAGCGCGTCGAGCGGCGCGAATCTTACAATCAGCATTTTCTTGCCGTTCGCCCTCGCGTAGTCAAACTCCTTTTCCGTCCAGCTCTTGTTGTCGCCGCGCTCGTCGCGACTGCCGTAGCGCGTGCCCATAAGCAATATGAAAACGTCGCTGTCATCGATAAGCTCGCATATATCCTTGAACCCGTCGGTCGAGCCGATGACAAAATGCTCCATGGTCACGGGAAAAACGTTGGCGTCGAGCAGCTTTTTGATTGCAATCGAGCGCTCGTTTTTCAGTCCCGAATAGTTGGACGACAAAAACGCCGTGTACAGCTTCTTTCTCATTATTCCTCTTCCTTTTAAGTTATTCCTCTTCCTTTTAAGTTATTCCTCTTCCTTTTAAGTTATTGCTCTTCCTCTAAGAAATTAAGCCGCGCGGAAATTACCTTTGCGGCTTAATTATGCCGTTCTCGATTAGTTTTTAGACGAATAGTTGGGGCTTTCCTTGGTGATGGAAATGTCGTGCGGATGGCTCTCGATGAGAGAAGCGTTGGTTATGCGCACGAATCTGCCGTTCTTTCTCAGTTCGTCAATCGTGGGCAGACCGCAGTAGCCCATGCCCGAGCGCAAGCCGCCCATCAGCTGGAACACGATTTCGGACAGCGAGCCGCGGTAAGGCACCCTGCCCTCGACGCCCTCGGGAACGAGCTTTTTGGCGTCGGATTGGAAGTACCTGTCCTTGCTGCCGAGCGCCATTGCGCCCAGCGAGCCCATGCCGCGATAGGACTTGAAGCTTCTGCCCTGATAGATTTCGAGCTCTCCGGGGCTTTCCTCGGTGCCTGCGAACAGCGAGCCTATCATGCATGCGTGCGCGCCTGCCGCGATAGCCTTGGTGATGTCGCCGCTGTACTTGATGCCGCCGTCGGCGATAATCGTCTTGCCGTACTTGTCCGCGACTTCGCCGCAGTCCATAATCGCGGTGATTTGCGGAACGCCGATGCCCGCAACTATTCTCGTGGTGCAGATAGAGCCCGGTCCGATGCCTACCTTAACCACGTCCGCGCCGCGCTTGAACAGCGCTTCGGCGGCTTCGGCGGTGGCGACGTTGCCGGCGACGAGCGTTACGTCGGGGCAAGCCTCGCGCACTTTTTCCACGGCGCTCATTACGCCCACGTTGTGACCGTGCGCGGTGTCGATGACGAGGCAGTCGACTCTGGCGTCCACCAGCGCTTTTGCGCGGTCGAGATAGCCGCTGCCGTTGCTGATTGCCGCGCCCACGAGCAGTCTGCCGTTCTTATCCTTGGCGGAATTGGGGTACTGAATGGCTTTTTCTATGTCTTTTATGGTGATAAGACCTTTGAGCATGCCGTCCTTGTCGACGATAGGCAGCTTTTCGATGCGGTGCTTGCCGAGGATTTTCTGCGCTTCCGCGAGCGTAGTGCCCACGGGCGCGGTGACGAGATTATCCTTCGTCATAATGTTTCTTATCGGTTGGCTAAAGTCGGTTTCAAACCTGAGGTCGCGGTTGGTGAGTATGCCGACGAGTTTACCCTTGACGGTGATGGGCACGCCGCTGATACGGTACTTGTTCATGAGCGCGAGCGCATCGGAAAGCAGACAGTCGGGCTCGAGGAAGAACGGGTCGGTGATGACGCCGTGCTCGCTTCTCTTCACCTTGTCGATGTTCTCCGCCTGTGCTTCGACGGACATGTTCTTGTGGATAATGCCCATGCCGCCCTCGCGCGCGATCGCGATTGCGAGGCGGGACTCGGTGACCGTGTCCATTGCCGCGCTGAGCAGCGGAATGTTGAGTTTGATTTTGTCCGAAAGACGGGTCGAGAGGTCGACGTCTTTGGGGATAACGTGCGACTCGCCCGGAATGAGCAGCACGTCGTCAAACGTAAGTCCTTCTTTAACGATTTTATTCATATTCTGACTCCTCAAAGATTATTTGCAGTAGTTTTTTAACAGTATCTTGTAGTAAAGCTCGTCAATCGTGGTTTCCGTTTCCCCTACGGTCACGTTTTCGATTGCCGCTTTTCTTTCGTTTGCCGCGAAACCGCCCGAGATTATGCGCCGTGCGTACTTTTGGTACGCCTTGACTTCATACAGCGATTTCAGCGTGGGATAGGTTACGTCGGTTCCGCCGATAGCCTTGTTCAGGTACTCTCTCGCAGCCGCGGTGACAGCCGCTTCGTCGAACGGCAGGGGCTTATTCGCCTTTATGCACTCCTCCGCAACCACAGCCGCCGAGCTTATTAGCGGCGCCGCGTAGTAATAGTATTGCTCGGATTCCGCACACGTCGCTATCGCCGCCGCCAAATCCGAATACGCAACGGGCTTTCCGTAGTATGACACCGATTGCTCGCCGCTTATGAACCGCGCGCGCGTGTTCTCGCCCGAGATGTAGTCGGCGTAGCTGTAAAGGTTGGGGCGCATGGTTTTATCGGCGTTTTTGACGTTGTACTCGTCGATAAGCTTTATTCTGTCCACGCAGCCGGTGTCGGCGAAAAACGCCTCGGTTTCGCTTATCACGGCTTCGGCGTACTCGCCCGGATTCTCGCCCATCAGCGAAATCGAGCTGTTGACGGCGATTATGCGAGCGTTGACCCGGCTGTCGCCGCCGTGAAGCCGCGCCGCCGAAGCCGCGCAGTCGTAGGCTCTCGCGGTGTTGCCGAAGTTAAGGTAGACGTTCGCCGCCGCGAGCGGAAAAACCGCTCTCGCCGCAGTCAGCAAAATCGCGAGCGAAACGACAATCCAGAACAGCGTTGCGATTGCCGTCCGTGCGATAACGTTCGATTCGCTCTCCTTAGCTATCTGATTTTCGTCGGTTAGCGCCATAACACCTCTTTGCTCTGCCGCCGCGCGAGGTCAAACCTCCGCACCACGGCTTTTAATGCATTATAACACAAATTGCGAAAAATAGAAATAATTTTGATAGACTTTGCCGAAAAATTTTTATAATTTTTTGCGGTAAATTTGCCGTTCTTTATATGATTAAAGGAAAAACGCCGCGGATTTACATGTTTTTTCCTATAAAAAACGCGCACGGTAAGTTTCCGCACGCGCTTTACTTTATATTTATTCGAGGCGTTATTCTCTGACCGCCGCGATTTCCTTCGTCACGGGGTCGATGAGCGCCGCGTAGACGGTGTACTTGTCGGGCACGAACGCGACGTACCAATAATAGCCGCCGTCCGCGCTTATCGGGTTTTCGGTGAAGCGGACGTAAATCTCGGCTTTAAGCTCGCCGTCCTCTCTCAGCTTCTTCAAGCTGTCTTTCAGTCGGATTTCGGCGGTTTCGAGTGCCACGGAAGCCGAAACGGTTTCGGCGGTCTTGACGGATTTCAGCTCGAAGTTTTCCGCATAGCCGTCGCTCGTCACGGTGACCGCCGCGCTGCCGACGACGCGCGTATTAAGCTCTGCCGAGTAGGTGTTCTTGTACGGGTGGCGGTAAAATCTGCCCTCGCGTTTCTCCGCGCCGTCATAGACGACGTAGGAAAACTCCGCGTCGTCGCCAAAGCCCGAAGGCGTAATCGTGACCACGGTGAAGGGTGTGCGCTCGCCGGGCGTGCCGTCTATGACGAACGGTTCTTCTCTCTCGCCCGAAATCAGCGTGATTTTCACCCTGTCCGACGCCGCCGTCATCAGCTCGTCGCGCAGTTCCGACAGGTTTTTATCCAGCTTTTCTATCTCCGGCGCGCAACCGAACGTTGCGACGATTGCCGCGGCGCACAATAAAATCGACAATAGCTTTTTCATAGTTCTCTCTCCGCTTTAAGTGTATGCGAAGAAATCCACGCGTAGAACGCCGAGTCGCGATTGTGGAGGCGGATTCGGAAACTTAACGCGAAGAGCGGAGTCTATTCACGTTTCTGTTCATGAGTCGTCTTCCGAGCAGCCGATACGCGAGTTTTTTCGGCGCGCTCATCGTCTGTCCGTGCTCCAGAAGAAGCGAATCGGGGTCGTCGTACACGCCGAAGTCGCGCACTATGCCTGCTTTCTGAATGTATGTGTCGCAGCAATCGAAGTCGACGGGCGGCGAAATAAAATTTTCGGTAACTACTCCGTAGCCCACAAACGAGCCGTCCGCAAGCGGCTTGAATTTCCTTTGCAGGGCGATCAAGTATTCCTTGTCCAGAATAAACCCCTCGAGATTGTACCACCGTCCGCAAACGTAAGCCTCGACGTAGCTGTGAAAAATCTCATTCGGCGCGGATTTGTACACAAAACCCGTCATCGCTCCTTTTTGCAACGCTTTGTCTATCATAAATCCGTGAATCCTGCACGGTATGCTCAGCGCTCTTAAAAGCGCCATGAGCAACGTGCCCTTGGTATTGCACTGACCGTAGCCGTCGCGGAGCACGCGGCTCGCGGTTATACAGTCGTCCGCGTTGTAACCGAACGCGATTTCGTCCCTTACGAAATTATACGCCGCTCGCGCACGCTCGGCTTCGGGCATACCCTGCCCGCCCCTCGCCGCAATCAGCGATTTAATCGGCGCGGACGTAAAATCCAGCATGCGCGTGCTTTTCAGTAGCTCGCTTTCTCGCGTTTCGCTCATTTAGTTTTGTCCTTGTAATCGTAGTGGCAGTTTGCTCCTGCGAGCGTATTATAACACAACGAAATCAAAATTTCAATTAGTTAGCGCGGACTAACCAAAAAAATTTGCGGAAAATTAAGCTTCGCGTTATGCAAAAAAATAACGCAAACAAAGCAAAAGCCCCGTTCCGGAATCGCGGAATCGGGGCTTGATTTTATTGACGTTTTATCCGTGGGAGCGCGTCTCGCCTTGCGGGCTTATGCTCCTACTCCTTTTCGGGCTCGGGCGCGTTGTCCGCATGAGCTTCGCCGAGCTTCATCGACCAGCAGCGGCGACGGCGGTGCTGCTCCTTGTCGTACTTTTTCCACTGCGCCTGAATCTGCACGTTGGATTCGAGCTCGGGACCGGTTTCGAGGAATTTGACCTTGTGATTTATCAGGCTTTTGAGGCTTCGCGCCATAATCATGGCGTTTACGCCGCTGTTCTGATATTCTTTTCTCACGCCGATGCTGTAAAGGTCGACTACCTCGGGATGACTGAGGTCGTGCATCAGTTGAAAAACGCCGCCGAGGGTGATTTTGCCGTTCATTTTGCGCATTGCCTTGGACACCGACGGCGCCATAAAACCGTAGCCTATCACTTCGCCCTCGCGGTTCTTGACAGCCGTCACGAAGTCGTTGACCCACACTTGTTTCAGCATGTCGGCTTCGCGCTTTATCTGGCGGTCGGTGATTTCCACCACGCCGTAAAGATGCGCGAAAACCTCGTTCATTATCTCCTTGAGCGCGCGGTGAATTACTTTCTCCACGCTCTTGAAGCTCTTAATCTCGTAGTACTCGAAGCCCGAACGTTCCTTTACCATGTCGGCTATGCGATACAGCCGCTCGTCGGGCTCGGTGGGAACGGCTATGCGGTACTCCACCCAATCCGCCGCCTTTTTCATGCCCAGCTTTTCCATGTGGCTGACGTAGTACGGGTAATTATAAATGGTAAGGTACATGTCGTCGCGGTCAAAGCCCTCCACCAGCATACCCTGCTTGTCGAGGTCGGAAAAGCCGATGGGGCCCACGATTTCGTCCATGCCGAGCTCATTTGCCCATGCCTTGACCGGCTCGAACAGCGCTTCCGTCACCGCGAAGTCGTCGATTACGTCATAGCGCGTAAAACGCAGCTGCTTTACGTTTTGCTTTGCGTTGTAAGCCTTGTTATGTATAGCCGCGATTCTGCCCACGATTTTGCCGCTGTCGTCGTAGCAAAGAAACATTTTGCTCTCGGCGTAACTGTACGCGTCGTTTACTTCGGGGTTGAATTCGTCGTCCTCGTCGGAAATAAGTTGCGGCACCGCGTAGGGGTTGCCCTTATATAACTTCAGCGGAAATTTAAAAAACTTGCGCCGCTCTTTCTTCGTCCTTACTTCTTTTACAATCATTGTTTCCGTCCTTCGTTTTCATATCAGCATACATAACTATACCGAAATCGGTTTTAGTATCGTTAATTGTACACCCAAGCTTAATCGCTTGTCAACCTATGCGGTGAGAAAACACGAGTAAATTAAAAAATTTTACCGTTTTTTGAAAAAACCGCCGCAAAAACGCTTACGTTTTTCCGAAAAAAGTGCTACAATACCACTGCAATGTGTGGCAAAAAGCGCAAATCCGGTTGCGGATTTTCGCTTTATTTTATGCGCTCGGCACTTACCTCGGAGGATTTTATGACCGAACAAGTTAAACCCGGAAACAAGATGGCGGATATGCCGATTGCGAAACTTATCGTCACGATGGCGCTGCCCATGATGCTTTCGATGATGATACAGGCGCTTTACAACATCGTGGACAGCGTGTTTATAGGCATGCTACCCGAACGTGCCGAAGCGTTGCAGGCGCTGGGGTACGCTTACCCCGTGCAGATGCTGATGGTGGCGTTAGGCGTGGGCACGGGCGTGGGCGCAGGCGCGCTGCTGTCGAAAGCGCTCGGCATGAACGACGGCAAAAAGGCTGACTCCGCGGCAGGCAACGGGTACTTTCTGATGCTGTGCTTCACGCTGGTTTTCGCGATTTTCGGTCTGTTCGTGTTCTTCGGCGGCGTTTACTTCGATATTTGCACCTCGAACGCCGTCGTCGCCGAATACGGCAGGCAGTACCTCGGCATTTGCCTCATATTCTCGCTCGGTCAGTTCGTTCAGCTGATGGGCGAACGCACGCTGTGCTCCACGGGCAGGACTAACCTCGCAATGATAATGCAGCTTGCCGGCGCGCTGACGAACATCGCGCTGGACCCTCTGTTTATTTTCGTTTTCGATATGGGCATAGTGGGCGCGGCTGTCGCGACGGTTATCGGGCAATGGGTTGCGATGATTGTCGGCTTTATTCTCGACGTCAGGCTCAACAAGGAAATCCGCGTGAGCGTCAAGGCTATAGTTACGCCGTCCGCGCGTTCGCTGGGCGATATATTTAAGGTGGGCTTGCCGGCTGTCGTGCTTCAATGCCTGCAATCGCTGACCACGCTCGTCATGCAAATCACGTTCGGGTTCCTCTACTCGGGCGCGGAAAAGGATATGCTCGTGGGCATTTACGGGATTTTCTACAAGCTTCAGTACTTCGTTCTCATGCTCGTGTACGGACTGAACAACGCCGCCATTCCCGTCATCGCGTTTAACTACGGCATGGGCAACGGCGAGCGGGTAAAACGCGCAATCGGCGCGTCGACGATTATCGCCGTGATTATCGGCGTGCTGGGACTCGTGCTGTTTGAAGCCGCGCCCGAGCCGCTTCTTCGCTGCTTCAACGCCTCGGACGTAGCCGTCGGCACGCTTAAAAGCGAGTTTATGACGGGCGTGAGGATTATGCGGATTTCCGCGACGGCGTTTCCGCTCGCCGCGTGCAGCATAATTTTCGCAGCGGCTTTTCAGGCGTTGGGCTTAGGTCTGCGCTCGATGACGGTCGCGCTGATAAGGTTGCTCGTCGTGCTTATGCCGGCTTGCTATCTCATGGGACGGTTTTTCGGCGCGGACAACATCTGGTGGGGCTCGGTAATCGCCGAGGCGGCGGCGTTCGTTTACGCGCTGGCGACTATGCTGTTCGTCGTGAAAAAGTACGTTTCGCCGCTTGACAATTACCGCATGTGCGCCGAAGCCGCGATTCGGGACGAGCTTCAAGGTGAATAATCTGTGAGTTTTTGCTTTTAGCGCGGTTTATCTTTGACAATCGGGCTGCAAACGGCTATAATATCAAAGTGGGCAGGCTTGCCCGTAACGATTATCGGAAGGAGGCTTTATTCTTCATGTCGGCAACAGCATTAATCGGCGCTCAGTGGGGCGACGAGGGCAAAGGTAAAACAATAGATATACTCGCGGCGAAAGCGGATATGGTCGTTCGCGCGCAGGGCGGCAGCAACGCCGGACACACCGTGGTTTACGGCGATTCCACATATAAGCTGCGCCTTATCCCCAGCGGCATTCTTTACCCCGACACCGTTTGCGTGGTGGGTAACGGCACCGTCATTTCCCCCGCGGTCATTCTCAAAGAAATCGACGATTTGACTTCTCGCGGCGTTTCGATGAAGAACCTGAAAATCGACGCGAGGGCGCACGTCATTCTTCCCTACCACGTCGAAATCGACAAGCTCAGCGAGCTCGCGCGCGGCAAAGAGGACATCGGCACCACTAAAAACGGCATCGGTCCGTGCTATATGGACAAAGCCGAGCGCATAGGCATTCGCATGTGCGACCTCATCAAGCCCGACGTGTTCCGCGAAAAACTGAAGCGCAATATAGAAGTCAAGAACAAAATCATTACGGCGGTTTACGGCGGCGAGCCCGTGGACTTCGAGTCTACCTATAAAGATTACTGCGAGTACGCCAAACGCCTCGCGCCGTTCGTCACCGACACCTCCGTGCTGGTTTACAACGCCATAAAGGCAGGCAAGGACGTGCTGTTCGAGGGCGCGCAGGGTACGCTCCTCGACCTCGACGTCGGCACTTATCCGTTCGTGACGAGCTCGCACCCCACCGCCGGCGGCTTTTGCGAAGGCTCGGGCATAGGTCCGACGCTCATCGACGACGTTATCGGCGTGGGCAAGGCTTACACCACGCGCGTGGGCAAGGGTCCCTTCCCCACCGAGCTCGACGACGAAACCGGCGATTATATCCGCCGCGTGGGCGCGGAGTACGGCGTTACCACCGGCAGAGCGCGCCGCTGCGGCTGGCTGGACGCGGTTATCCTCAAGTTCTCGGTGCGCGTCAACGGTCTTACCAAGCTCGCCATAAACAAGCTCGACACGCTGACCGGCATTAAGACGCTGAAAATCTGCGTGGCTTACGAAAAGAACGGCGAAACCGTGTACGACTTCCCCACCGACATCTCCGAGCTCGAGGGTTGCAAGCCCGTGTATATCGATATGCCCGGCTGGACTGAGGATATTACGCACGCGAAGTCTTTTGACGAGCTGCCCGAAAACGCCAAGGCGTACATCGAGCGCGTCGAAAAGGAAGTCGGTTGCCCCGTTGCCATGGTGGGCGTGGGACCCGACAGAGAGCAGAACCTCAATAGATAGTACTGCGTTAATTCGTATTGAATAGGCTTTAATACGCTGACCGCCCCTTCTCGGTTTTGAGAACGGGCGGTTTTTGTACTTTGGGTTATATTAGGGCTAACGCCCGAGCGGTAACGAGTTGTATCCTCGTTACGCGCGGATTAGTTGCGTTCTCGCTACGCGCGGATTAGTTGCGTTCTCACTACGCGCGGATTAAGGATAATTACATTTCTACCGAAGGAGATTATTACGGTCGCGGAAAGCCGCTCCCTCATAATGACGGTTGTAAAACGAAAGCTGCGCGTTAGTATTGACAATCCCTCAGTCACGCTAGCGCGTGCACCTCCCTTATGCTACACCGGGAGGCTTTAAATGGTCAAATCTTCGCTCCATGCAGGGGGTCCTCACGCGCGCGGAAAGCCGCGCGCTCAGGATGACGGCAGAAAACGGAGAGAGCGCGTTAGAATTTACACATTTACCTTCCCATACTTACATTTGTCACGCGATAAACAAACTATACCCATTCCCGACCTTAGAGGAGTTGCGAGGGGATTAGGGGGACACAATCGATAGTGTCCCCCAATGACTTTTTGCTACTTTTTCGTCACTTGAAAAAGTAGTAATATTTCTTTCTATCTGCTATAATTACAGCCGCT
>ERZ779876.1031-NODE-1031-length-26079-cov-3.940094_pt1 | contig 26079 bp, 26 predicted proteins | sample MGYA00511068_ERZ779876 | MGnify/ENA primary metagenome ERZ779876 (study PRJEB29588, sample SAMEA1970858) | human gut metagenome | biome: human gut; feature: human-associated habitat; material: faeces | place: Denmark | collected 2008/2010 ...
AGAGGACTCATACCAAAGAGAAAACCCAGTGCGTACACGCCAGCGACAAATCCACCACCGGCTACATTGTCCAAATCCGCTTCGCTCAGTTCTGCGTCGTGGCTTTTCTTGATAGCTTCGACCAGTTCATCTCCGGTAATCTCTACGCCATATGCCTTGCACAACGCAACAGCTTCGTCAACAGTTTCTACTTTGCTGGCGGCCTTTTTAAATTCCTCGTTTGTGACTAATTCTTTGATTTCCATGATTTCTATTCCTTTCTTTTTTATAATTTTTATGGGCTTGTGTTTGCACCCAATCATACATTGGAAAAATTTTATCCGGCTCCAGATCTTGAAGCCATTCAATTCTGCAGTCCTTATGTTCGCTTCCGCTTTACCTGCTACTTTAAGAGCGCCGAAAGACCTTGTACTTTTTGTAAAGATATAAGGCATAGAGAAGCGTTATTGCTATCGCAAAGCCTGCGCCAAAGCCGCCGGAAACCTTATCGAGCATTTCCTCATCCAGCTCGTCCCCATGGCTGACCATTTCCCTTGCTTCGGCAAGCTGCTCTTTGGTTACATCGATGCCTTTTTCTGCAAACAGCTGGATAATCACGTCGTCATTTTCGGCATTTTCCAACTTTTCGCAGAACTCGCGGTCCTGTATCAGGTTTTCAAACTCCATGGTTGTGTCCTCCTTTCACGCAGTCAAAGCCTTACCAATCCGGCCTTCGTGGTGAAGCCCAATTTCATGCCGCCGCTGACGGAGTTCAATTCCGCAGCATCCAGTTCGCCGTTTGCCTGCTTCTTTAAAAGCTCAAAAGCCTTTTCAATGCTCAAACCATCTTCCAGTACAAGGGAATTGGCTTCCAGCATGCTTGCAAGCTCTTCCGGGGAATTACATGCAGCCAGACGCTCCATCAGGTCGTCATTTTCCAGATTATCTTCTGTCATGTTTGTTTCCTCTTTTCACACAGTTAAATTTTTACCAACCCGGCTTATGCGGCCACGGCCGTAGCGGAAATAGCCTCGGGAAGCGCGGCGGCCACGGGATCGGGAATGGGAACCACATCAACCGTCCCCCCGCAACTCCGTCCAGCTCGCTTTCGTTCAGTTCTCCTTCCGGCGGCGTAAGCGCTGCGATAAGCTCTTCCGGAGTGATCTGAATTCCGTGCTGTGCAAAGAGCGCGGAAGCTTCCTCGGCAGAAGCTGTCTTGGAAAATGCCTCCTGGAACGAAGGGTCTTCCATCAGCTCATTCAACTTTTCTTCCATGATCTTTTCCTCCTTTCGTAAAAAATGGGTACAGCAGCGGTGTGCCGCTGTTTTATAACGCGTTTGGAACAGCCTTGCGCTTTTTCTTCTCATCCCACCTGCCGCAAACGTCTTACAACAATAGATACACAGTACAATCCGGAATGTTACAAAAAATCAATCTTCTTTTTTGAATTTCGGGAAGAAGTTGGACAGATTCGACTGTTTGGAATAGTCCTCCTCCCGCGTTACCTGAAGATAGGCCAGCTTGTCTTCCCACTCTACCTTGCTCAGGCTCTGCACGCCGGCGAAGGCCAGATGGCCGATGTACTGCAGATTTTTGTTGAAGTAAATGTAGCTCAGCTTTTCGCATTCGGAAAATGCCTGACGCTCGATGCGCTCAATGTTGGCGCCAAGATACAGGTTCCGCAGGCCGCTGCAGCCCTGAAAAGCGCACTCGCCGATGATGCGGCAGTTATCCTGAAAGGTGATGTCCCGCAGCGCCGTACACTCGGCAAAGGTGGATTCACAGACGTCCGTGTCGATTTTCACCGCCCGGAGAGAGTCACACCCGGTGAAAACATAAGCGCCCATGCTGGTGACGGTGCTGGGAATGTCCGCACTCCAGAGGGATGTACAGCCCTGAAAGGCATAATCCCCGATGGCCTCCACGGACGCCGGGAACTGGATCGTACCCAATGCGCTGCACTTGGAGAACGCGCTGTCGCCGATGGATGTCACATCAGACCCCAGATTCACCGACTGGATCATGGAAAGATCCCCGCAGGTCTCTTCTCCGATCTCCTTCACATTCAGCGTCAGAACGGTGACGTCCTTCAGAGCTTCCGTAAGAGGCTTTTCGGATTTCAGTTTGCTGGTCAGAACGTCGCCGCTGATCTCCAGCTCATTGTTGGCGTAGAGAATATAGTCGGAGCCGTCAGACAGGGTTCCCTGACTTTTCAGAGTCTTCTGGGACTCCCGGTTTTCGATTTTTTCGTTTTCCGGCCGGGTATACTCCAGCCCCGGCAGCGCGTCTTCATCCGGCTGGCGGGTTTTCAGACCGCTGCAGCCGGAAAGCAGCAAGGCCCCGGCCAGCGTCAGCGCAAGCAATCTTTTTTTCATAGATCGTCCCTTCTTTGATTTCGCGTTTTACAGAGAAATAAGCCGAACCGAATGGAAGCGGTAGCTGCTGGCCCCAATGCGCACATTGTCGCCGTCCGCCAACGCGGCCGGCTCTCCGAGATCCAGTATCCGCCCGTTTATTTTGACGCAGTCGTCTACTTCCGGCTCAAGCCACGCGCCGTGCTCGTCCTGCCAGAACGAGGCGCAGTCCCGCTTGATGTCGGCGCCATTGATAACGGTAGCCTCCGGGTCCTCCGCCTGAAGGATCTGGTGCTCGTCGGTTCCGAGAATCAGCGCTTTCGTCTCCGTATCTTCCAGATAAACCAGATTCTCCTGACTCTGGAGCCGGGCGGCCTGCTCATCAAAGACAGCCAGCAGCCGGGTCCCCGCCAGACTCAGAAGCGCGGTGTCCCCGATTTTTACGGTCTGACCCCGTTCCAGCGCCTGCCCGTTCAGGGACGTTCCGTTGGAGGAATTGCAGTCGCGGACGTAATGCGCGCCGTTCAGGGTGAAAAGCTCCGTGTGGCGGCGGCTCATGCAGCTGTTGTCCGGGAAGGGGATGTCGCACTGGTTGATTTTTCTGCCGATGATGGTGGACTGATATTTTCCGCGGAATATTTCACCTGTGCCGAGTTCCACGATCAGAAGCTGCTCTTTCATTGAGAACTGGGGCTTGACCCGAATGGTTTTTTCTCCGTCGTCATCCGCATCGTCCGCGGAGACCGTCTGGTCGTTTCTGTCCACCACCGTTCCATCGTCCGCCATGGCGATGAAGTTCGTACACTTCGCCAGATTTGCGTCGGCGTCTTTGTAGCCCTGAAGCCGACCAAACTTTTCCCGGGCGGCGGCATATGCCCCGCTTCTCATGTCCGACAGGGCCTGCTGGTAAAGCGCTTCCTGCTGCCGCTGCTTTTCCTGCCGGAGGATTTCCAGCTTTTCCTTGCAGCGCAGCTGCATCATACCGCAGTTCCGGAAGGCTCCCAGCTGAGCGAACAGCCGCTCCGCCTGCATCAGATCTTCGGGTATCCTGTCGTGGCTCAGAAGGGCGACGGCCTGATCGTAGATTTTCTCATTTTCCTCATCGCTGAAATCCAACGGAATCGCATGGTAATGGAAGAAATCATGCCCTAAGCGAATCTCCTCGCCGCCGCTCAGTTCTGCGGGGGCTGTCAGATTCTTACCGTTGACGTAAGTGCCGTTTCTGGAGAAATCTTTGATCGTGACTTTTCCGCTTTCCGCATCCGGGCAGATGTCCGCGTGGTGGCGGCTGACCCTGTGGTCTGACAGAACGTTCTGCTTCCATGGCTCATTCCTGCCCAGATGCAGGGCATCCGAGAGAATCAAACGCATTTCTGCCGTGGCATCTGCCTGCAAAAACCGCAGAGCGGCAGCCTGCCGCAGTATCTCGGCATCCGAATGCTGAAATGGCAGGTAGGTTCCTGTATTCGTACGTATGGGACTTCTAAAGGGAATTTTTACCTGTTTCCCGGCTGCCAACGGCGCGTCTTCCACGGACACGTCCTGCTGCCCCAGATTTTCTACTAAAATCTCGCCGTCCAACACGGTTACTACCGGCCCGGGTTCCTGCTGCCCTGGGGTAAGTACAAGCTGACCCTGCCGGTCAAAGAGCACCTTTCCGCTTTCCATACATACCGCCAACAGCCGGGGGCGCTCGACGGGCGGTTCCGGGGATGGGGCTTCTTTGAGCGGAGCCTCCGGGGATGGGACTAAAACTGGGGCCGGTTTCAGCTCTGCATTGGGTTCCGTCTTCGGAAGCGGATCCGGCTCTGGCCTTGCGATTGGAATGGGAGCGCCTTTGCACGCTTCCAGCATCCCGGAAGCGGCAACCCGCCCCGGCCAATCCGACTGGGGATGCTCAAACAGCCGCAGGTACTGCGTCCCCGCAAGCTGCAGCCGGATTCCGCCGCTCAGGGGGAAATCCTCCAGCATCAGCGGAAGCATGGGCTTCTGATCTTCCACCTGGTAGGTCATTTCGTTTTTACAGTTGTGGGAACGGCAGTAATCCGGGGTTATGGCTACCAGAAACAGAGTGCACTCCTCCAGCTTTTTCGCAATAACTTCCGGCCATTCGTCTCCGATACCGATCCCGTCGTCAAACCAGATCCGATAGCCCAATGCCGTCAGCTGCTCGATCAGCGGATATACGCGCGGGCTGTCCTTATGACAATAGCTGAAAAACACAAAGGGTTCAGAACCCAGATATGGTTTCGCTCTGCACTTCATGAAATTCCCTCCCTTCAGCGGATATCAAACAGCGCCGACGCGCCAACGGAATCCAGCGCGGACTTGGCGGCCGCGGACAGATTCTTCAGTACCAGTTCCTTTCCCTTCTGGTCTTCGGAACGCTGCACCACACGCATGGCCTGAATGTGGGCATTGGACAAATACTCCACCTGATTCAAATCCAGCGTGATATCCATTTTTACGGAGGCGAGCGCGTTCAGCTCATCCAGAAATACATAGGCGGTATCGCCCCGCAGTTTTCCACCCAGCTCCACCAGAGCATGTCCCTGGGACAAAGTCTCTTTCAGCCAGCACAATGTTTCGCCGTTTTCCGTTAAGATCATCTGATCTTCTTTCATTTCTGTTGTGAAACTCATCAGTTTTCCTCCGCGATCTGGCGTTTCGCCATATTGTAGAACAGTCCTTTTTGCGCCATCAGGCTTTCAAAATTGCCTTCCTCCTGAATTTGCCCGTTGTTGAACACCAGAATCCGGTCACAGTTCTGAATCGTGCTGAGCCGGTGGGCGATGACGACCCGGGTCACGTGCATGTCGTCCAGACTCTGGCACACCTTGGCCTGAGTCAGATTGTCCAGAGCGCTGGTGGCTTCGTCAAAGAACAGAACCTGAGGCTTATTCATGATAGCGCGGGCAATGAGAATTCTCTGCTGCTGGCCGCCGGAAATGGTATTTCCGGACTCGCTCAGTACTGTCTGAACACCCATAGGCATCTGGTCGATATCCGCTTTCAATCCTACCGCTTCAATTACCTCATTTACCGCTTTCATGGTCGGGTTCGGGCAGGTGATCGTGATGTTATCGTAGATGCTGCCTGCGATTAGCTTGCCGTCCTGCAGAACAACACCCAGGTTCCGGCGCAGGGAATGGGCATCCAGTCCGGACAGGCTCTTGCCGTCGTAGCGAATTTTCCCTTGCGTTGGGGTTTCAAAGCCCAGCAAAAGCTTCAGAAGGGTGGATTTTCCGCAGCCGGAAGGCCCGACGATCGCGACGTACTCTCCGGGATGAATCTGCAGGGAAATGTCATTCAACACATTTCCGGCCTCCGGGCTGTAGCCGAAGCTCACGTGCTCCAGTTCAATACTGCCGCTCAGAGACTGGACGATCTGCTTCTGCTCGTCATCCTCCGGCTGGGTGTCAAAAATTGGCTTCAGGCGTGTGTATATCGGTTTCAGGCGGAATATCGTCATACAGCCGCTTATCAGCTGCATCAGCGCCGAGGAGAAGGTCCCGAAGGCGGAATTAAAGGCCATGAAATTACCAACGGAAATATCCTGATTTTTCTTGATGATTACAAAATACAGAATCATGGAGAACAGATAGGTAGAAACGTCGGACAGAACTTCCGAAACTACTGTGATCCGTTTTCCCTGAATTTCGTATTTCTGCTCCTGCGTAAAAGGAATCAGGTATTCCAGAATAGCCCGTTCTTCCGCACCGGCCATACGGATCTTGTCCACGCCGCCCAGATACTGATACAGCTTCGCGACAGCCTTGCCGCTGGTATCTGCCTGTAATGTCTCGTAGCGCAGGGAACGGGTCTCCAGAAAGTAGCTCAGCAGGGCGAAGACCAATGACATGATCAGCGCCCACACGGTCAGTTTCCCGGAATATTTGATCATTCGCCACAGGTAAAACAGGGAAAAGACCATACCGAATCCGGCGCCGGTAATCTGAGAAACCACCTGCGCCCCGGAGGAACCGGCCTGCCCCAGCCGCTGCGCCAGATCACCGCTGTCGTAGCTTCGGAAGAAGCTCTCCGGCAGCTGGAAGATACGCCAGTAAACCGCGTTTTGCAGATCGTAATTCACATGGCAGGAAACGCCATATTCCGTCAGCTTTTTGACCATGCTGAAAAATACATTGCCAAGCATAAAGCTACCGATCAGTACACACAGCTGGATGACCATGCCGAAATCACCCAGGGCAATATATTCATCATAGATTTTCTGATTCAGCGTGGGGAGAAGAATACCGATCAGAGTGCCTGCCAGTCCCAGCAGCGCCAGAGCCACTATGCTCTTTTTTGGAATGCTCTTTTTGCAGAACCGGAGCAGGTCTTTTCCTGTGAGCCTGGTTCTGGGCAAAGCTCTCCCGATGCTGTGCGCTTTCGGGGATATCTTTTCGGCGATTTCGGCAGTGATCGGAACTTCTTTTTCCCCGTCATAAAGGACGTATGATTTGCCTTTCTTCCGGTACAGCGCAACAAGCGCGTCATCCAGAGTGCCCAAAAGCACACCGCACTCCTGACGATACCACTTCTGCTCCAGAACCACTTCCCGACAGGTGAAATTGGAGATTCTTGCCACGTCCGGAACGGCCATCTTCGCGCCGCAGCAGGACAGTATGCGTGCCTCCGACGCCACCTCGATTCCGGCGGCCTTGCAGCCCTGAGCAATGACCCGGTAGGTATTGGAACCCTGAACCGGCGCTTCCTCCGCGGATTCCGCAATGCTGATAATGGTGGCAGCTGTCTGACCGGATACCACTTTTTTGGCGATCTCCGAGTGGACGATAAAGCCCTCGTCCTTCAGGGACTGCCCTAAATAAAACTCCTCCAGACAGCGCTCGAAGCCCTCTTCTTCCAATTTGGGGATGCCGCATTTGTGAATAAAATTCCGTTTCAGGGGCTTGGTGCTGCCATTTTCCAGAAGCTCCAGCTCTGCCTCTCCGGACTTTGGGACAACAAGGAATTTCCAGACGTCAAAGGCCTCGTTCCGGTAGGCGTAGGAGGGAAAAATGTCACCTTTATTCAGTTCCGCGATTCTTTTCCTGCGTTCGATGCTGCCTTTCTTTACGGGAACCAGATAGACGATCACACCACCCTGAACCACCCGGTAGGCGTCGTTCATGTTTTCAGTCAGCAGCGCGTGGGGACTCTGCAGTTGGATTTGGGTTAGCTGTGAGGACTGCTCCTCCAGTTTTATATCAAATTGATTTGCCATATCGACCCTCCGTCACGCATTGGCGAAAGTACGGTAAAATCCATCCTGCTCCAGCAGCTGCTTATGGGTGCCCCGCTGAATGATTTTACCGTTTGCCATAGCAATGATCTCGTTGCAGTCCCGCACGGCGCTGAGCCGGTGCGCGACGACGATACAGGTACAGCCTCTGGCCCGGATATTGTCCAGCACCTGCTTTTCCACAATGGGGTCCAGCGCACTTGTGGCCTCGTCCATGATCAGAATCGTCGGATTGGTTGCAAGGGCTCTGGCAATTTCCATTCTCTGCCGCTGTCCGCCAGACAGATTCGCCGCATTTTCCGTAAGCATGTAGTTAAATCCGCCGCTCTGGCGAATAATAAAATCGTAAATGCAGGCGTCTTTCGCGGCCTGCTCCATGTCCGCCTCCGAAACAGCCGGATTCCACATGGAGAGGTTGTCCCGGATGGTGCCGGAGAACAGCGTGATCTTCTGGCTGACAGTGGATACGCTGGCGTTCATGACTGCTTTTGGAATTTCATCGGTTGGCTTCCCGTCCATCAGGACTTGCCCCTGCCAGGGGCGGTACAGGCCGCTGATCACCTTGGATATCGTGGATTTTCCGCTGCCCGACGCGCCGACAAACGCGATGGACTCGCCGCTGTTCAGCACAAAATGAAAGTTTTCGATCAGCGGAGGCTTCAGACGGCTGTAGCCAAAGCTCACGTCTTTCAACTCCACTCTTCCGGACAGCTTGCCGCCTGTTGACGAGCCTGCCTGCTCCACCAGATAGCTCGGGTCAACGTCATATTTTTCGATGTCCTCCACCCGGCGGATGTTGGATTTTGTGACCTGAAGGCTGCGGATAAAATTCACAACGGAGTTGATCGGCTGGCAGAAGGAATCAAACAGGGAATTGTAGGCGGTCAGCATACCCATTGTCAGATCGCCCCGAATGACCAGATAGCCGCCGATCAGCAGCAGCGCCACGTCGGACAGCTTGCCGACCGCATCCGGGATGCTGCCCACCAGCTGCTGAAACCGGTTCAGCTTCTGGTCCAGTGCCGCATTCTTTGCCTGATGACCCAGAATCCGGGCGCTGTATTCCGCCTCAACACCGGAGGCTTTGATGGTATCCGTGATCGTCAGCCCCGCGCAGACCGCGCCGTACAGCTTGCCGCCGGTCATCTGCATTTTTACGGAGGATTCCGCCACAGTTTTATTGCTGAGCACGACGATCGCTACACACAGTGCCACATTGACAATGCCTACGATCGTCATCTGCCAGCTGTAGAGGAACAGCACTACCAGATAAAACAGGGCAATGAGGATGTTCAGGAAGGTTTCCGCAAAGTCGCCTGCCAGAAAATCATCCACATCTTTGTTGTTCTGAATTCTGGAGACCAGATCGCCGGTATAGCGCTGGTCAAAAAAGGTGATGGGCAGCTGGAACATGTGCGTCAGGAATTTTGTGCCGGAAATGGTACACATGACGCTTTTCAGCTTCTGTAAAAGCATACTGCGGTAATAGGAAAGGAAAACCTTGAACAATATGCAACTTCCCATAAATACGAGAATTTTGGTCAGCCAGTCCCGATAGCCGTTGCACAGCACATCGTCAATAAATGTCTGGGACAGAACCGGCAGGATAAGGCCGGGGAAAAACAGCAGTATGCCGATATATACAAGCTTTGCGAGGACGCCGACTCTGCCCTTCAGCCGCTGCTTCAGGAACGGCAGGAACGTTCCCTGCTTTTTCTCTTTCAGGAAACCGGCAGCCGGCGCGAAGGTCAGCACGACGCCGGTGAATCCCTCGTCCAGCTCCTGCATGGTAAGCTTCCGGTGACCGACAGCCGGATCATTCAAGTAGGCATACTTTCCTTTGATGCCCTCAAAAACAACAAAGTGGTTAAAGTTCCAGTGGATAATGGAGGGGACCGGCAGCTTCATCAGCCCGTCCAGCTCTTTTCGATAGCCGTGGCATTCAAAACCGTATTTCTTCGCCGCGCGCATGATATTGCCTGCCACACAGCCGTCCCGGGATACGCCGGTTTCGATCCGCATTTTCTCCAAAGGCAGGTGCTTCCCGTAGTAGGCAAAGATCATGGTCAGCGATGCCGCACCGCACTCCGTTGCTTCCATCTGAAAGACAGTGGGCGTTTTTGCATAGCTGCTCATTTCTTGCCCCCCTCCCACAGATCAAACAGTTTCTCAAACAGTTTTTCAATGGGTCTTACCTGCTTGGTAATGATTTTGACACTGCATATATCCCGGTTATTGACCATCAGCTGATCGCCTTTGGTGTTTGACCAGAAGTAGCCGCTTACGGAACTGCTGCTGGGATAAAGCTCGCAGGTAACGGCGGTAACCGCCTTTCCATCAGAAGAAAAGTTCTTATCCAGATTGTTTTCGCTGCCGAGGACCTGCTTCTGAGCGTTCTGGGAGGCCGCACCGGCGTCGATATTGATGATCCGGCCTACCATATGTCCATAGCTTTTGCTGTCAGAAGCAGACAGGGAGATATAGGCGGTGTCCCCGCGCTTGATCTTCTGGGCGTCCGTGGTCAGAACATAGCACACCACCACCTGACGGCTGTCCGTGCTGGGAGAAAGGCGAAGGACTTCGCTGTTGGGGGTGATGGTGCTGCTCTCCGGGGCGACGATCTCGCTTACATAGCCAACCTGATCGGACAAAACCTGAACCGTCTCGTTCCGGTCTGTTTTGACCTCCATGAGAACATCATTTTCATAAATCTTATCGCCCTGCGTTACAAACACGTTGGTCACGGTGCCCGCTGTGTTGGAGTAAACCGCGTTGGTGCTGTCCGGGCTGGTCACAATGCCGGTGGTCGTCACAGTCATGGGGATTCGTCCAATGAACGCCCAGACAAGCGTTACAACCACGATCAGCGTTGCTCCCGCCAAAGCCAGCCAGGACATGGGCGAAGATATTTTCAGCATGGTGTCCAGCTGATCGGGGGAAGAGATCCGCTCCAAAGATGACTTCCGATACAATTCTGCCATAGTAAATTTCCTCTTTTCTTCTATGTCTCCGATTGAATAAACGTTTTCATCTGTTGGATCGCCCGATAGAGCTGAACCCGAACATTTACCTGGGTCATGCCCAGATTTTCCGCAATTTCAGCGGCGCTTTTATCACAGAAGTATTTTTGAACAACAATTTTACGCTGCCTTTCGGGAAGCTGTTCCAGCGCTCTGGCCAGCAGTTCCCGTTCGCATTCCATTTCGGCGGCCTGTTCCATAGGCGCTTCATCCGAAGCGGTGAACTCCATGTAGTCATCGATGTCCTCAAAGCAGCGCCGGGATCGCAGATAATTTTTGTAGCGGCTGTTCACAATGACATACAGCCATGTCTTTATGGAAGCCTTCTGCGGGTCAAATGTGTTGAATTGACGATAGCAGTATTCAAAAATATCAGCGGTCAGGTCTTCCGCATCCTGTACGTTTCCGATTTTCCGGTACAGGCAGCGATGAACCTGCTGCGCATATTGCGCATAAAAAGATTCAAAGGAATCCGTTTGCCCCGGATGAACCAGCGATATCATTTCCCGCTTCACCTCCAGCGTGTTTATTTTCTACCCGAACACTTCTCTGCGGTGTGGGGAAGAAACCTTTCTGTTAACGCGCTGATCTCGACGCCTAACCGGACTCACCATCGGCCTTATGCGAGGCATCCCTTTCGGCACGATACTGCCGGAGACACGCATATAAATCTCTGCGCAGCTCCTGCGCGGTCTGGTAGCGCTTCTCCGTTGAGAAGGCACAGGCTTTCATGACGACTGCTTTCAGCTCCGGAGTGCCATTCACCGGCGGCGGGAAACTTTCACCGGAAAAGCGACGTGCTGCCGCCTCCTGCCGCTGCGTGGAGGTGGGAATAGCAGGGGGGAAGGGCAGGAACGGCAGCGTGCGCATATTCATCATCCAGTACAGAACCATCCCCAGTGAGTAGATGTCTGCCTGAGCGCCGTAGTGCCGGCGGTTGGCTACCTCCGGCGCCATGTAGCTCATGGTGCCGGTCATGGTCCCGGTGGCTGCTTTTTCGGACACCTTCGCAATACCGAAATCACCAAGTTTGTATTCTCCTTTGTCTGAGACCAGAATGTTCTCCGGCTTGATGTCCCGATGGATAATGCTGTGTTCCTGGCAAGCCAGCAGCGCATTGCAGAGGTTCAGCCCCAGCTTCAGAACGTCCGCGTCCTGATAATCCGTACCAAGAACCTGCGCCAGCGGCTTCAGCAGCTCCATGCGAATGTAAATGTCCCAGCCAATGCCGTCGCTGTGCTGCACGCACTGCACATCGTGGCACGTTACGACATTTTTGCAGCCGCACAGATCCTGTGTCAGGGCGTACTCGCTGACCAGCTCCTGCATCTGATTTTTGAAGTGCGCGGTAATATTTTTCGTGTTGAAGGATTGAGCGTACAGCTCCTGAATCTCTCCGTTGTCCTTCGGTACGGTCAGCTTTTTCAGTGCGCACTTCTCCACCCGTCCGCCGGGCAGGATGCGCTGGATCTCATAAACCCCGCCGAAGCTGCCCTCGCCGATCTTGCGCACGACCTCCCAGCCCGGGAAACTGATGCCTTCATACCCGGAGGCTTCTTTTTCGTGAGGCGGCTCCTCCGGTGGGGGAGTGCGCGGCGTATCAGCGCGTTTCTTTCCTACAGTACTTTTCAGACTGCTCACGGAAGAGGCTTCACCTGTCAGACCGCTTACGGAAGCGGATCCTGCAGAGTCGCCGGGATCCGGCTTTTTCCACCGGATGCTGTCATGGGAAGCCGAGCGCTTGTTGATTTTCAGACGTGAAACCTCAACGCCTGTATCTGTTAACATGCTTCCGCATACCGGACAAAGAATCCCGGACAGGAAGCTTTCTCCGCATACCGGACACCTTTTCATAGTATCACCCGTCAATTATTTTCCGAAAATCAGGAGCGTTCAAAGCGGCATCTGGAGCCTGTGTTCTCCTTGTTGTCCTGCCAACAGAGGTCGCTTCCGCTGAAATAGAGTTTTCCGGTTCCGTCAGTATAGTTGATGTCCTCTGTGGCGTGTCCGTCATCATCCGTTATCGTATTCCACGATTTGCAGGACGTGTAGTTGATGCAGTCATTCGCCGCATCGTATGTACCTACTGCGCTCCACTCCGTGTTGTACGACGCGCCGCTGCTCCAGTGAAGATATATCGTATATGTACCCGATGAACTGGACGACACGGTAAGGAAGCAGCGCTGCCCAACATAGTCGGCCCAATCTCCAAGGAACTTATCCCCACCGGATTGGGAACTGGCGGAGCCGATATATGTCTCCACATAATCCATGCAGATCCAGCCCTGAGAGGGGATATAGCCCCACTTGTGGCCGTTGATCGTTTCAATCGTTGTGATCGTCACGACCGTTCCTTCTTCCAGACGGTCGATCTTACGGTAGCTGGTTCCCGGGCCGCCGCGGACATTTAATCCGCCGGAGCCATACTTTACCTGCACGGTCATATTTACAGTCTGGGAGGAGGGGACATCGCCTTCCTCAATGTAATCCATGCAGACCCATCCAAGGTCGATCCTGCCCCATGAGGAGGACCCGGAGCGTGCCGTCTCCAGAACTTCGACCTTTGTACCTTCCTGCAATCTCCCGACCTCGGGATAGTCCGTCCCCGGGCCTGAGCGGATCTTCAGCTCGCCGATGCCCAGACGCACATAGCCATCCACCCGCTCGTGGGAAGTCACCACCGGCTGCGCCGGTGCCTGCGTCGGGGGAGCCGCGGTGGGCTGCGGCGTTGTTTCTCTGGGCACAGTGGGGGACGCAATTACAGGGGTGTCATCTGCTTCCGTTTCCGCTACTGATTCCTCCGTTGCGTCCCATGCCGGATCATAGAAGAGCCCCAATTCGTCATATCCGGCTTCGTACATCTGCTGTGCGGCGCTCTCGTCCGCCGGGACGTTTCCATCCGCTTCGCAGAGCCTGCTTCTGTCTCCGGCATAATCCTTCGCGGCGCCGTATTCAACCGAAGACGCGGATATTCCGTCCAGCTTTGTGATGAACTTCATGAGGGCTGTATCGTTCAGGGAATGCTTTCTCGTGTAGACCTCATAGTAATCCGTATTCAAAGCGGTCTGACGCTCGGTGCCCTCATAAAGCATGCCGCCGTCAACGGACATCGACACGACCTTGAAGCGGCTGTCATCCAGCATTTCAAACTGGACAAACGTTTCACCGTCGCTGCCGTATTTTACCTGGACGACCGTTTTTCTGTCAGAGCTCTTTCCGCTGCTCCATGTGCCTTTCTGAGAAGAACCATAGCAGTTATCCAGCAATTCCGTTACAGAAATGTCCGTATATTCACCCAAATAACCGGACTTTACGACCTGTACGGCATCCGTCGCGGTTCGGCCGATGTACACAATGAATCCGACAACGGCACATGCGATCAAAGCAAACACCAGAACGGCGATGATGACGATAAAAATGGTGTTGGAATTGTCCTTTTTCCTGCGTGCCGGGGCTTGGACCGGCCTCTGCGTGACCGCCGATTGCCCGACGGGCAATCGCTTTCCGCAGCCCGTGCAATACAGCGAGTCCCCGTCATTATTGGTACCACAATATGGACACCGCATCTTGATTCCTCCAGTTTTTCAGGCTTGCTATGGAAATTACCGGGTATCGGATCCGGTGCGCGAAGATCCACCGGACCGATTCGGTATTCCTGTCAATCCAACGATGTTGGCGTCTTAAAAGTCTTTTTGATTCGGGGAGTCTCTGCCGACGTGCCCGCTTTCCTTTCGGCGATCGTCTCGTCGGATGCATATCGCGGAGGCGCAGAGGTGCTGGCGCGCTTTGCCGCTTCCAGCGCCGCGCGGCATTCGCGGCAAAGCTTGGTCCCATAGGCTATGGGCTTACCGCATCTCTTGCAATAGGAGACTGCGGGAGGCGCGTACGCAGAATCAGGGGAATGTGCGGGGTCTGGGGTACGCGCAGGCTTCGGGGCATACGCGGAGTCCGGGGTGTACGCAGACCTCGGGGCATATGCAGATTCAGAGGTATATGCAGAGCCCGCGGTATACGCAGGCTTCGGGGCGGCGATATCAGTCGGTCGCTTTGCGCCGCATTTCGGACAGAACGCGCTCTTTTTGGAATTTGTGCTTCCGCAGGAGCAGGTCCAGACAAGCCTGTCCACCACATCCGCCTTGAAATCCACAGGCGTGAAATCCGCGGGACGCTCATTTCCGCACTTCGGGCAGAATCTGCAGGACGAGGGGTTCGTTGCCCCGCACGCGCATTTCCACACCATTTTTTTCCCGATATTTTCGATTCCGGCGCCGAGAGAGCCGTCCGCATTCAATTTCCAGAAGACGAAATTTCCGATCATCAGAATGCTTCCGAAAATGGGAGCAAACTGAAGGTGAAGGATAGTGGGACTTTTAACCATCCAAGAAAGCATATCGCCGACGTTCTCTTTTATTTTCGCATTCACGTAGATAGTGAAGACGAGGTATAGTAAAAACAGAATCAGGTAAACGCCCATGGCTCCGAGAAAGGGCGATTTTCTACCCGTCAGGTCGGCATAAATGCAGTATGCTCCCAGTGCAACAAATGCCAGAACCAGGAGCCACTGCACAACACCTGCCAGAAGAAATGCCCATTTTGAAAGACCGAAAGCATCGTCTTCGTCATATTTCACCAGGAATCCCTGTACTTTGGCAAGATTTGTGCAGACACTCGCGGTTTCTACAGGGGTCAGCTTGCTGTCACTGATGGCCTTTGCTGAATTGACTACCGCATTTTGCATGGAACGACATTCCTTCCTCGCACGCGCGGTGATCTCATCGCTGTAAAGGTAATCGCTGATATCGATTTTCCTGACGCTGCGTATTAAATCATCGATGTTTGAGTAGGATGAAACCTCATAGATTAGAGTGTTTATATCCAACATATCCCCGTCGATTGTCCGTATGCCAATATGGACCCACGGCAAGATCATGGTAAGCATGCAAACCGCAATCACCGCGATGGACACGATCTGCTTAAGACCGAGCCCTTTTCCAATACATTTGTTTGCGTACATAATTTTTCTCCTCTCTGGTGAACTATTTTATGTGAGATCGCCGCCCTGTTCTTCGACGGCCAGATACCGGTAGTAGTTTCCCCTGTAGCCGTTCCACAGAGCGGCTGTTTCTTCGGATGACGCGTTTTTCAGCCGGTGAACATATTGCTTTGTCAGAAGCTGATAGCGCCGCTTCAGCGAATTCTGAAGACTCTCATAGGTTCCAAATCCGAAGGAGGCGCCGACGAGAGAATAGTCGTCTCCCGCGATCTTCTCCAGTCCGGAACACATGCTTCTTTCAAATTCCGTCATAGACCTGCTCCGAAGCAGATGCTCGATCACATACGCTTCAAACTCCATCGGCGTCGGAATATAGCCGAAGCATCCGTCCGATGCGGAAAAAACCAGAAACGGCTTGCGCAGAGTCAGTCTGGTGCTGTGCAGCGTGAATGCTTTCGTCGCGGAGATCACATTTGTCAGCACGCCGTCGCCGGAGATGTTTTCCAGAGCGTCCAGACCGTCCAGATCGTCCCGCGTGATCTGCGCCAGACCGTCCTCGTCCAGAATATACACTCTGGAATCGCCCGCCCAATAGCAGTCAAGGGAGATTCCTCTGGGGGCGGAAGCGCAGTACGCAATGGCCGCGGTGGTGGGGAATTCTTTCGCGATCGACCCACGGAGCTTCATTTCGCCCTGACGGCCGCTTCTTTCTTTGCAAAGGCGCAGCGCCTTTTTGATACTCAGCTGGATCGCCTGCGCGTTTCCATCGGCGGACGCGGCCGATTCGCAGCGTTCAAACCAGGTCAGTACCGCGCCGGCCACGGCTCTCGCGGCGATATATGCGCCGGTTTTGTCCTGATAATTTACGTACCGTTTCGCGCCGGAGCCGCCGCATCCATCGAACACGCCTAGCAAAAGCGCGTCTTCATGAACGCTGTAGCAGAAGCTGTCCTCGCCGTTTTCGGGGACCTTCTCCTTGTATACGCGGAACAGGCAGTCCATACCGTTATGTACTGTAGGCATGTTTTTACCTCGCTTATTGTCCGGCTTTCGGTTCGGGAAAATCTACTTCGTCTGACGTTTTTACTATGACGCCATTTTGCCTGATCTCGCACTTATATTTCGTGTATACACTGGCATCTGTGCCGATGATCGTAAGGCCAGAGTAACCATTTGAAGGAGTAACAATAAATCTACTTTTGAATTCATCCCTTGAAGGGTCAATTTCCACCCACTTACCTTGCTTGGCTGTGTCTTGATAGAGCCAAACGGCTGTACAGCCATTACCAGTATAGGAAATCTCAAACGCTTTCTTTTCTGTGCCATTCTCAATACTCACCGGCTGTTTAGTAATTTGGGGCGTTTCGGCTTGAGCATTTACACCAGTTTCCGAAGGCTGGGTAGGATCAGCCTCAGTCTCTGCTGGCTGTGTTTCTTCCATGGAGGGCGCGGTTTCGGATGCATCTGTCGATTCTGTTGGAACGGCTGTGGGGGAAAACCATTGACCAATCGATTCTATGCTCTGATTCATATCCCCCAGAGTTTCGTTCATTTGCGCGAGCTGGGTATTCAGCGCACCTATTTTCTCGTCAATGTCGCTGCTTTTGGCTTTTATGTTAAAGAGCAGCAGCACGTCAAGCGCAATGGAGGCCAACAGCAGCACCACTGTGATTATGGAGAGAATCAGAATTCCCCGGCCAGTCTTTCTCCGCCTGCGGTCACTCGGAACGGGCGGAGTCGGCATCGGCGGCGCGGGTTCCCGCATTGGCCGTACGGGCTCCCGCACTGTCCGCACGGGTTCCGGGTCTGCGTCATCAGCAGCGGACGGATTGGTCAGAATATCCCAGAATCCATTTCCGCCGCTACGGGATTCCTGAGCCTGACCGCAGTAGGGACACACCCGGTCTTCCGGGGCTATTTTCTTTCCGCAGAAATTGCAAAACATTCTATCTACCTCATTTCCGAATTGGCTGGCCGCAGGCGCAGCATCTTGTGTTTTTCTGACTGTTGAAGGTTTCACAGAACGGGCAGATAATCAGCCCCCGTTCTCCGGCGTATATCTGGTCCAACGTTTTTTCGTTTATTTTCCTTACGATTTCTTTGGGCTTGTCCTCTGACAGCTCCTTCTTTACGGCAGACCCGGACGATTTGCTCAGTTTCAGCCCGGAGACAGGCGGCGTGGTTTCTTTCTTTTTTTCTTCCTCTGCCTTCCGCTTCGCTTTCCTGGATTTTCCCATAACGACAACCAGAATGATAAGCGCGATCAGCAGAAGTACCAGAGACAGCGTTGCCGCCGTCAGAAGCTGGAGCTGAAACTCTACGCCGCCAACCGTGAAATAAAAATAGGTACTTTGCAGCTGGCTAATGATATCCGTCATTACAAATCACCGAGAGCATGGAAGCCCTTTCCTCCTTTTCCGGAAACTGCCGCGACATCATAGGAATACGACTCCCGCTCCTTTGTGCCGGACGGCGCGGCTGTATCGGACGGTGCGGCTGTGCTGGTCAACAGCGTGTCCAGAACCTTCAGAATCTGTGCGGCGCTGGGCCTCAATTCCGGATTTTTGTTCAGCATTTTGCCGATCAGTTTTCTCATAAGCTTGGGAATGCTGTCGTCCAGAAAAACAGGGCTGTCATCCAGAACGGATTCAAACACATAATCATAATCCGACAGGATCGTGGGAAGCCGCCCAGACCAGTACTGGTGGAACAGGATGCCCAGCGCGAAAATATCGATCTTCGTCGTGATTTTCGCTTCTTCCTCCATCATGTGCAGCCGCACCTCAGGGGCAAGGTAGATCTGATCGCCCTGAATTTCCTCGGGAATCGAATCTTCAAAGAAGCCCGAATCGAAATCAATGATCTTTCCTGTATAGAACCCCGCTTCGGTTCTCTTGATCAGAATGTTGTCCGGCTTGATATCCGCGTGAACAATGGAGCGGCTGTGCAGCTTGGCAAAGCTGTAAAGAAGGGAACGCGTCAGCACATACTTTTTTTCGTCGTCCAGCCTTGCGAGCTGTTCCACTGAGATTTCGGAGGGCGCGACTCTCTGCGTTGCTATGTAGTATTTCGTGCCGTCCCGGAAAAAGTTCTCGATGGTGACGACATTCCCTGTCCGGCAGGATTCGATCGCCTGATAAAGTCTTGATTTCTCCGCAAAAAACGCTTCACACTGCCGCTTCTTTTTTTCTATGGTAGCGGGACTCAGCCCGGAGGAATCCAGCGGATACTTGGGGGATAAAAACTCCTTGATGAAATACGCTTGGCCGCCCTTCTCGGCGAAGCCCCACTTACAGAAGCCGGCATTCTCCGCAGAAAAATCTTTGGTCATCTGATAGCCGTTGATTATTTGCATGGTAAACCATCCTTGCGTTTTCGATAAAATCCATGCCGGGGCTTAAATGGTATTGCAGATCTCGCTCAGAATTTCCTCGTATTCAAACTCTTTCAGGCCGTTGCCCGCGACGGAGGGGAAGTGCATGGTGTTATCCCAGCTGTCGGAGATCGTTGTCCAGTATTCTGCTTCCGGAGCGTAGATCAGCAGCCGTTTCGCCCGGGCGTCCATCTGATCCCACCAGCCGGTCAGCTGGTTGAAGCTCGCCGCCATGTTGCGGGGATAATATTTGGATTTGCTGCCGAAGCCGAGCTCGTGGGTCGGGGCATCCGTCCAGACGACGATGACATGGCGGCGCTTGTCTCCGTCGCGCGTCCAGTCCGTTCTGATCGCGTACGCCAGTGCCTCAAGGCCGTCCTCCGGCTCGTCGCCGCCGCCGCACGCCGAGATGGTATTGACGAGATCGCGGAATTCCTCCTGCTCCTCCGGCATCCGGAAGAAATCCGTCGCCAGCATAGCGTTTTCTCCGTCGGCCACGTAATCACGGAATGCGATGACCTTGATGCGCATATCGTTGACCTGCTTTCCCTTTTTGCGCATGGAATTGATCAGATCCCCGTAAAAATTCAGGGCGTTGGACTTTACCGTGTCCAGAATGCCGTTCATGCTGCCCGTCGCGTCAATGCACATGACGATATCAACGTTGTATTTCAGACTGTAATTGCTTGCCATATTTCTCTCTCCTTATTATTTTTAGAAAGTTTCATTACTTACGGATGGTGATGTTGGAAATGCCAAGCTCGGGTACGCGGTAGGACGAGGATTCTGCACCACAACCGAACAGGATAAACTTCAGTTCCCGGACGCCGGTCACATCGACGGAAATGTCGTATTCCTGATAGGTGCCGGGCGTGATCTGGGGACCCTCGTACAGCAGCACGCCGTCGCCATAGATTTTGGCTACCGTACCGTAGTCCCAGCCATTCTCTAAGACGGACAGGGAGGCGTAGGGACGATAGAGGGTGGCGGTAAGGTCTTTATATTCGCCGCCCAGATAGTAGACAATATAGGAATCTTCAACCTTTGAATTACCATACCCGGAATCATAGGGGACAATTGCGCCGTCTTTAGGGTAGTTGTGGCCGTTAACATCCTTGAGGCTGTCTGCGGTGTATGCTAATAAGATATCACTACCCTTCCGGGTGTATTTCATATCCAGCAGGTTCTTTGGCGCATAGTCCTGATAGCGGGCAATCTCATCGTCAATTCGCATATCGGTCAGGCCGCAGGTCTGAAGAACCCGAATCGCGGCTTCGTAATCCCGGTCAGAGCCAAAGGCTTCCGCGGCCTGGGCAAAGATGACCTCAGTCCAGGCATCTGTGATCTTGCTGAATTCCTCATATACAGCCGGGGGGATTTCCATTGCACCGGAAGCGTTGTATGCCTCGGCGGCGATTTCGAGAGCTTCGGCATACCGCCCCTGCTGACGGAGAGCCTCAGCGTCCGCAATATTGCTCTCCTGCCACTGCGTGGGAAGGGAAACGCTCATGTCGATCAGAAAATCGGTTTCCCCCCACAGAGAAATCGCTTCGTTAACCAGATCAATGGCTTTTTGGAACTCCTTTGCCGCTACCGTGTCATCAATTTCCTGCTTCAGCGAGCGCATACCATCATTGACGATCTCGGTCATTTTTGAGGATGCCGTCTCGTAATTGCTGTCTTCTTCGATCACGTTCTGAAGAAGCATATAGGCGGTCAGATAGTCTTCCCCCGCAACTGCGTCCATTGCGTCCTCGTAGGCCTGCTTGGACAGGATGAGGTCATTGAGCTTGGAAAGGATCTTCCGCGTGTAGGAGCTGGAATCCATATCCATGGAATAGACCGTGGAAGCAAAAGCCTGCGCCTCGGCCGAAGATACTTTCCCGCTGTTAAGATCATCGTACAGCCCCTCTATGTAGGTCTGCAGGGCGTCCTCCAGATCAAATTCCTTTTCGGAATTGCCGGCTATCTTTTCAAGATACAGCTGGTTGGCCTCGTCCACATTTCCCGCCTTGATGTTTTTCATGACGCTGCCCACGCTTCCGCAGCCGCTGAGCAGGAACAAACAGCAGGCAAGTACCAATGACAGTATTTTTTTCTTCATCAAATGACCCTCTCTTCTGAATATTTTTCTGTCTGAGTTGTGTGCGGGTGGATGATAAAGTACAGTTTATCGACCACGCAAAATACGACGATTTATGACTGATTTCCTTTAAATAATTTGATTATCCCCAAAAATGCTTGAAATACGGGCATTTCCGCGAGTACAGAGCTTGAATTTACTACTCATTTACTACTTTTAACGGAAAGGGCTTTGATATGCTTCTAAGCTCTTGCGGCGATAACCACAGAAAGCAGCGAACATCAGTATAAGACCACAACAAATTGAATATTGCACCGCACAGGCGGCGTTTCTCACTTCCAACACAGGAAGAACAGGAACGCCGCTTTTTTCATGCCCTTTGTTACGCAGTAGGGGCTGAAAAAGCATTGATACAGGCGGCTTTGCGGGCGCGTTTCTGGTGCGGCAAGGGATTTTACCTTTTCCCTCAAAACCGCCTTTCTACTGCGTAACAAATCCACAGCAAAAGGAGTGACACGCTATGGCAGTTTTCAGAGTGGAGCGCAACAAGGGCTATACAGTTATGAGCAACCACCACTTACGCAATAAGGAGCTGACCCTAAAGGCAAAGGGGCTGTTGTCGCAAATGCTTTCACTTCCCGAAGATTGGGACTATACCCTTGCGGGGCTGTCGCTAATCAACCGGGAAAGTATCGACGCTATCCGCACCGCTGTATGGGAGCTTGAAAAAGCCGGATATATCACAAGACGGCAGGGACGCGACGAGAAAGGTAAAATGACCGCTATCGAGTACACCATTTACGAACAGCCACAGCCCCCGGCATTGGATTGTCCGGTATTGGAAAATCCAACAGCGGATAACCCGATATTGGAAAATCCGACACCGGATAACCCGACGTCGGAAAATCCAATGCAATTAAATAAAGATATACAAAAGACTAACTTATCAAAAAAAGAAAAATCAAATACGGATTTATCAAATAACCATTCCATTCCTATCCTTTCCCCTAACCCCTCTCCTTTGAGGGAAGAAACGGCAGAGCCGGAACGGAAAGGAACGGAAGCGGCAGACGCATACAGCGTGTATGAGGAAATCATCAAGGACAATATCGAGTATGAGCATTTTATCAAGCATACCGACATTGACAGGGAACGCTTGGACGAGATTGTGTCCCTTATCCTTGAAACTGTCTGCACCAAACGAAAGACAATCCGTATCGCCGGGGACGATTATCCGGCAGAGCTTGTCAAAGCAAAGTTTATGAAGCTCAACAGCAGCCACATTGAATTTGTCTTTGACTGCATGAAAGAGAACACCACGAAAATCCGCAACATCAAGCAATATCTGAAAGCGGTACTTTTCAACGCACCCAACACCATTGACAGCTATTACACCGCCCTTGTCAACCACGATATGTACGGCGGCTATTAAAAAACAGGAGGATTTTAATATGGCACAGAAAACAGGAGCTTTGATTTTTGATGAAACGGCAGACCGTTACGACATTCGCTTTGACCTTAACGACTACTACGGAGGATTGCATTGTGGGGATTGCCTTGAAGTGTTTGTACGCGGCAAATGGAAGCCGACCCGCATGGAGTACGGGGACAACTGGTATCTTGTCGGTGTGAGGGCTTCGGATTTGAACGGGCTGCGGGTGCGTATCTAAAGGCGACATGAAAAATGTACGCCTTATTTTTATGCCCCGAAGCGGCACACCACCCTAACCAAACTATGAAAGGAGGGATTTCATGCAAGATGAAGTCAACGAAAAAGTTGTGTCTTTAGCAATCAAAACATCTAAGCTGACTGCCGAAGTGCTGCAAAAGGCTATGAAAGCCCTGCTTGCCAAAGGCAAAGGGCAGCTAACCAAAGCCCCGCATGGGAAAATCACTATGCGGCAGCTTATGAAGCCGGGAGAAAAGGTTTCCAACATTGAGATTACCGACCAAAATATCAAAGCCTTTGACCCTATCGCAAGGAAAAACGGGCTTGATTACAACGTCAAGAAGATTGAGAACGGCAAGCCGCCGACCTATCTTGTGTCTTTTAGGGGCAAGGATATTGACGTTATGACCGAAGCGTTTCGGGAATTTACCGCAAAGAAATTAGGCAGGGATAAAAAGCCCTCTATCCGCAAGCTGCTTTCCACTCTGAAAGACAAGGCGGCAGCTCTGAACGCACAGAGGGACAAAGTGAAGAAAAAGGACAGGGAGGTATCGCTATGAAGCCGGAACTTAAAAAGCTGCTTATCCTAAATGCCCCCTATCTGCTCTTTGTCTATCTCTTTGATAAAATCGGACAGGCGGTGCGGCTCTCTCCGGGGGCTGACCTTTCCGGCAAGGTGCTTTCCCTTGCAGACGGCTTTTCCGCTGCCTTTGCAACCCCGCTTCTAAGTTTTGCCCCTATGGATTTGCTTATCGGTATTGTGGGGGCTGTCCTTATCCGGCTTATGGTGTACTTCAAAGGCAAGAACGCGAAGAAATACCGAAAAGGTATCGAATACGGTTCAGCCCGTTGGGGCAACGCCGAAGATATAAAGCCCTACACCGACCCGGTATTTCAAAATAACGTGCTGCTGACACAGACGGAACGGCTTACCATGAACAGCCGCCCGAAGCAGCCGAAGTATGCAAGGAATAAAAATATCCTTGTTATCGGGGGAAGCGGCAGCGGCAAGACGAGATTTTTTGTGAAGCCCAACTTAATGCAAATGCACAGCAGCTACGTTGTAACCGACCCGAAAGGTACGGTTTTAGTCGAGTGTGGGAAGCTCTTACAGCGCGGCGGGTATCGGATAAAGGTGCTGAACACGATAAACTTTAAGAAATCCATGCGTTACAATCCCTTTGCCTATCTCCGCAGCGAAAAAGACATTTTGAAACTGGTAAATACCTTGATTGCCAACACCAAAGGGGACGGGGAAAAAGCCGGGGAGGATTTTTGGGTAAAATCGGAACGGCTCTTTTACTGCGCCCTTATCGGCTACATTTGGTACGAAGCCCCGGAGGAAGAAAAGAACTTCACGACGCTGCTTGAAATGATAAATGCCAGTGAAGCCCGCGAGGACGACCCGGAATTTCAGTCCCCCGTTGACCTCATGTTTGAACGGTTGGAGGAAAAAGACCCGGAACACTTTGCCGTCCGGCAATATAAGAAATTCCTGTTATCTGCGGGAAAGACACGAAGCTCTATTCTCATTTCCTGCGGTGCGCGGCTTGCCCCTTTTGACATTAAGGAGCTGCGCGACCTTATGGAAACCGACGAAATGGAGCTTGACACCATAGGCGACCGCAAGACCGCCCTGTTTGTTATCATCAGCGACACCGACGACACCTTTAACTTTGTTGTGTCAATCCTCTACACGCAGCTTTTCAACCTCTTATGCGATAAAGCCGACGACAAATACGGAGGGCGGCTGCCCGTCCATGTGCGCTGCCTGTTAGATGAATTTGCGAATATCGGTCAAATCCCGAAGTTTGAAAAGCTCATAGCCACAATCCGAAGCCGCGAAATATCGGCTTCTATTATTTTGCAATCGCAGTCACAGCTAAAGGCGATTTACAAGGACAACGCCGATACGATTGTAGGTAATTGTGACACGACGCTTTTCTTGGGCGGCAAGGAAAAAACGACGCTCAAAGAAATATCGGAAATTTTAGGCAAAGAAACCATAGACAGCTTTAACACTTCCGAAACGCGCGGGCGGGAGCTGTCGCATGGGCTGAACTACCAGAAGTTAGGCAAGGAGCTTATGACACAGGACGAAATCGCGGTCATGGACGGTGGAAAATGTATCTTGCAGCTTAGAGGTGTGCGCCCGTTCTTTTCGGATAAATTCGACATCACGAAGCACCCGAACTATAAATATCTGTCCGACGCAGACAAGAAAAACACCTTTGACATGGAGAAGCACCTACGCCGCCGCCCCGCTATCGTAAAGCCGGACGAAGTTTTTGACTATTACGAAATCGACGCGGCAAGCCTTGACGGGGACGCAGACCATGAATGAGCGGCAAAAGGAAACACCCCGCTTTACCGTGATTGAGGGCGGGCGCAGGAAGAAAGACCGGGAGGAAGCCGCGCGGAGGGCTGAATTGCAGCAATTCATACGGGCTTGCGAAGCCCTGTATGAGAAGAACCGGGCGCGGCGGGAAGTCTGATTTTACAGGAGGACAACACCATGAGCAGACAGAGGACAAAGACCGAGATTATGCGGCATGAACAATATTTTGCGAAGCTGATAGAAAAAGCAGACAACGCCATGCGGGAATACCAACAGGAGCGCGGCGGGGAACACCGCCTTTACGTTGACGAGTATATCCGGCGCAAGGGCTTTCTCTTAGGACAGTGACAGGGAGGACACGCCATGAACAGACGTATCAGAAAAAAGAAACAGAAACAATGGGAGCAGCAACAGGCGCGGATTGAACAGGCGATTGTCAATCTCTTGGAACTTGTCGAGGAAGCGCGGCGGGACTACTGGCGGCGTTGGGCGGAGGAAAGCACAAAGCAGTTTGTCGCGGAAGTCATGCGCCATTATGAGCCGCGAGGGAGAAAGGAGGAATTGCAGCAATCACAAATGTAAACGTCGGCTACATGGTACGCGCCCCTACTCTTGGGGCGGCATGAAAAGCCGCAGACCGAAACCTTGCTTACAACTGAATACCGCTGCGCCGCAGAAAGGACGCGGCGCGGGGAACCCGCCAGAATCCGGCGGGCTTACGACCGCGGCAGTTTTCAAAGCTGACCGCCGTTTTTTATGCCCTTTTTTGGGGCAGCCGCTTTTTGGGCGGCAGAAAAGGAGAAATCTTATGGCATTTTTCAACAGCGCAGTAGACGTATTACAGACCCTTGTTATCGCACTGGGAGCCGGGCTTGGTATCTGGGGCGTTATCAATCTGTTAGAGGGATATGGTAACGACAATCCGGGCGCGAATGCTCATATACGGTAAAGAAGCAACAACACAAATTGAGAACAGCGTACCCTACTATTCTGTATCAAAGTGGAGCAGTAACACGAAAATGTT
>ERZ779876.1047-NODE-1047-length-25638-cov-5.645468_pt1 | contig 25638 bp, 18 predicted proteins | sample MGYA00511068_ERZ779876 | MGnify/ENA primary metagenome ERZ779876 (study PRJEB29588, sample SAMEA1970858) | human gut metagenome | biome: human gut; feature: human-associated habitat; material: faeces | place: Denmark | collected 2008/2010 ...
TTAATCCAATCCTTTTCCAACTTTTCTACTGCCAAGCCGGTAAACAGTTCTTTTTTTCCTTGAAAGTAAGCCTCTAAAGTAGAAATGAGCAGACTCTTTCCGAAACGGCGCGGACGACTCAAAAAGTAATAACGCCCGGTTTTTACCATTTGATACATCAATGCCGTTTTATCAATATAAAAATAACCATCCTGACGAAGGCTTTCAAAATTCTGAATACCGATAGGATAAATTTTATTGCTCATAATCTCTTCTTTTAAAAACCAACAACACATAAGTGAAGCAAGCGGATTCAAAATCCACTGGGACGGATCACCTTCTTTGTATAGATTCCTACTCTTTATCTCTTATTAATTCTTGAATACTATTTATGAAAGTCTCCGCTTGTGGATATAAGTTGTTTACCATTTCTTCGTCACAATATACAAAGTCATCATAATCTCCACTATGCCTTTTCTCAAATAATGTAGAAAAAGTTTTTCCTACTTTTACAGGAAGTTTTCCTGTCGAAATAAAGTGCAGACCAAGCATCGTCTTCACCCCATTATGAGTCTGCGTTTGAATATCATATTTTAAAAGAAGAGCTACAGTTGCATAATAGCATGCATAATACAGCCTGTTAATAGCAGCATTATAGAATGACTCACGTATCATAACCTCAGCCTCTCTCAATGTTTCATAAGCACGTTGTATCCGATAAGCGACCAGTGCTTTCTTACTTTCCTTATCTAGAATTTCTTTCATAAGACAATACCTTCGTTTATCACATTTACATAAAAAGGTGTTTTAAAAGGCCGGTTCTCCCAAAATTTCTTCAAAACAACTATCGGGCTAATACTAACACCTGTTTTCAATTCCAATTCATATAAAGGTAATGTGATAGCTTCTTCTTTAGCCAATGTCATTTTATCACCTTCCACTAAAATGAGTAAATCAACATCACTATCATGCCTGGCATCCCCACGCGCCTCAGAGCCATATAAAATAACCTGCGCATTGGGAGCAACACGTTTTAATGTTTCACGAATAGCTTCTATAATCTCCGGTCTCTTCATTTCTTACTCTTTCTAAATGCATGAATGAATCAAACTTACTACATTACAAAGATACATTTTTCTATCTAAACAACATCACATCTTACATGAAAGTTCGCCATAAAATCATTTAAAGTAGGTTTCCGTTCTCTGTTCAATCTGCTCCATTCAATCGGATTTGCAATCCGATTGCTTGAGTATCAGGATTTGTAATCCGCTCCTTAACCTCTTGCCTTCCTAAACTACAATCACCTCTAGCAGTCCTTTATCACCCGCATAACTCACCGCCGAACTATATAAATAATCTTCCTGCCGTGCAACAATCTCCTGCTTCACCGGATTATTATGAATATAATTCAATTTTTGCAGAAAGAAGTCATGCAAATAAATTAATTCGGGATGATTACCTTCTTGCCAAAAACGATACTTAGATATTTTTTTGTCATTAGCTCCGGCAAAGCGAAAACGATCCAGCATCCATTCGCGACGACTTTCTTGAGGATCGGTTTCGAGTTCTGCCATAATACGTTTACTAGTGAACTTTTTAAAATCTCGAAGGATATCCGAAACAGATGCTTCTGTTGCGGAACTGACAATCATATGCAAATGGTTACTCATTAATACCCAGGCATAAATTCTTAAGCCTTTTTTCTCCTGACAATAGGCTAGTGACTCCAGAATTATATGCTTGTATTTAGGACGGGTAAAGATATCTATCCAATCAACAACGGTAGAAGTAACAAAATATAATTCATCTAAAACTTGATTCGCAGTATCCATTGATATACTAATTTGATTAGAGAGGATAAATGTACGATTTAAATCGAAAGAGACAAAGGATTTTAAACGTTCGGAGAAGATAGGCGGATTATAAATCCTGATACGAAAGACCAGCGGATTATAAATCCGCTGGGACGGAATGCAGAAAGCGCAAGGCTAAAAGGTAAGCACCGGACGTGCAAATATTTTGGTAGTTTTGGCGGCAGAGCCAATACCGATTCCTACATCCACTCTATAAAATTTAGTTTTATCACCCTCGGAACTTGAGGAGTACGACCAGTAGCAGGTTACAGCACCCGATATTTTACCCAATTGGGTGTTAATCCCATTACTATCGGCTTTAGTCGCAAAATTTTGTACCTGCCCTATTGTGGGATAATACCAGCCGCTTGTAATTCCGGTAGACACGGGTGTATAATTCACGCAGTAGGAACATGCTGGAAAACTCTTCGATCCATCGGCAGCAGCCATAATCATCTGGGTACTCTTATATCCAAGTTCAGCAGTGCTACTTTTACCTATACCGAACACGTCGGAAGCGTCTCCCCACGTTTGCTCTGACTGCTGCAACGCCAACACATAGCCATGGATGGCCGTCAACTTATCTTCGTAATTCTCCACCGCATCACTGTCACCTGTTCCTATCCGATAGACGATACCAATGCATTTGGCCTGTTCTTCATCGGTTAACGTCTGGTCTTCTGCCACTAGCGAACCGTCCTGCATAAAAAAATCCCCTACTTGTAGCGTGTGCGTTTTCCATGTGACTACTGCATTATCCACATCATAAATTTTGTATTTTCCGGCATCGGGAATAGTGGGTGTAAATGTAAATCCTCTTTTTCTGCCTGTTGTTGCATCCGTGTAGCTGCCTTCGAGTGATGTCGTGGAACCCGGCTTTACGAGAAAGCGGTACAGACCTTTATCTACCGAGAGGAAGGGAGCAAATCCGTCGAATGCTAAATTCATAGGGGGGACAATGTAGTTTGGTAATGAGGCATTTGTGAACTCATAGATCGTACAGGAGGTTTTGATAAATGCCAGTGTCATGCGGTGCGAGAGACTGAAGGTAAGCTTCCATTTCTTGTCAGCATAGCCGCTTATCATGCCCATGCCGGTCATGAGGTCCTGTGAGGTATATTTGGTATAGTTACCTTGGTCGGTGGCGGGAGTCCAGCCATCCACCAGCGGTTTGAAGAAACCGTCAGCATCGGTGGCGGTAGCGGTCACTTTGCCTGTCATTTCCGCCTGATAGGGATAATAGGCATAGTAGCGGGTATCCTTGCCTTCGTAAGTCAGAGTGACACCTGCGGGAGGTGTCCATGTGCCGTCGGCATCCAAGGTGAGGCAGAGATTGTCATAACCCGTTATGACAGCATTGTTCTTCACGACATACAATCCTATCTGGTCGCCTGCGGTGAAAACAGTTTTATAACCTAGCTCCTGGGCACGTGTAGCAGGGGTATCTTCTTCCGCGGAGGCGAAATAGCCGTCATCGGTGACGCTCACGGTGATGGTGCCTCGTCCGTCGTTGTCACTGTCTGCGCCGGGCAGGTCCGTCTCATCGGTGCAGCCCCACAGGCCTGCAAGGAGCAGGCCGAAGAATAGGGATAGAAGTAAGATATGTTGTTTCATCTTTAAGAATAAATTAGTTGCTAAAAAGCCAGGATAGGTCTGACATAGTGTGACTCATCTCTAAAGCCATTCTTAGGTTGTGCCGCATAAACGTTATAATAGTAAGCCAAAGAATGATTGGCCTCAGGCACGTCGGAACTCGACCAGTAATATCCATCAAAATAGTCCTCTCCTCCTGCTCTCAAAATATTGGGTGCTATATTTGCCTGATTTGTCAGACTCTGTGTATATGCAATTTCACTAATAGCTTTCAATTGACCTTGAGAAGGGAGGAACCAGCCGCTGCTCATTGCGGGAGCTGCCGGAGTGTAGTTCTGGCAAGCGTAAAATGCGGGAAAATGGCTCATTTCCCAGTATTGCCAGTAGGGAGCATCCGCTATGAATCTTTCCGTCTGTTGCAGATTGTAAAATCCCTGCCAATCACTTTCATTATCCGATATGCCCGTGACCGGAAATTGCAGACTCCCGCCTTTGTCTTCCCATAGATACATACCCGGCGCATCCTTCAATGCCAACACATAACCACGGACACTTCCATTCCTGATTCCCGTATTAGGATAGGAGTCCGTATCCGTTTCATGCTTTCCCACGTGGAATACAATGCCGACAACGGTACGTGAGATACCGCTTGCATTTGTCAACACGGGCATGACTTCCAGCAGTTCGGTGGTACCATCGTAATATTTGCGGTAACCGCCATCGGAGGTGGTGCCGTCGCTGTAATAGTAATCGCCTATCTTCAGGTCGTCGGCTCTATAACCGGGGATGGCAACATCACTTACCACCGCCTGTTCTCCGCCATTGCCCCATTCCGTATCCGCGGTAGCGGTCACCGAGAGGCCGCCTTTTTTCACATTGAGCTGGATACTCATCCCCTCGCCTTGTACCAGGTCGGTGGGAAAGTCGGTCTGTCTTGAAACATTACTGGATTCCCCCTCCTGCCTGTAGGTGAGGGAAATGATAGCGGAAGCCTTGTTGGGAAAGAGAAAATATGTAGCCAAATCCTTCGCCTGGGTAGCATTGGCTGCCACCGATACACTGCCACCGTCAAGAGTTGCCATGCAGGACGTCGTATTCGTATACTTCCCCCAACTGAAGCCACTCTCATTAAATGTCAGTGTTGCCGTCATCGGGACGTTGATTATGCCCAAGGTAACTATTTTAATCGCCATCTCACTTTTAATGCTGATCTTCACCCTGCTCAAGGCATGTTTCATCGTGAACCCGATGCGGCCTCCTACCGTATTTTCATACGTCTGGTCCAGTAACGGAACGGAGGCAAGCAGGTCCTGATGGTATTCAGTCCAATCAGGAACAGAGTAGGTAAGCGTCGGATACCCTTTTGCCGTACTGCCCGAAAATGTCGGGTTTCTGCCGCTTGTCACTTTCTCGTCCACGTATGGGGCGTAAGCGAAGAAACTGACGCAATCCTTTTTATTGCCAGGCCAATATTTCATGGGGGAGTACGTCCACGCACCGCTGCTTTTCTCCAGCTTCTGGTTGTACATGAAATTGGGTGTGGCGGTACTTGCATTAAATCCCCCTTGTGTGAGGCTAGCGAATATTCCCACAGCGGTCAGGTTGTCCGTGGTGATTTCTTTCGCGCGAGTCTGCGCGCTGACCGAAGTGGAGAATGTAAGTGGTACGGGAAGTGATTCCACTTCGTCACCCTCCGGAGCGCAACCTGCGGCAAACAACAGGCTCAAAGCAGTAACCGAAAAAAATTTCATACCGTTCATCATACTTGTTCCATTCATTTTCTACTTTCTTTTTTCAATTGTTCCATAGTGACCGGAAAGGGACATTCAACCCCGCCCGGCCTTGTAGCTCTGCCCGGTCCTTGAGTGGAAACCGGACGAACCGGTTACTCAACCGTCATCTCTTACTTGGTTACTCAACTGTGACTTCCTTATTGATGTCGGTCCATGGAGTAACTTTAGCATCACTGATTTCAATCTTATACAAGTTGATTTTCAGCGTGTACAAATAAGATTCTTTACGCTTCATGTGTCCGGCTGGCAGGTCGATGAAAGCTTCTGCATGGCTGACAATAAACTTGCCGGGCTTCGATTGGTCTTTGGTAGCAATGTCGTAATGGAAACCTATTTTGATATCCCCTTCGGCGCATCCATTGTTCTGGACCAGGTTCGTACCGCTTATCTCTCCCACCGGAATCAGGTAAAGATAAGTTTTGTCCTTGAAAAGAGGAATGGCATTGTCATCCGGTGGTCCTTGCGAACTACTGGAAATCCTGATCCCTTTTGTAGCCGGATCATGTCCGTCAGTAGGATTCGAAATTTCGATGCCCGGGTCTTCCACGTTCAGCATTGCGTCGAGGCTAAAGTCAGGTCCGGCAATGACAGCGTCCGAACCATAGTTCCAGTGCAGTTCGGACCATTTGGCTTTCGTGTAGAATTTAGATTTTGCATTGGCGGGTGAAGCCGGATCTATCAGCGAAAGATTACTGCCGGCAGCACTGTGGTCCGTACCTACAATCCACATGTGGGTGATATAGACGAAACTGTTCGTGCCGTCCATACCTGCGAAATCTCCGGCTCCCAACTGTGCCCTGAAGGAAATACGTGAAAGAGTATGTTCGAAAGTAAAACTTACTTTGCCGGCATTTGAGGGAGTATATTCCTTGTCACGCTCATCGGCAACTACAAGGTCCACCATTCTGTCGAGCTTGTCTTCCGGCTTTAACTGGAAACTGATGTAAGGAATCCCCATAACAGTAGCTTCGGAAACTGTAACTCCCGCTTTCGTACCGTTCTGCCAGTCGCTCTCGTAAGGTGCATAAGCAAAGAAGGAAATCTTATCATGTTCCCTGTTCGGCCAATATTTCACCGGAGAATAGGTCCAGGCACCATTCTTATATTCCACCATCTGGTTGTGCATGAAGCTGGGGGTCACGTTGTTTTTTACGGTTTCAAAGTTGTCCTGTCCCGTAAAATACCCCATGATACCGAAACCGCCGTACTTGTTTGGATCTGTCGGATCATCCTTCATACTTTCCGTAGTCATGTCCACTCCTCTGGTGGGCACTCCCGTATACACTCCGAACCCTACCTGCGGGTGGGCGTCCGGACTGACTTCCGTCACTTCATTCTGCGAACAGGCTGACAGCAGCAATAGCACCAACGCTGACAGCATAACATTCATTCTTTTCATTGTCTCTGTTTTTTTAAGTGATTATACATATATAAGTTTATTGCGTATTTGTTCCATTTATCAGTTGATGGGAATATCGGTATGGATGTCGTCTCCCCATCCGTCCACATCCACATCGAAGCCGGAGTCGGAACCTCCTTCGGGCTTCACGTCCGGTACTTTTTCGGTAGCATCGGCTTTCAGGATAAGTGTGATGACTCCTGTCCCATCTTCATTTTCTGTGATCTTCACATTAGTACAATCGCTGGTGAATTCAGTTTTCCCATCCACGAGCAATGCTTCTAGATACAGGTTGTTATTGTCTACGTAATTGAGACCAAACACCTCAAAGTGACAACTTAGCGTACCGTTGAAAGGGGAACCGGGATAAAATTCAGGATTCGACGGTTCAAACTCCTGCGTCACAGTGTTGGCAGACGTCCTTCCGGTGGCAAGGAAAATAGATTCTGCCACTCCACTCAAATGGCAGGTTGCCGAACGTATGTTGTTCAATCCTTCGATATGGAGCACGGCAGCCACCTTGCGAGTCAACTTTTTCGGGACAAAGCGAAGGGTATAAATTTCATCCGTTTCCTCTTCCACCGTGCGGGAAGCAGCAGTTCTCCCGTAAGTGGTCTGGCTATAATTACCTAGCATATCCTCCGTCACGATGAAGCCTTCGAGGGTGGCGACGGCCAGTTCGTCGGGCGAAGAGATGATGGTACGTGTTTCCACACGAGTCACTTCGTCCACGCGAGTTTCCACTTTCCGGGCATACGCTTCCAGCGTTTCATAACTGTCTCCACGGAAGGCGATATTGCTAAAGTCATTGAAAGATCGGTTGAAGATGATGGCATCATAAGTCCCCATCGGCAACCGTACGGTTTCCCCAGTGCGTTCCCCCATCTGAAAAATGTGTGGAGCACCACCGTCCCGCGGATAAAAGAGGATAGTCGAACCATAGTTCTCTTCTTCAGCAGCCAGACCGGACTGGTTCCAATCGACAAGGATATGAAGCTCCGTCACTTCGTAATAGGTGAGGGCGCGACGTTCGCAACCCGTAAAAAGAACTACTAGGCAAAGAAGCACCAAACATAGAAACATCATCCATCTCCTATCGTCCGGCCTTTTATATATACCATTATTTATCCTGTCGCATATCCGGACAAATAATAGTGAAGCTGGTTCATCACCAGGTATGAATCGTTCACTGTTCATCGTACACCTCCTTTCCCTGCTTTCACTTTACGGTTCAGTAACCAAACGAACGAGATTTTCGCTTTGGTCGGTCCGAACCAGGTATATTTACCGTTCTCCTGCCAAAGCAAGGTCTGGTAATTGTCGCGGGCGTGATAATGACGGTAATCGGTCCGCAATAAACCGATACCGATATTCAGTTCCAAATGCAGATTACGGGCTATGCGTGTCGCCCAGCCATAGCTGATACCCGCAGCTATGAAGAATTCACCTTGATAGCCGTTGTACTTCCATTGCAGATCATACTTGCCACCTCCGGCATATAGTCCGAGAAAATGCCCGGTCAGCACTTCACTATTTTCACGTTTCTTATGGCTTCCCAACCAATAGCGGCCTTCCAGACCGCCCATAAGGATTTGCATGGAATATTTGTCACCGTCGAATAACCACCACGGGAACATATATTCGGCGTTCACTGACCAGCGTTTGCCTATCGGCACTTCAAGTTCTATGTTGGGCATTAGGGCGGCATCGAACAACAGGTTGGTCTTTAAAGCAAAAAACGGACGTTTTTCTTTAAGTAACGGGGCGTTTGATTGCTGCTGTTGTTTTTGTTGTTCTTGTAACTGTTCTTGCCGATGTAACTGTTCCTGCTCTTGTTGTTCCTGCTCTTGTTGTTCCTGCTCTTGCTGTCGCAATTGTTCCTGCCGTCTTTGTTCCTGTTCGGCCTGCTTTACCAACCGGTCTTTTTCAGTGACAGATGTCGACAATGTATCCGGCCTATCCGGTTGCAGCCACACCATACATACGGCAGCATTACGCAGATACCGCAGCAGATGGTCGCGGATATAGCGATAAGAGTTTCCACCATCCAATTGCCGCAATAACTTCTTGCAGCGGTCCACATCAGGGGTATGGTCCATTATTTGCAGCACCTTGTCCCGACTAGGCAGTTTCTCATCAGCCGCTATCATACGCCGGAGTTCCTGCCAGTTTTCTCCCTGTGGGCGGAGATGGATGCGGTGTTGATCGAGATGCGGGTACTTCCACACCAGATAGCCTTTTACGGCAACAGAACGCTTCCGGGTCAGACGTTCGTTATAGCTTCTGTCACCTTCCGGCGAAGAAAAAGACAGAATACGGATAGAATCGATACGGTGGGTTAACGCACTGTCCGAAAGCACTTCATCCAAATGACGGAGCGTTTCGCTGTTGCCCATATATCCCTTATCCACTATCGCCCTGTCAAAACGAAAATAGAGCACCATCGACCGACTACATTTGTCTCCAATGGTATCACGTTGGGCGTAACTATTAAGCAGAAAAATGAATAATAGCCCGCAACAGACAGTAAAACGTTTGATATATACAATTAACTTATTCATAAGAACATAGATTTCATAAGAAAGAGATTTGCTGAATTACCAGTCGGATATTTTTATTTCGGATAGGAATATACGCACCACCTCGGTAAGGATTCCCAGTTTCTTGGCTCCCTCTCCGTGATGAAAATAAGATGTTTCAGAAACCTGCCGTTCAAAATGGAGAGGTTCATCAATAATTGCCAGAAGTTCAAGTAAGGATAGTTTCTGAATAGAGCGGCATATCTCGTAGGAGGAAAGAACAAATTCTTCTTTACCCGGTAACCGACGAACTAATCCCCCGGATTCCAGTTTCCGGAATAGTTCTTTCCACACCTCTGACGATAAAGAGATATTCGCCGATTGCGTGTCGGACTGTAAAGTAATGTCATTTAATACGGCGATAGCTGTTTGTGTGAGTTGTGTTAATACCATAATTGTTTTGTTTAGACCGTTACTTACCAAGTAACGGATTGAAAAAGAAGTTTATTACTTACCAAGTAACAGAAAGCCTGTTTCCGGAATTTATTTTCTCTACATAAGAAATAAAAAGGTTCTTCGTCAAATTTGGTGGTAATCTCTTTTTTATTTCGATGGTTTTCCTCTTCTTCTTTCTTAATCCTATAAAAAGTTGTAGATATGTTTGCTTTTTAGTAACTTTAAAGACACCACATCATTAAGAGTTACAATGCAACAAGCCATATCTACAACGTACAAATATACATCAAAAAAAGAAAATCCTCCTACAAATAGGGGATTATTCCATGATTTCAGATTCAGTCCTGGCTACGATAATCTGCAACAAGATGGTATCTCTGAAGCTGTTGGTTCATTGACGGTCTTTTTACATACGGCTGGCAAGGGGGCTTCCTGTCCTTATTGCGGACATTTCAGTCACCGATTACACAGTTATTACTCCCGTCATATTCAGGATCTTGAAGTTTACGGTCATACTTTGGAGTTAGTCATAAAGGTTGGCAAATATTATTGCGAAAATGTTTCTTGTCCGCGAAAAATATTCTGCGAACCGTTGTCTTTTCTGGCTCGTCGGTATGGTAGACGGAGCTATCTTGTTGAGGAACGCATCAGATCGATAAGCTTGGAACTTACTTCCCGAAAGGCCTCTTCTCTTTTGCAGCTGTTCCATATAACGGCCAGTAGCTCTTCCTGCTTACGCATCCTACAACAGTGCGGGCAACATAATCCTATGCATAATAAAAGTATTTATGTAGGTATTGATGATTTTGCCTATAAAAAAGGTAAGGATTATATGAGTGTGGTCGTAGACCAGATGACACACATGCCTATTGCTTTGTTAGAGGATAGAAACGGAGAAGCGCTTGATAACTGGCTCACCCGGAATCCTCAAATACAATATATAACGAGAGACCGTGGAAGATGTTTCACAGAGGCTATAAACAGAATAATCCCTGGTGTTACACAAATCTGCGACCGGTTCCATCTAACCAAGAATATGACGGACACGATGATACCGGAAATAGAGAAAATGATTCGTCAGACCAAGCAAAAGCTCAAATACGAATATCCTGACAGAGACACGGCTTCTTCGTTAATTCTTCAGGACATATTTAACATGGGAGATGTCCGACACAGAGAAAAATTGAAGATATACAGGGAAAGCCTGAACTTAAAAATGCAGGGGATGACCATTGAGCAGACAGCCGCGCATTTGGGCAAGAAAAGTCGCTACATTTATAAGCTCATTCACAACAGGAGAATAGGGGCATACTTGAATGAGCAACAGAAGACAGCTCTTAAATATGTATCCGAACTGGCTACAATCATTAGTGCGGGCTGTATTACCCGAAAAATATTGGCACAAAAAATGGGGAGTAAAATCAGTGGCGCACTTATTGGAAGGATAACATCCAGCTTGCGAAAAATGTATCAACAAAAGAGGAAGGAAGTCAAGGAGCATAATGAGAGCATTGAAAACGGAAGTAAAACACAGAGAGTTTCACAGAATCAGATACGCAAATACATTCTAAAGGGAGAATCGGATAATCCTAAACTAGCGGAACTATATAAGTCCTCACCACAGATTAAAGAACTCTTAAGCGTGTGTCAGAATTTCAGAGATATGATTAATGGGAACACTTATGATAAGGATATTAGAAAGTGGATTGAAAAAGCGAAGGCAACACGGAATATGGCACTGACGAACTTTGCATATGGTATTGAAAAAGACTGGGAGGCAGTACAGGCAGCTATTGATATCCCCTTCAGTAATGGATTACTGGAGGGGACAGTGAATAAAATTAAAGCGGTAAAAAGGCAGATGTACAATAGGGCAGGAAGCAAACTACTGAGAGCCAAGATTCTTTATTCACAATAGAAGAAGTACCACCAAATTTGACGAAGAACCTTTTTCAACTTTATAGTAGACAAAAAACTCTCATTCATTTCTGCACCTGCTTGAACAAGATTCACCTCTGTGTCCTCCGCGTCCTCTGTGGTGAAAACCGTATAAAAAGGAACTAAACAAGAACTAATAACCTTCATCTTTCTATCGGTTTCGGTCATTCCGTTTTGGGGGCTATTTTACCCTTTTACCCTCTTTGTAGCCTCCTGTAACGCTTGTATTGGACGAATTTTAAGTTGAAATGAACGAAAACAAAGTCCTGTTAGACAGTATCAGAGAAGGAAGAAATGAATTGAAAGTTCCGTTTCGGACGGTTTATCTACATTTGCCTACAGAAAAACCAATCATTTGATATCATGAAAAAAGTATTATTGATTTCATTCGTAATCTTGTCTGTGGTTGCACAGATGACACATGCGCAAAAACAAGCAGTTATTAAGCTGACGGAGAAGACATTGATGCACGAAATGCGTGCCACTCCTTATCCTCTTGATAAAGCGGTGGTTAATGACCGCGCGGTTTCTTTCCAATGGCCGCTCCGTTCGGACATGAACTCGCAGGACAGTCCGTTGGATGGATTCGAACACAAAGTAAAGAAGGTAGATAAAACGAAGGTTACCTATCGGTTACGTTATTCGCAGGATGCCGGATTGAAGTCGGGAGTTGTTCAAGTGGAAACTCGCTGGCCGTTCTATAATCCGGAACAACCGCTTGCGCCGGGGGTATGGTACTGGCAGTTCGGTTATGTAGAAGACGGACAAGTGACCTGGGGAAGCACACAGCAAGTCACCGTAGAAAATCGTCCGGGTAAATTCTGTCCGCCTTCATTGAAAACAGTGTTGGCAAAACTACCTGCCGACCATCCGCGTGTGTGGATCATGAAGAACGAATGGAAGGACTTTATAAATCACAGCAAACAAAAGGCAGAAAGACAATGGTATCTTGAGCGTGCAGATCAGGTACTTCAGACTCCAATGAAATCAGTGAAAGATATTAATGTCTCGCAGGTGAAGAATCTGAAGAACGAGATGCAGATAAATTCATACCTCACTCGTGAAAGCCGTCGCATCATCGATGCGGAAGAGGGCAACACCGAAGCATTGATACGGGCCTGGTTGCTGACACAGGATACTAAATATGCTGACGAAGCCATCAAACGGGTATTTATCATGGCCGACTGGGATAAAGATAAGAATGTGAAAGGAGATTTTAATGCTTCTAGCTTATTGTCTCTCTGCTCTATGGCTTATGATTCTTTCTACGACCGGTTGAATACATCACAAAAGAAAGCATTACTGGAAGCCATCAAAAATACAGGTGGTGAAATGTATGAGAACTTTAATAACCGGATGGAGAACCACATCGCCGACAATCATGTGTGGCAGATGACACTTCGCATCCTTACAATGGCGGCATTCAGTGTATATGGCGATCTGCCCGAAGCCAACACATGGGTGGATTACTGCTATAACGTCTGGTTGGCACGTTTCCCCGGATTGAACAAAGACGGTGGCTGGCACAATGGCGATTCTTACTTTACGGTCAATACCCGTACATTAGTAGAAGTACCTTACTATTATAGCAAACTGACCGGTTACGACTTCTTTTCCGATCCTTGGTATCAGGGAAATATCATGTATACCATCTTCCAGCAACCTCCTTTCTCCAAATCCGGAGGAAACGGAAGCTCTCATCAGAATGTGGGACGTCCAAACAGTATCCGGATAGGATATTTGGATGCGCTGGCACGCCTTACCGGAAACACTTATGCCGCTGATTTCGTCCGCCGCACATTGAAAGTGGAACCGGATTATATGAAGAAAGCCTTATTGAATAAGCCCGGTGATCTTGCCTGGTTCCGCCTGCAATGTGATAAACCTCTGCCGGAAGGTGAAGGATTGACTGCACTCCCTGCAGGATACGTCTTCCCCGCAACAGGACTTGCCTCTTTCCAGACGAACTGGGATAGAGTAGGCGGAAATGCGATGTGGAGTTTCCGGTCAAGCCCTTATGGTTCTACCTCTCATGCACTTGCCAATCAGAATGCTTTCAATACGTTCTATGGTGGAAAACCATTATTTTACAGTAGTGGACACCACATTGAGTTTACCGACGTACATAGTATGTTGTGCCATCGTGCCACACGTGCTCACAATACGATTCTGGTGAACGGTATGGGACAACGTATCGGTACGGAAGGATATGGATGGATTCCCCGTTATTATGCCAGCGAGAAGATCGGGTATGTGCTGGGTGATGCTTCCAATGCTTACGGAAAAGTGATTTCACCGCTTTGGCTGACACGTGGCGAACAGTCGGAGGTGCATTATACGCCCGAAAATGGCTGGGATGAGAATCATGTGAAAACGTTCCGCCGTCACATTGTCAATTTGGGAAAGACAGGGCTCATCTTTATCTATGACGAACTCGTGGCAGACGAACCTGTAAACTGGAGTTATTTGCTGCATACCACAGAAAATCCCATGACAGTGGATAAATCGAATCATCGCTTCGTGCATATTCAAGCCACGAACCGCGGAGGAGCATCAGACGCTTATCTTTTCTCCACCGGAACATTGCAGACTGATACAACGAGCCGTTTTTTCTATCCGGCAGTCAACTGGCTACGTGCTGATGACAAAGGGGTGTTCAAGAAGTATCCTAATCACTGGCATTTCACCGCTACATCGGAAAAGGCACAAGTATATCGTTTTGCCACTGTCATCAATACACATGCACTGAAATATCCTGCCAAAGATCCCGAAATCTTGTCCGACGGACGTATCAAAGTAGGCGGATGGCTGATTAGTGTAAACCTGAAATCCGACGGTGCTCCTTCATTCTTTATCCGCAGCACTCAAGAGAAGGTGAATATCACTTATAAAGGTGAAGCTACTGTCATTAATGAGGATGGGTACGAAACGGTAATGAGGGATACAGTGCCCGAACTGGAAATCTAATCAATGAACATGAAAGATACGAATATATGAGACACTCTACTTTTAATATGAGAACTATATGTCTGTTGGCTGCATTATCGGGCATAACCGTCTTGTCGGCACAGACTCCCGGTAAACCCCGTGTACAGACTTCGGCAGCTCCGGAGGAAACTACGGTTTACAAGCCCGGCGGGAAAAAGCAGGAGACAGCAGTTGCGACTTCTTCAAAAAAGGAGGAGGATAAACGCCAATCCGGCAAAGAGAATACAGGAAAGAAAGCGGCTGCCTTTGATGGTCAACGCTATCTGGCACTGAAAACGAATGTAATATATGATGCTTGTGCTTTGCTGAACCTTGCCGTGGAAATGCAGGTACATAAAAAGATCACTGTAGAGTTGCCATTGACTTGCAGTTTGTGGGACTTGGGAGATAAGCGCGGCGTGCGTACGGTAGCATTGCAACCTGAAGCCCGCTGGTGGATAGGAAATGAGACAGGACGGGGACACTTTGTCGGACTACACGCCCACGTGGCATGGTTTAACGTAAAGTGGAACGATGACCGTTATCAAGATACTGATCGTCCGCTGTTGGGAGCCGGAATAAGCTACGGTTACAAACTCCCCCTTTCCAAACACTGGGGAGCGGAATTTAATCTGGGAGTGGGATATGCCAACATGAAGTATAACACCTATTATAATGTAGACAACGGCGCACTGCTGGATACGCGTGTCCGTCATTACTGGGGGATAACCCGTGTGGGAGCATCGTTGGTCTACCGCTTCTAACCTTAGATAGGAACATACATATAAATAAGATAACAATATGAGAAGAAATTTATATATACTGGCACAGTGCACTTTCTTGTTGTTCATCACCCTGCTGGTGAATGGATGCAGCCTGCACGAAGAACCGGAAATGACTCCCGAAGGAGAACTGGGAGTGGACCCGACAGCTGTAACACTCAACCTTAATCTGGCAATGAATCTAAGTTTGGCAGAAAGAGCACCGGTGACCATCACCCGTGCGTCGGAAACCAACTATCTGCGTCGTTTCATCGTAGAAGCCTATCTGGATAGACAGGTGGCGGCACGGCAAACGGTATATGAAGAGGATTTTAACCGTGCCAGTCTGTCTGTTAGTATGAAGCTGCACGCCCGTAATTACCGCATCCTGGTGTGGGCCGATTATGTGAATGCGGAGACACCGGAACAGGGACTTGTTTACGATGCCAAGAATCTGGCTTTTATCCTTCCTGCCGGAAAGTATATAGGGAATAGCCGCTATAAAGATGTTTTTGCTACTTCTACTATGGCAGACCTGACTTCTTTCCGCAATCATTGGGGAGCTGAAACAAGTCTTGACGTTGAACTGTATCGCCCCGTAGCACGCTATGAGCTGGTGGCTAAAGATGTGGCTACGTTTCTCAATAAACTATCCACAGGCGGACTGAAAGGTGAAAGTTTTACCGCTCGTGTGAAGTACAGTGATTATTTGCCTACCGGCTACAATTTGTGGGACGATGTACCCAAGAACTCGCTCATGTACATGGAATATAAAGTGGCCTTTGAACGCCCTGCCGATGGTACGAAAGAACTGATACTGGGATTCGACTATGTGTTGACCGATGCCGGAGAAACCGTTTCTATTCCTGTAGAGCTCGAAATCTTGAATGAGAAGAATGAAGTGCTGGCACGTACAGCTTTCCGTATTCCTTGTGAACGGGGCAAAAACACAACGGTACGCGGTAACTTCCTGACTTCCGATGCCAATGGAGGAATAGGGATCGACCCCGATTATGACGGTGATCTGGAGGTAGACCTTGGAGAATTATAAAATAGACAAATCAATTAAGAATTGCTTAACCATAAAACAATTAAGATCATGAAAAAGAACTTATTTTATTCGCTAATGGCTTTGTTCGTAGTGCTTTTTGCATCCTGTGGACAAGAAGAAATCGTTTCGGACAACGGAACAGAAATCAATGCTCCTGTTACCATCTCTGTACAGGCTCCTGTAAATAACGTATTTAGCCGTGCGGTTACCATCCCTGACGGTTATACGATGCAATGTATCATGCAATTACTGAATGCTGATGGCGATAAGATAGGCGATCAAGTAACTAAACCGGTTACAGACGGTAAGGTATCTTTCACTATTTCCGTAGATGAACAAAAAGAAGTGTCGAAAGCATTGTTTTGGGCTGAATACGTACCGGAAAGTGGTGCTGCTAATAAAGTATATAACACTGCTGATTTGAGAGCAGTAGGATATAATACTGCATCATTCGATCTGACAAATGATGCGTTGATGGCAGCCAGCGACGCTTTCTGCGGAAAATTGGAAACGATTGGTAATGCCAGTGTGACATTGAAGCGCCCGTTTGCCAATGTGAGCGTAAAACCGAAGAATCCGGAAGTAGCTGCGGCAGCTAATAAGCTGGAAATAACATACAACGCTTTGAGCGGATATGATATTTTAGAGGGTAAATGTTCTGCTACGACTCCTGTGACTTATACAAATGCAAATTTTGCTTCTGCGGATGGCAATTGGTTCGCTAATTTCTTTTTTGCTCCTTCAAATGTAGGTAAATTTACAGAAGAAATAACCATGGCATTGAGTGGCGGATATAGTAAAGAGATTAAAATACCGGCAAATACATTACCTTTGGATGCTAATATGCAGATTATGGCTAAATTTGAAATCGGCGATGGCAACTTTGACATTGAAGTAGGAGTAGACCCGGATTATGAAGCATTGGAAATGAAAGTTGGTAGCTATATCAATGCTGAAGGTAAAGTGGTACGTGACGCAGCGGATGTTGTTGGTATTGTTTTCAAAATGGAGGCTATTGGTGATGATGTGCCGGCTAATTATCCTGTAGCACTTCAGAGCAAGACAATTGTCGGATATGCGGTAGCGATTGAGAATGTAGCGGCTGGTCGTCAATCTCTTAATCCTGACGGCGTGTTGACAAATTTGGTTGAGACAGCAGCAAGTATGACTAATGGAACACAGATTACGGAGGCGTTGTTAACAAGTATTGGAGACGTGGCGTTTAAAACAACTTATGAAAAATGGGTGGGAGAACATTCTCTTAGCAGTGAGAATTTGAGTGCATGGTATATTCCTACATTGTCGCAATTGAGTGCGTTCATGGGTACATTGTTTACTATGAAAGGAGTACCTGCTACTGGTAGTGAAGATTTCAGAAACCTTCCGGAATTTGAATTTGCCAATGGTAAAATGTTTGATAGGGAGACGATTGCTACGGTGAATTATGCTTCCAGTACTATCAATAACCAAAGTAATGTTTCAGGGGTACGTATTAATGTAAACAATGGTGTAATTGATGCACAAGAGGCAGGTATTGATGTGAAAGGAAAGGCTAATCAACAAGCTCTTTGCCGTCCAATGATTACGATTTTTAAATAGTCACTATTCGACCTTACTCAATAGAAATTCAAGGAAAGTGGGATCCCCCATCCCGCTTTACCTTCTTCTTACATTGAAACTTTTGAAAATAGCCCTCTAATCTTATACCTAGAAAAGAAAATAATATGCACACCACATTTCGCCTATCGGTTTTTCTTTTGTTCATTGTACAGTTGTTCTGTAGCTGTACATCTGACTCGCTGCCCGAATCGGACAGTACGCAGCCAGAGATGCCTGCCGGAATTCCCGATGCCTATCAGGATAAGATACGGACGCAACCTTATCCCAAAGCAGATAATGAATTGTATCTGAATCCTGCTCCTCTTATTGTTCCTCAAGCCATGAAGACGGGCGAAAGACTGCAATTTTCCCTTTCACGTACTGAAGATTTCAGCAGTTCCGAAACGCTACTTTCCGAACCGCAGGAATGGTGTATGTATAATCTTCATCGTCGTTTGGAGGTCGGTACATGGTATTGGCGCTTTCGTTCCACCAATCTTAATGGAACTGCGCCCGGTGAATGGAGTGCTATTTATCGTTTCGAAGTAAAGAATGATACACCGGAATTTGTAACACCTCCTTTTCAGACATTCTTAGCAAATGCTCCCCGTCTGCATCCTCGTATTTACTGTTTTTTAGACGACCGTATCGGAGAGGCTCGTAACCGTGTCACTTCACACCCTGAATATACAGAATTACAAAGTCGTGCTTCTCAGGCATTGAAAGCCGAATACACCGGAATGACTGATTTATATAGTCGTGCAGAAGAGCTCCGGCAACATGCCACTTATCTTTATCAGGCCTATCATCTAACCCAAAAAGAAATTTATGCCGAAAAGTTACGTCAGCTTCTCGAAGCGTTGATTGCCGCTCCCCCTGCTGATGGACAACTTTTTGCATCCAACTTTACTGCCAGCAACATCGCATGGTGTCTTGTTGCAGCCTACGATCTGCTTTATAATAACTTGTCTGCTTCCGATCGTACTGCTGCCGAAGAACTGATGATGCGTGTGGCACGTTACTATTACAAGGTAAATTGCGGTTTTCAGGAAAACCATCTCTTTGATAATCATTTTTGGCAGCAGAATATGCGCATCCTTTTTCAAGTGGCTTTGTCGCTTTACGACAAATCGGCCTATTCTTCCGAAGTGCTGCCCATGATGGAGTATTATTATGAATTGTGGACAGCCCGAGCTCCTGCCTCCGGCTTCAATCGTGACGGTATATGGCATAATGGCACAGGCTATTTCAGTGCCAATATCTTGACTTTGGCGTATATGCCGTCTCTTCTTTCATTCATCAGTCAGTACGATTATCTATCGCATCCGTGGTATCAGAATGTCGGACGCTCGCTGGTTTATACTTGTCCGCCGGGATCGAAAAGCAATGGCTTTGGTGACAATAGTGAAAAGGGTAGTGAACCCAACCGTCTGGTTGCCGCCTTTGCTGACTATCTGGCGCGTGAAACGGGTGATTCCTATGCCGGATGGTATGCCGGAGAATGTCGGGAGCTGTTGCGTCGGGATTATGAATTGCGTCTTTACCGGATGTGCACCGAGCAGGATTACAACACAGCTTTTCCTGCCGGGGCTGATAAAATGGTGTGGTATAAAGATGCCGGTGAAGTAGCCATGCACAGTGCACCGGAAGATGTAGAAAAAGATCTTGCACTCTCGTTCCGATCCAGTACATTCGGATCCGGCAGTCACACTACTGCCAGCCAGAATGCTTTTAATCTGTTGTATAAGGGTGTCGATGTGTATCGCAGTACAGGCTATTATCAGAATTTCAGCGATGCTCACAATCTGATGTCCTATCGCCATACGCGGGCGCATAATTCACTGTTGGTAAACGGCATCGGGCAACCTTATTCTACCGAAGGTTATGGCAGTGTGATGCGTGCTATGGGCGGACAGCATATTAGTTACTGTTTGGGAGATGCTTCACATGCTTACAGAGGGATCAGTAATGACCCGATGTGGGTTGACTACTTCAAGCAGGCAGGTATTGAGCAGACGCCTGAAAATGGATTCGGTGCCACTCCGTTGACTAAATACCGTCGGCACGTGTTGATGCTTCATCCTCATACAGTAATAGTGTATGATGAATTGGAGGCATCGGAGGCTGTTCGCTGGGAGTGGCTGTTGCATAGTCCTACGGAATTTAAGATTGATGCGGTAAAGAAAACGTTGTCTACAGATAATAAGACCAAAGGATGGGTGGCTGTGACACAACTTTTTGGAGGACATGTTTTTACGCTGTCCCAAACGGACCGTTTTGTAGTGCCGCCCGCCATCACCGGAGCGGAGTATCCCAACCAGTGGCACTTGACTGCACGGGTTGACGGTTGTTCTGCCACCCGTTTCCTGGCTATTATTCAGGTAGGAGATGAAGCTGTTTCTATTATTAACCGTGACGGTGATACCTTTAACGTAGGCGACTGGACGATCAAAGCGGTTTTGGATGCTTCCAAGGCTCCGGAACTGACAGTGAGTCATCGCACCGAACAAGCGGTATTTAGTTATGGAACAGACAATCCTGCGTTGAATGGCAATTTTTACTCTCGACAATATACGGGTTCCTCGTTGCTTTACGACGAGATAGACGGAGCTTATCAGGTGGTAGAAATGACCGACCGGAGTCCTATATCTACCCGGGTAGTAAATCAATGATAAACAATGAAACATAGTGAATATAAATAACAAACAGAATATGATGAAAAGTAGAATTATTTGCATTTTGTTGCTTCTTGTCGGTGTATCCGGCATTTATGCCCAGAGTTTGACCGTTACCGGTAAGGTGGTGGACAACGAAGGCTTGGAAGTGATTGGAGGAAATGTGACCGTGAAAGGAAAACAAAACACGGGTACCATTACCGATATCAATGGTAAATACACCATTACCGTTAGTGATCCGCAGAAAGATGTCTTGGTTTTCTCTTTTATCGGACTGGAAAATATGGAAGTACCCGTGAAAGGAAGGAAACAGATTGATGTGACCATGAAGGCTGCGTCAGTATTGTTAGATGAGGTGGTAGCTATCGGTTATGCAACAGTAAAGCGTAAAGACCTGACCGGTTCCGTGGCTTCTGTGAGAAGCGACGATTTACTCAAAGTTCCTTCATCTGATGTAACCCAAGCCTTAGCGGGACGTATGGCAGGGGTACAGATTATACAGACAGACGGTCAGCCCGGTGCTACGATGTCAGTGCGTGTTCGTGGCGGTATATCAATTACGCAAAGCAACGAACCGCTTTATATTATCGACGGATTTCCAACGGAAGATGGCATGTCCAGCCTTGATCCTGCCGATATTGAAAGTATTGATGTGTTGAAAGATGCTTCGGCAACAGCAATTTATGGTGCCCGTGGAGCAAATGGCGTAGTGGTAATCACTACCAAAAGCGGTGCGAAAGGAGAAGGAAAAGCAACACTTACTTTCGATTCTTATGTAGGTGTGCGTACGCTTGCCAAGCGGTTGGATGTATTAAGTGTAGAGGAATTTGTGTTGGCGGATTATGAAAGAACATTAGGGGATGCTACTGATCCCGAGGAAAGTATGCGGTCATGGCAAAATCGTTACGGTGGTTTTGTCGATCTTCATGAGAACTATGGCAATCGTAAAGGTATCGATTGGCTGGATCGTACGATGGGACGCACTACCGTTACGCAAAATTACCGGGTAGGCGTCAACGGTGGTAATGATAAGTTGAACTACAATATGTCTTATGGTTACTTCAAGGATGAAGGTGCGATGGTATATAGCGGCAGCGACAAACATAATATTGCGCTTAGCGTGAAAAGCGAAGTGAATAAGCGGCTCTCCGTTACAGGACGTATCAATTTCGATTATCTGAAAGTGTATGGAGCTGGTGTTGCCGGAAATGGTACGAATGAAGGCGGAAGCAATGTAGATGCAAAGTTTAATAAAATGGTTCAGATTTTGCAATACCGTCCTACTATTGGCATACGTGGTAGTGATTCGGATTTGTTGGCAGGAGAAGATCCTGTATTAAGCGATGCGGATGGAAACGTGATGCAGAATCCATTGATTGCTGCTGCTGAAGAAAAGGATAATAAGGAAACACGCACTTTGCAAGCCAATGGCGGACTGACTTTCAAAATCATCAAAGGATTGACCTTCCGTAACAATACAGGTATGCGTTATCAACTTTATCGCCGGGAGCTTTTTTATGGCGACCAATCTATAATGGGAAGACGCAACGGTATTTACGGCTCTATCAGAAATACAGAGACCGGAAGTTTTCAGACCTCTAACGTCCTGACTTATGACAAACGTTTTCAGAAAAAACATAAAGTAGTGGTACAATTGGGACAGGAATTTGTAAAACGCTGGACTCGTGTGCTCGAATCCGGTGTCAGTGGGTTGCCTACCGATGAGTTCATTTTGGGAGATATGAGTTTGGGTACTCCGTCCGTTGCTTCGTCCGATGAAAATTATGATGATAATCTGCTCTCTTTTTTTGCTCGTCTCAATTATGACTTTACGGATAAGTACTTGTTTTCCGCAACTTTCCGTGCCGATGGTTCTTCTAAATTCGGAAAGAATAATGAATGGGGATACTTTCCTGCTGTATCGGCAGCATGGCGTGTAGGTGAGGAGGATTTTATAAAGAAACTGAATGTTTTTTCCGACTTGAAATTCCGTATCGGATACGGTTTGGCGGGGAACAACAGAATCGGCAGCTATAACAGCCTTGCTTTGATGTCTTCTATCACCACAGCTATGGGAGATCAGCTTACTCCCGGTTATGCTTCCAAGCAGATACCGAATCCCGACCTGAAATGGGAAGCGAACAAGACTTTTAATATGGGGGTCGATTTAGGATTTCTGAATCAACGCATTACCATTTCACCCGAATTCTATATAAATAGGAGTAGTAACTTGCTGCTTAACGCCCAGTTGCCTTATTCTTCCGGTTATCAGAGTATGTTGATTAATGCCGGAGAAACGAAGAATGTAGGTGTGGAACTGACTGTGAATACAGTGAATTTCTCTACAAAGAAGTTTAGTTGGAATACTACACTGACGCTGTCTCACAATAAAAATTCCGTGAAAGCATTGACCGGTGAGGCGGTACAACTCTATGAAGCCAAGTTCGGCTTTAACCAAAATACCCATCGTATTGCTGTCGGAGAACCATTAGGACAGTTTTATGGTTACATCACCGAGGGCCTGTATCAGGTAGATGATTTCAATTATGATGCTTCTACGCAGACTTATACATTAAAAGATGGAGTACCTTATCATGGTGATAAAGGGCAGATTCGTCCGGGTATGTGGAAGTTTAAGAACTTGACCGGAGATGATAATGTGATTGATGAAAATGATAAAACGGTCATTGGTAACGCTCAACCGAAATTCTACGGAGGATTGAACAACTCTTTTACTTACAAAGGATTTGATTTAAGTATATTCCTGACTTTCAGCTATGGCAATGAAGTACTGAATGCGACCAAACTGGTTACCAGTAAGGTGGGTAGCCTGAACTACAACGCATTGGACGTGATGAATAGCTCTAATCGCTGGATGACTATCAATTCGGATGGACAGAAAGTGACAGATCCCGGAGAACTGGCTGCTTTGAATGCAGGTAAAACCGTAGCCGCTTATCATGATGCTCAACAAGGAGACAATTATATTCATTCATGGGCAGTGGAGGATGCTTCCTATTTGAAACTAAGTAATGTGACTTTGGGATATACATTCCCTAAAAATCTGATTGCAAGGGTGGGATTGAAGAACTTGCGTTTGTATGCCACCGGTAATAATCTGTTGACTTGGACCAAGTATTCAGGTTTCGATCCGGAAGTCTCTACGATGAAAAGCGGTTTGACACCGGGTGTTGACTTTGGAGCGTATCCGCTTAGCCGTTCTTTTATTTTTGGTCTCAACGTAGCATTTTAATTCTTAAAATACATAGTAATCATGAAAAAGATACATCTATTATATGCCGTATTCGCCTTATTGGCAACAGGATTTTCCTCTTGTGAGGATTTGCTGACGGAAGAACCTAACTCAAAATATGACCGGGACCGCTATTTCGATTCGGAAGATAAAGCGGAAATGGCAGTGATGGGAATATATAGTTCATTGTCGGACTTTAATCATTATGGTTGGTGCGAAATGGCTTCTCCTGCATCGGACGATACCTATTATACGGCTCGTACGCAGTCTGACAATCAGGTTCACGATATTGCACATTATCAGCTAAACTCCACGAACACATGGATTGAAAGTATCTGGAAACTGAAATATGAGGGAATCGACCGGGCTAACCTCACCATTGATGGAATCTGTGGCATGACAGGATACGCAGAAAATACCCGTCTGAAAGCATTGGAAGCGGAAGCTCGCTTTCTGCGTGCTTTCCTCGCATTTGATTTGGTGAGATATTGGGGAGATGTGCCTTTCAAAACATCTTATTCATCATCCTACGAATCTGCTTTTGGTGAACGTGTGGACAGGGAAGTGATTTATGACGAGATTATATCCGACCTTACTTTCGCTAAAAACAATCTGGATTGGGCAACTGCTTCTTCCAGTCCCGAACGGGTGACGCAAGGGGCTGCCCGTGCATTGCTGATGCGTGTATATTTGCAACGTGCAGGATATAGCCTTCAATCGAATGGACAGTTGAAACGTCCGGAGGACAGTAAGCGGATGGAATATTTCGATGCAGTGATAAAAGAGTGGGAGGCTTTTGAAAAGAAAGGGTACCATGATTTTTATGATGGTGGTTATGAGGCACTCTTTAAAAGCTACTCGCAGGGGGTACTGAATAATAAGGAGAGTCTTTGGGAGATTGCTTTCTATCATTCACAAGGACGTCGTAACGGTGGAGCATGGGGGATTTATAACGGTCCGCAGGTGGCGGAACCTACCGGAGTTTCTGCATCTGAATCAAATCAGTATATGGGACGTGCCAACGGTTTCTTTATAGTAGTCCCCGAATGGCGTAACTTCTTCGAAGCGAGCGATAAACGTCGTGATGTCGCTATTTGCACCTATCGTTATACCTGGAATGGTACTAAAAAAGAGCATGTAAAAGAAGAAAGAAATGCAGGTAGCTGGTATGTGGGAAAATGGCGCCGGGAATGGATGCCGAAAGAGTCATGGAACAAGAATATCAATTATGCGGATGTGAACTATTGCCCTTTGCGTTATGCTGATGTGGTATTGATGGCTGCCGAAGCGTATAATGAAACGGGAACGGACAGACAGAAAGCATGGGATTTGTTGAATAGCGTACGTACACGTGCTGAAGCAACTTCTATTACAGAAAAGAATTATGATGAAATGATGAGCGTACGGAAAAAGACACATAACCTGACTTTCATCGACGATTCTACACCGGAAGGAAAGTTCCGTACGGCTCTCTACTGGGAACGTGGCTTCGAACTGGCTTTTGAAGGACAACGCAAATATGATCTGATACGTTGGGGAGTGTTGGGAAAGGCTCTGAAACTGTTTGGTGAGATCAGTTCCGTCAATCAGAAAGAGAACAAACCATATCCGGCTTACCGGAATTTTACGGAGGGTAAACATGAACTTTTCCCTATCCCTCTGAAAGAGATACAAAGTAATCCGAAACTCAATGGAATGAATAATAACGGGTATTGAGAAGACTCTCAATAGAATAGGCGACTGGAAAAATATACAAAAATAGTTTGCCAATTCAAAGAAAAGCCGTACTTTTGCAAGCC
>ERZ779876.1085-NODE-1085-length-24918-cov-4.202832_pt1 | contig 24918 bp, 21 predicted proteins | sample MGYA00511068_ERZ779876 | MGnify/ENA primary metagenome ERZ779876 (study PRJEB29588, sample SAMEA1970858) | human gut metagenome | biome: human gut; feature: human-associated habitat; material: faeces | place: Denmark | collected 2008/2010 ...
ACATCCGTCAGATCGGCGAGCTGATTGCTTTAAGCTCGGTAAGAACGCGAATGATCCATTCCACCCGCGATTTGTACTACGTTTATCAAAACCTGTATAAAGATATTTACTGCCGCAACGATATTCTGAAGCCGTATTCCGAAGCATACGATTACGCCGAAGAAGCAATCTGCTTTTTATGCCGATTTATAGGCAAGAAATTAAGCGATCTTTGCATCGGTAAATTCGGAAAGCCACTTCCGATTCGTCTCGCCTGTTACCGACATCTCGGCAGAATACTTTGGAAGAAGTACACAAAAAACGCAAAATACGAAGTCGGCAGTTACGAAGATGAAAATTTGCGGCACAACGAGCCTACAATCGATCCGTACGAAAAACAACACGCCGAAGAAGCCTGCGAACGCTACGATAAAATTATAAAAACAATGAATTTACCCGATTACGAATACGAAACGCTTTTAGCGATGATGAGCGGCATGCGTTTAATCGATATGAAACGGTATTTCAACGTAGATTACACCACAATCTATCGCCGCAAAATCCGCATCCGGAAAAAATATTTAAACGCCGTCAGCGCGTTGCAATAAACTCCGCGTTGCAATAAACTCCGCGTTGCAATAAACTCCGCGCCGCAATAAAATCACAAAGGAGAACCACCCCATGGAAAAACGAACCATGCGCCACACCTACGAAATTCACGCCGTTTTACAGGCAATTTATGAAATCAACGAAACCGAAACGCACGATTTCGACATCACAAAACTTTTAGAATTCATTTTCTATCGCGTGTACAAAGAAAGCACCGCCGCATTCAAAATCGACTGCCGCAACAAGAAAAAGCAAGACATCATGCCCGAACTTCTCGCCATCTTGCAAAGCGAAACGGAATTTCAACCGTACTAACCAAACAAAAAAACGATTCCCGCCCTTTCGTCGATTTTCTGCGCAACCTACCGCGCGTTCCCCCGAAAATTTCTCCGTCCGCCCGTCGGAACTCCCGTCGGAGCGGCTAAAACAGAACCTGTCGGATCGCCCGTCCGCCCGTCTGACAAAGTAAGAATCTCATCGTCCAACGGCGTGTTTTTCAGCGTGTTTTTCAACGCGTTTTCCCGTTCCGTAAGCCGCGCCGTTTTTTGCGCGATTTCCCAAGATTTATCCCAAGCGGCGAAACGCGAGCCGACGGGTTTGCCATGCCGCGCAACTTCCCGCTCGTTACCCGGCGCGTTATCCTTCTCGTTCCCCGGCGCGTTATCCGTGTCGGCAGCGGGCGCATTTTTTAAAGCGTTATCGGGCAAGGTTTCGCCGGTATCTTTCCGCGCACTCTTATTCAAAAAATAATCCAGAATAAAAGTATCCTTGTATTTTTTCTCTTCTTCCCAGAAATAATAGTCCTGAACGTTCGAACACGTAGGGAAGAAAAAACTGCCGCCGAAATCCAATCGGATAATTTTAATCGACTTGATTTTTCCCGACTTCGTCTTTCCTCGTTTCGGCTCGCCCCTTTTCGTTTCCGACTTACGCTTTCTTTCCGCGCTTTTCGCCCCTTGTTTTTTCGCCGCGCCGGAAACCGCTCCGGAAACCGTGCCGGAAACCGCGCCGGAAATTTCCGCATTGTTCCGTTCGTTTGCGCTGCCGCAATAAATTTCATACAGCGGCGGCAAAAACTCCCTTAAAAACGCGCGATACGTCATGTGAAACCGATACCGAAAAATCCCGTAATACGGCAATTCGCACGAATTTTTCATTTCTCTTTCCGCCGGCACACGATTGTATTTTTCATAAAACGAAATCAGCACGTCCGCCACGTTCCGCTCGTTCCATTCCGCAATCGGGTAATCCGCAATCATCTCGCGCACGCGCTCCTTTTCTTCCCCTTCCAGAACGCTTTCCGCCGCCAGCAACGCCTGTTTCCGCGTTACGCGCGCAATCTTTTTTTTCGTCCGTTTTCCCGTTCCTTGCCCGCCCGCAGCCTCGCTTTCAAACCCTACGACAAAACATCGATACCCGTCCAGCCACCGCTGCGCCGAAACCCCGAACACATATTTAATCGCTTCCGCCGTCGGCAAACAATTTAACAAACAAAGGTCAAAAACGCGCGGATAACGATTGTTTTCGAAATAATAATTCGCTACACAATCTTTAATCGTTTCCGCATCCCATTTTACGGCAGGCGGAATTTCCGCCGCCCCCCTTATCGCCGCAATAATTTCCCTTTTTTCACCCCTGTTACCAAGCAAAAAAGCCGCCTTTAAAAGCGCATTCCGGCGCGTTACGGGCAGTAAATCGCCTCTTCGAGAACTGCTCTCAATCCCATGAAATAAAAGACTTTCTTTCGTAATCATCGATAATTTCCGCCGCCAGCGCCGTGAATTTTTTCCCTACGCTAACGTCATCGGCACGGCGTACGTGGAAAACTTTACGCCCACCGAAAGGTCGAAATTATCGATCGCCTTAATCAGCCCCACGCACCCCGCCTGAAACAAATCGTCCGCCTGCGCGTTTTTCGCGCGGAACCGTTTCGTCAAAGAAAGCACCAGCCGCATATTTCCCACGATAAACTTTTCGCGGGCGCTCTCGTCGCCATCCTTCAGTTCGCGCATCAATTTTTCGTTTTCCTGCGCGGTAAGCTTCGGCAGCCCCGCCGTATCTACGCCGCATATCTCTACTTTCTGCATACGTCCGCCTCCTATAAGATATGTAGCGAATCGCTTCCTGCAACGCCGGCGCCACGCCTCAACCTTCCGTCCCATAGCACACCCCTTCGCGGCATACACGAAAGTATGAGTATTATTCTTGTTTCTATGCGCTTTTATACGAAAAAAGGCAAAACGCTTATAAAATAAACGCTCGCCTTTTAAGTGTTTTTTTGCCCGAATACAGAAGGTCGTGCGCGGCTTCGCTTCTTCTACAGGCATTGCCGCGTAAATCGTCGGGCTCGATTACCGGGTCGGCTGCTTCCGTCCGCTCAGGTCTGCCGCCGTCTTTTTTATAAGCATTGCTTTCATTTTCCGTATTTCTTCGAAAACAATAATTCTTTCACGCGTCTGACGTCCGCGATAAGCGGTTTTTCCTTGTTGGACAATTCTGTGTAGCGATTGTGGCAAAGTATCATGCCCGAGCCGAACATCCACGCCGTAGGGCGCACGAGTTTGCCGTAAAGCCCGTACGTCTGATACAAAAACGGCTTATTCAACGTACGCTCAAGTTCGCGGATCGTATCGTAAATCTCCGCAACGTCGTCCATACTTTGCGCGCAAACGATAATCTTTACGTAGTCCGCTCCCCGGCTCGCCATTTCTTTCGCAAGATCCGCGCCTTGCGTGCGCGTAAGCATAGTTCCGACGTGCGCCGACACAAGCACTTCGCCGCCCGCTTCGTGTACTTCCGCAATAAACGCCTTTTGCTTTTCCGTCGCCTCGGGGTTTACGGAAACCTCGTCGAGATTCGCCGCCGCGTACGACGCGCGACAACCTTTTATGCTTTCCCGGCAATCGTTATCGAACGAATTGAGCGGCAAATCAACCGCCGCCGCGCCCGCTTTCACCCCAGCGAGTTTCAGCGCGTTCAGCCGCTCGTCGTCAAAATTTTCCGCGGTACGGTAATTCAGCACCATCACCGGTTTTGTCGCGGCTTTCACTATCTTTTCTATGCTTCCGGCGGTGCGGTACGGCTCGTCCATAAGTTCGACGTGCAATAAAAAGCCTTCCGCTCCTTGCTTTTCGCCGTCCTCTATATCGTAAATCGCTTCATTTGGCGTACGCACTCTCAGCGACGAAACGATCGGAAACTCTCCGAGGTCTTTAAAGCTTTTCATACCCGCTCCTACTCGTTCGTCATAAGGTGTCTGCCGCCGTCCATCAGAATCGTCGATCCGGTTACGAACGCGCTTCTGTCGCAAGCAAGGTACAGCACCATATCCACGATCTCTTCGGGGTTCGCGGCGCGGCCGAGCGGAGTTTTCATAGCCGCCATTCCCGGGCGGGTAAGCACCGGTCCCGGCGCCACGCAGTTCACGCGCACGCCGTACTTCGCGCCAAGCATCGCAAGCGACTTGTTCAGTCCGTTCATAATCGCGCTTTTCGAAATCGCGTAGTCCATGCCGCGCGTATCGCCTTCGATGCCGGTTATCGAACCGAAATTGACTATCGCGCCGCTGCCTTGCTTTTTCATCTGCCGCATAGCCTCGTGGCAAAAATACACCGTACCCAGAAGATTGACCTCGATCCCCCACTTCACCTGCTCGATCGGCAGGTCGCAGAATTCTTCCCAACAATTAAAAATACGGCACGAGTTTCCGCCCGCGCAGTTGACCATGATATCGAGCGTGCCGAACGTATCTATCGTGTTTTTAACAACCGCTGCCGCCTCGTCGAAATTTCTTACGTCACACTTTGCCGTAAGCAGTCTGCCGCCGCCCGCAAACTCGCTTTTAACGTTTTCGAGCGCCGCTCCGTCGCAATCGACGAGTACTACGTTCGCACCGTCCTCGTACATGCGTTTACCGGTAAGCAATCCCATCCCCGAAGCTCCGCCCGTAATTATCGCGGTTTTGCCAAGAAACTCTCCGTTCATAACGATACCTCGCAAAAATTATGATATTTTTAATTATATCCTATTATAACAGCTTGACTGTTTCTTTTCAATACAGTATACTATCTAAAAATATCACTATTCTATCGCGAGGTTAATTTTACCGTGAAACTGTCCGACGCAAACATATCGAAACTCATATTGAACGTATATTCAGACAACCGCGCTTACGAATGCGACTACACGGCGTTCCCGCGCCCGTTCCACTCTATCGCGCTGATGCTCCGCGGCTCCGGCGAACTTTACTATCGCGGGCAGAGTGTTCCCGTCGGGTACGGCGACGTATTCCTTATCCCGCAAAACTGCACTTACGCTTCGAAGTGGATTCCCGAAAACGGCGGCGTGTCCATGTTTTCCATGCATTTCTCGTTCGAAAAGCAGCTCTCCGACTTCGCCGAAAACTTCTACCCGGTGCAGAAATACCGCGCGGAAAATTTCAACGGTCTTATCGAAAAATACGAAAAGCTCAGGGGGCTTTTAGCGGACGAGCGCGGCGCGGCGGTAAGCGCGGGCTGCTTTTACAAACTTATCGGCGATATACTGCCGAAGTTCGATTGCGAAAAGCGGATCGCGAACGAACGCGTACAACCCGCCGTCGACTATATCGCGGAAAATTGCACGAAAGAATTGTCGGTCGGAGAACTCGCCGGGCTGTGCTATCTCAGCGAGCCGAGGTTTTTCGCGCTGTTCAAAGCCGCCACGGGACTTGCTCCCATCGCGTACAAGAATACCGTGCGGCTGAAAAAAGCGGCGAACTATCTCATCTCCCGCCCCGATAAGTCCGTCGAAGCGGTGGCGGAAGCGCTGAACTACTCTTCGCCCTCATACTTTATCCGCGAGTTCCGCAAAGCGTTCGGCGCCACTCCCGCCGTTTACCGCAAAACCGCCGTCGAAACCAAATTGTAAAATTTTAAGAATATCTATGAATACAATCGCATAAATTCTCGTCTTTTACAGGAAGCATGCTTTCCGAGTATAAAAATTCGCATCGTCCATTCGGTGCGAATTAAAATAAGTCAGACGTTTCCGGAAACATCTCGGCAACCATTTACAAAAACGCGCCGGAAATATCCGTTTTCGGGCGCGCGCACGTGATTTTCGCCGCCGACTTCGCGGCGGAATCAGTCGCTTTTTTCGCCGCCGTAAATCACACCATTTTCGAAATTTCCTTTTTCAGCCGCTGAATAATCTTTTTTTCCAATCTCGAAATATAGCTCTGCGAAATTCCCAGCATATCCGCCACGTCCTTCTGCGTCATTTCTTCGCCGCCGGAAAGGCCGAAGCGCAAAAACATAATCTTGCGTTCCCGCTCCGAAAGTTTCGTCAGTGCGTCCTTTAACAGTTCCTTTTCCGCGCGGTCCTCCACGCCGCCGTACACGCTTTCCGCGCTTGTACCCATCACGTCCGACAACAGCAGTTCGTTTCCCTCGAAATCCGTATTCAGAGGCTCGTCGAACGAAACCTCGCTTTTCAGCCGCGCCGTCCGCCTGAGATACATTAAAATTTCGTTTTCTATGCACCGCGAAGCGTATGTGGCAAGCTTGATGTTTTTATCCGAGCGGAACGAATTGATCGCCTTGATCAAGCCTATCGTACCAATCGAAACCAGATCGTCGCCGTCCACGCCCGTGTTATCGAATTTCCGCGCGATATAAATCACAAGGCGCAGATTGTGCTTGATCAACTCGCCCTTGATTTTATCGGCTTCTCTCTCTTCGCCCTTTTCCAGTTTCTCCAGCATCTCGCGTTCTTCCTGCGGCGAAAAAGGCAGCGGCAGCGCTTCCGTGCCGCATACGTAATCCACCGCGTCCTCTGCGTCTATCCTGCGTAAAAAACTCCGTAACACTTCTATAAATTTCAACGCCTTATACCTCGTCCGTTTTTGTTCCTTTTCCCTGCGCAGTCTTTCCCGCGGCGATTTCTTCCGTCGGTTTCTCCTCCGCCGTATTTACTTTCGCCGCAATCCTCCGCCTCTCCGCCGCGCTCGCTTCCTTTCCCTGCGCCGCTTTTCCCGCGGCGATTTCTTCCGTCGGTTTCTCCTCCGCCGTATTTACTTCCGCCGCATTTCTCCGGCGCTCCGCCGCGCTCGCTTCCCTTCCCTGCGCCGCGTTCTCCTCCATTACCGAAGCGCAACAAGCGGGCAGCAGCACGGAATATCCGCCTTTTCCGCCCGCGGATACGTGCGCGGAAGGAGAAAAATACACCCGCCGGAAATACCGTTTATTTATTGTATGCGCCTGCGTTTCTTCATATATCAGAAGCGTGCCCGAAAAAATTTTTATTTTTTTCGTCCCGCTCACCGTGCTTATCGTAAAATCGCGCGTTTCCGTACGCCCGTCCCACAGCAAAAAAGCCAGTTCCGGCGAAATAAAGCAAATCGGCGCGCCGTCGCCCGCCACGGCGCGGTTGCCGCTGTCGATCAGTCCGTACGCCTCTACGCCGCGTGTTTTTCCGTCGGCGCAAAGTTCGCAGCGGCGGATAAAGCGTGCCGTTTTCTGCGCTTTAAACAGTCTTTTCGCCCCCGCAACGCAGGCAAAAACGAAGAAAACGCACACGGGAATCTGCCAGGCTTTCAACGCCGCGCCCGTATAATCTATGGCGAAAAACACCCCTGCCAGACACGCCGAAAGCAGAAAAAACACGCATAAAAAGCGTAAAAACGCACAAAAACAGGCTTTTTTCTCCGTTTTTGAAAGCGTAAAAAACACTTTCGGGCTTTTCAGCCGCGCGAAAAAACACATCAGCGCGCCTGCCGAAACTTTGATGAAAAACGCTGCGGCGTACGGAACGGAAATCAGCGCGAACACACAGGCGAATGCGGCGCCGAACGACGCGGCGCACACCGCGGGAAGCGCCCGCACGCGGGTTTTTGTGCTGCGGAACGCCAGAAAAAGCAGCATGGAATCCAGCAGAAAATTTTCGATAAAAGCATATTCTATGTACACCTGCATCGTCTGCCCGCCCTCCGCGTCATTGCACCCGCAAACGCATTTCACATACGATTATAGCAGAAAAAACGGCATAAAAAAGCGCCTTTTCGGCAGATTTTTAGCGAAAAAAGGCGATAAAAACGTGCAAAAACACGGAAAAATAAACAAAATGAGGGCAAAATCACTTCAAAACAGCGCAAAAACGGCGTAAATACATACAAAAAAGCAGCCTTTTTCATACAAAAAAGACTGCTTTTTTTACACTTTTTTATCGGTTTTTAACGATCTTCGCGGAAGTAGGCAAGTCCCAGTGCCGCGGGCGGTTGATTTTCCTTGCTGTCCATTACGCTGGTAACGATAAGCACAAGCACCGTTACAACGTAAGGCACCACGTCGAAGAGTTTAATCATCTTCAGCGGAATGGTAAACACGCTGGACGCCACGGACAACGCGCCGAAAATAATCGAACCGAGAATGGCGTAGTTCGGCTTCCACAACGTGAAGATAACAAGCGCGACGGCAAGCCAGCCGAACGATTCGATGGGCGCTTCCACAAACGTTGTGCCGTTCGACTTATCCATGACGTAATACAAGCCGCCGAAGCCGGCAATGACGCACCCCGCGATGATGGAAAGGTATTTGTACTTTTCCACGTTGATGCCTACGGCGTCCGCCGTGGCGGGATTTTCGCCGATGGCGCGAAGTTGCAACCCTTTTCTTGTTTTGAACAGGTAGTACCACACAAACAGCGCGAGGAAAATGGAAAGATATACCATGACGCCGTGCGAGAAAAAGATTTCGCCGAACGAACCGAGCTTATCCGAAAACGTAAATAAATTTTTGAAGCTCTTGTGCGCGCGGATGAGGTAATCCGAATTGATTCTTGTGCCGAAGAACTTCATAAAACCTACGCCGAACGTGGTGAGCGCAAGCCCCGTTACGTTCTGGTTGGCGCGGAGCGTAACCGTAAGGAACGCATAAATCAACGCGCCGAACGACGACACGAGCACCGAAAACAACAGCGCCGTAAGCACCAGAAAAAATCCCACGGGCGTGCCGTCGCCGATCGCCGACATATAAACGGATACGCCCCAGCAGCCGCCGAACGCGCCCATGCACATGATGCCCGGAATACCGAGATTCAGATGCCCCGATTTTTCCATGACCGTTTCGCCCGTGCTGCCGAAAAGGAAAATGGTGCCCATGCGAATGGCTTTTACAAGTAAACTGATAATCATTTCTTTTCGTCCTCCGTCTGCCGATCCGTTTCGTTTGCGGCTTCGCCGGCGCCCTGCGTCGTTTCAGCCGTTTTTTTGCGTTTGAAAATTTTTCCCGCTTTCGCGGTAAATTCTTTCCAGCCGCCCGCCGCTTTGATGGAATAGGTGATGAAAAATTCGCAGCCGATGACGAAGAAGAACACGATACCGATAATCATATTGGAAAAATCGGTGCTGCCGAGAGAGAAATCCGTATTGATCTGTCCCGTGCCCGCCTGCATGACCACCACGAACAGTGCCGTGCCGATCATAATCAGCGGATTGAATTTGCCAAGCCACGCGATAAGAATGGCGGTGAAACCGAGCGTAGCCGTTTTTTCCGATACCGTGTGGGAAATGGCGCCGGCGTACAAAAAGCCGATAACGCCGCAGATGGCGCCCGATAACACCAGCGTACGGATGATTACTTTTTTTACGTTGATTCCCACGTATTTCGCCGTGTTGGCGCTTTCGCCCACCACCGCGATTTCGTAGCCGTGCTTGCTGTACTTCATGTACACGAACACGAACGCCGTCATCAGCGCGACAATCAGAATGGGCAGCAGATATTTGTTGCCGAGCTGCGGCAGCCAGGCGCGCTTGCTCATCAGATTGACGATACCGATATTGATTTTCTGATACTTCGTCTGCTTATAGCAGAAGTGATTTACCAGCCCCGCGGCGATGTAGTTCATCATCAGCGTGAACAACGTTTCGTTGGTGTTGAACAGCGCTTTGAAAATTGCGGGAATCGCCGCCCAGATAACGCTGACGGCGATTGCCGCAAGCAGCATGATGATAATCACCACGCCACCCGGCACTTCATCCGGCACGTTGATCATGCAATAAATTGCCGCAAGGCAGCCCATCAGCACCTGACCGTTGGCGCCCATGTTCCAGTATTTCATACGGAACGCGGGAACGATGGCAAGCCCGAACGCAAGCAGCAAAGCGGTATCCTGAAGAAGCGTCCACGGATCGATGAAAATGCCCTTGACGAACGTGCCGAAAATAGCGAACGGGTTGCGCCCGATTAAAATCGTGCTCATGACGCTGCAGATAATCACCGCGGCAAGCACGGAAAGGACGCGGATTCCCGCCGCTTTCCAGAACGGCATCGACGCGCGCTTCGTGATATGAAACAGCGGTTCTTTTACTTTCTTCGTTGTCGATTCAGTCATTGACAGCCTCCTTCACGCCGTCGCCGTTTCCGGCGGATTCCGTTTTTACCATCAGCAGACCGATTTCGCTCTTGTTTGCGGTTCTGCCGTCTACGACGCCCGTAACCTTGCCGGAACCGATGACGAGAATCCGATCGCAAAGCTCGATGAGCACGTCGAGATCTTCGCCGACGAAAATGACCGCCGCGCCGTTTTCTTTCTGCTTGTTTAAAAGATTGTAGATGGTATACGACGAATTGATGTCGAGTCCGCGCACGGGGTACGCCGCCATTAAAACTTTCGGCGCGGAAGCGATTTCACGCCCGACAAGCACTTTCTGCACGTTGCCGCCCGAAAGTCTTCTTACGGGCGTATGCGCCGAGGGCGTAACCACTTCCAGTTCTTCGATGATTTCATCCGCCAGTTTTCCCGGTTTGCTGCGATCGAGGAACACGGAATTGCCCTTGCGATAACTTCTGAGCATCATGTTATCCACGATGTCCATATTGCCGACGAGCCCCATGCCGAGGCGATCTTCGGGAACGAACGAAAGGCGGATGCCCAGTTCGCGGATTTGCAGAGGCGTTTTATCTTTCAGATCGATGATTTCGTCCTCTTTGAAAAGCACTTTTCCCGCGTTGACGAGTTCTTTGATTTCTTTATCCGTTTTGCCCGTAAAATCGACGGTTTCGCCGTTTTCGTAGCGGAACGCGCCCTCTTTCGCCAGCTCTTTCACGCGGTGCAGATCTTTGTGGAAGAACGTTACGGGCTTATCCTTTTTGGGGTTGTGGAAAATCATATCGCCGCTTTCCAGCTTCTGCAAGCCGGCGATGGCTTCCAGCAGTTCTTTCTGCCCGCTGCCCGCAATGCCCGCGATACCGAGAATTTCGCCCGATTTTGCCGTGAACGAAACGTTATCCAGTACCTTTACGCCGTCGTGGCTCTTTACATTCAGACCTTTGATTTCCAGTCTGTCCTCGCAATTTTCGGGCGTGCTGCGTTCGATATTGAGCGCCACTTTCTTGCCCACCATCAATTCGGTGAGTTTGTTTTCGTCGGCGTCTTTCGTAGCGATTTCGCCCACGGATTCGCCCTTTCTTAAAATCGCCACGCGATCGGATACGGCAAGCACTTCGTTGAGTTTGTGGGTAATGATGATGATGGACTTGCCGTCCTCTTTCATTTTACGGAGTACGGCGAACAGTTTTTCCGTTTCCTGCGGGGTTAAAACGGCGGTGGGCTCATCCAGAATGAGCACGTTGGCGCCGCGGTATAACACCTTTACGATTTCCACCGTCTGTTTTTCCGAGACGGACATATTGTAAATTTTTTTATTGGGATCGATTTCGAAGCCGTACTTATCGGCGATTTCTTTCACCTGCGCGGCGACTTCCTTTTTTTTGTACAAGCCGCTTTCCATTTTTCTGCCGATTTTCGCGAAAAACTTCGAAAAAGCGTTCTTTTTATCGTCTACGGGTTTCGGTTCGTTTTTCTCGCCGAGAACGATGTTCTGCGCGGCGGTGAATACGTCCACCAGTTTGAAATGCTGGTGAATCATGCCGATTTTATACGCGAACGCGTCCTGCGGGGAGCGGATGACCGCCTCTTCGCCGCCGACGAACGTTTGCCCTTCATCCGGGAAATAAATGCCCGAAATCATGTTCATCAGAGTGGTTTTGCCGCTGCCGTTTTCGCCGAGCACAGCCAAAATCTCTCCTTTATACACTTTGAGATTTACGTTTTTATTTGCCACGACGCTGCCGAAATACTTCGAAACGCCTCTCATTTCCAGCGCAATTTCTCTTTCCACGCGCTACCTCCGTTGAGCCTATCCGATAAAACGGACAGAAAAAATCATTTAAAAAAGCAGGATAAGGCGGAGAAAATCTCCGCCCTTTCCTTTATGTTCAATATTTTTTCAGATTAGTTAGCGGCATTCTGAAGTTCGGTGATGCCGTCTACTCTCAATTCGAAGTAAGGAGCAGCGCGGAACTTGGATTCCATGAATACCAGCTTGCCGTTCTTTTCTTTCACAACCTTCGTATCGGGAGTGTACTTATCGTCCGTATTAACGTCCGCAAGGAGGTCTGCCGTAAGAGTCTTGCCGCCGCCATAAGTGAAGTCGGCAAATACGAAACGGGTGCCGTTTTCAAGTTCTTTCTTAGCCGCGTCAATCGCCGCCTGCGTGCCTTTCGCCGCAACGGAATCGTTGAGGTCGATGAGCTCTACCGAACCGGTAGCGATCGTGCCCGTCCAGTCGGCGTCGATTCTTTCGCCGTTCATCGTGCAGTCGATCATGTATTCGAAATAAGGAGCCCAGTTGATTCTGGAAGAAAGAATGTAGCTGTTGGGGCCCTGCGCTCTGGTGCTGCCGTTGTAGGAAACGTTGGGCACTTTGTTTTCTTCGCAGGCGTTGGGAGCGCCGTAAGAATCGGCGTGCTGGGAAATCAGCTTGCAACCGTCTTTCTTAATCAGCGTTTCGGCGGTATCGTGTTCGATATCGGTATCGTACCAGGAACCGGTGTAACGAACCTTCATGGTAACGTCGGAGCAAACGGATTTAGCGCCGAGATAGAAAGAGGTGTAACCGGAAACGACTTCGGCGTAAGGGAACGCGCCTACGTAACCCATTACGTGATCGGCAGCGGTAGAACCGATTTCGTTGAGCTTCATGCCTGCGGCGATACCGGCAAGGTATCTGCCTTCGTAAATGGAAGCGAACGCATTGGAGAAGTTCTTCATATCAAGCGTGTGCGCTTTCGTGCCGGTAGCGTGGCAGAAACGGACGTTCGAATATTCCTGCGCGGCCTGAATCATGAAATCTTCGTGCCCGAAGGAATCGGCAAAGATTGCCTGGCAGCCCTGCGAAGCAAGATTTTTCGCCGCGTTGTAGCAAGCTTCGGTTTCGCCGACGCCGGTTACAAGAAGTACCTGTTCTTTCGTAAGACCTTTGTTTTCAGCCGCTTCGTACATCGCGTCGATGAAGTTCTTATCGTACGTGGAAGAGGTATCGTGAAGCGTGATAAGACCGACTTTAAGGTCCGCTTTGTTTACCTTTTCGAAAGAGGATTTTTCCTCGCCGCATCCCGCAAGCGCGGCGGTAACGCCGCATGCCATCACAGCCGAAAGAGCCAGAGATACAAGTTTCTTCATAGATTTTTTCTCCTTTGCCCGGACGTTTTTTCGCCGCAGGCTAAAAAATTTAATACGTTTTTATTTTCTGAACGAAATTTCGCTTTCGTTCATACTTTCGATGATTGCAAGGGATTCCACTTTATAGCCCTTCGCGCGCAGCTCGTCGCCGCCGCCCTGAAAACCCTTTTCAATCTCCGCGCAGCACCCCACAACCTCGGCGCCCGCCTGATTCGCTATATCGATTAACCCTTTCAAAGCGTTGCCGCCGGCAAGAAAATCGTCGGTAATCAACACTCTGTCGGCAGCAGAAAGATAATCTTTCGTTACCGCCACGTTGTAGGTTTGTTTGTGCGTGTAGGAATATACCGCCGCGCTGTACTGCTCGCCCGATACGTTTGCGGAAGGATGCTTCTTCGCAAAGACCATGGGCACGCCCAGTTCCATTGCCACCGCCGTGGCGAACGCGATGCCGGAAGCTTCTACCGTGAGCACTTTCGTGATGTGCTCGCCTGAAAACAGGCGGCGCGTTTCTTTCGCCATTTCTTTTAAAAATACCGCGTCTACCTGCTGATTGAGAAACGAACCGACTTTCAGGACGTTGCCCGGAAGCACCTGCCCTTCTTTGAGTATTTTTTCTTCCAACGCTTTCATTTCGTAAAATCCTCTCCTTCGTGATCCCGACGTTTTTTTCAGCCGCCTGCTTTTCCGAGCCTGCAAAAAAAATAAAAGGCGAGAAAACACGGTTTTCTTCGCCAATACCGTTTCTCCCCCTTCCTTTACGAAAAAAAGAAAAAGGAAAAACTGCTCGATAGTCGCAGTTGGTTTTCGGGTACTGCGGTAGAGACATTCCCACCACTTCAGGGAACATATATCGGCTTTTACGTTATGGAATTTTGTTTGCCCTCACGAGCTTGTCTACACTATACCACACTTCTTCGGAATTGTCAAACGCAAGCCCGAAAAAAAAAGAAAAAAACTTTTTTTTGTGATTTTTTTTCACTTATTGTAAACTTTTTCGACACAATTCCCGTTCGGCTTTTGTTTTTTCGGGATGATTCGTCTTATTCCGCATCCGCGGTTTTGTCTTCTTCCGCGGTTTTTTCTTCTTCTGCGGGTTTTTCGGGAGAACGCAGTCCCACGCCGCCCACGCCGACGAGATTATCGACGGGAAGCGTGAAAACGACGCCGCCGCCGTCCGTTTTTAAGCCGACTTTTTTCAAAATCGCTTCGGTAATCGCGTCTTTGCCGTCGTTTTTGGCAAGAATCAGCAAAACGTCCGTTTCTTTCTGCAGCGTTACGCCGATAAGCTGTTCCGCCTTTTTATCGCCGAGCGTTGCCGCCGTGAGTACCGTGCCGCCCGCGGCGCCCGCCGTGCGCGCGGCTTCCATCGCCTCTTCGGCAAAACCCTTTTGCATTGCGGTTACGATGAGCGTATACTCTCTTTGCTTTTTCACTTTTTTACCTCCGTTTTTTTCCGTATCGGAAACGCTTTTTTTCAAAGCGTTCGCCACGATTGCCGACGCGCCCGTAAGCGGCACCGTGAAGCAGATTCCTTTTCCCGCCAGATACAGCGACATGTTTTCGCGGATTTCTTCGAGCACCGCTTTTTCCGCGCGTTCCGGAAACAGAGATACCACGATTTTTTTATCCGTTTCGCCCAAGCCCAGATAATCGAGAACCGAGCTGCGCGCGGTGCCTTTCGCGTCCGCTTCGTAAGAAAGCGCCGCGCAGGACGCATTGATGAGCTCCGTGAGCTTTTCCGCGTCGCGCAGGGATAAAATTCCGACGAGCGCTTTTAAATTGCCGCCGCGTTCCGCCGCGCCGTTTCCCGTGCGTTCCGCCGCCCGCGCGGACTTCTTCGATTGCAGTTTTTTTAATACCGTTTTGCCTTTTTCCATATTCGTTTCCCCGTCAATCCACTTCGAAATTGAGGAAGGTATCCTCTTCGCTTAAAAACGTGCGTTTATAAATCGCCGTTTTGCGTTTGTATGTTACGCCGAGTATCTGGATGGAGATGAGCGGCGCGAGCGCGACGAGCGCGACCGAGCCGAACGCGAGCGTCATCGTCTGCCCCGGCGCGAGAATTTCGCAGGCGCCCTTTGCCATGGGCAGCACGAACGAGGACACCATGGCGCCGCTTGCCACGCCGCCCGAATCGAACGCGATGCCCGTGAACATCGACGGACAGAATATCATTAAAATCAGCGCGACGGCATAGCCCGGCACCAGCACCCACATGATGTTGAAGCCCGCGATGATACGGAAAAACGCCAGCGCCACGGCGAACGACACGCCCGCGCAGAGTCCGCGGTTCATCGCCTTTGCCGAAACGGCGCCCGCGCTGGTATGTTCCACTTCTTTATTGAGCACATACACGGCAGGTTCCGCCGCCACAATGAAATAGCCGATGATTGCGCCGACGGGGACGAGCAACCAGCCGCCCGCGATTTTTGCGAGCGTTTCGCCCATCTTTGCGCCGACGGGCATGAAACCGACGTTGGCCCCCGTGAGAAACAGCGTGAGCCCGACGAACGTGTATATAAGCCCTACGCCCACTTTGATTGCCTGACGCTTCGTAAAGGCGCGCGTGAACAGCTGGAACAACAGGAAAAACGCCGCGATGGGCGAGAGCGCCAGCCCTACTTCCTTTAAATATTCCGCAAACCCCGCGCCGTAATCTTTCAGAACGTTGCGCGTGGTTTCCGGCGCGACCACCGAGGCGCCGAGATCTTTTCCGCTCACTTCGAAAAGCATGCCGAGAATGAGCACGGCGATGACGGGACCGATGCTCGAAAGCGCGACGAGTCCGAACGAATCGTTGCCTTTTTTTCCTTTATGTATCGCCGCCACGCCCACGCCGAGCGCCATGATGAACGGCACCGTCATCGGGCCCGTGGTAACGCCGCCCGCGTCGAACGCAAGCGCCCAGAAACTTTTATCCACAAAGCACAGCGCAAGCACGAATACCAGCGGGTACAGCACGGCAAGCATGATTTTAAAGGAAATACCGAAAACGATTCTCAGCATCGCCGCCGTTAAGAAAATGCCCACGCCCGCGGCGACGGAAAGAATTAAAAGCATCGGTTTAATGCCTTCTACCTGCGCGGCGAGAATCTGCAAATCCGGCTCCGCCACCGTTACGATGACGCCGATAACGAAACTGACAAACGCGATAAGCCAGATTTTTTTGCTTTCCGTAAGTTTCGCGCCCGCCTTTTTGCCGATTTCCAGCATGGAGGAATCGGCGCCCAGCGTGAACAGCCCCATGCCGAGAACAAGCAGCAGAACGCCTGCGCAGAACGACAAAAAAATCCCCGAATCGACGGGGGCAACCGTCGCCGCTAAAATTGCGACGATAAGCGCCACCGGCAATACCGAGGATAAACTCTCTTTGAATTTTTCTTTGAGTGCATGTAACATCAGAAAAGCCTCACTTCGCTTCGGAAAACCGAGTGAATGGAATAAGGAAAAAGACGGCGCGGATTTTTTTGATATGCCGTTCTTTTGGAATATTTGTTGCGGGAGTTGCCATGTGGGGCAGAAATTGAAAGATAAGTCCTCTTCAGTCTGCTTCGCAGACAGCTTCCCCGACAGGGGGAGCCGAGTATCAAGGCGGAATTAGTCGGCGCCGTCAAGTTTTGCCGCTTCGTCGCTGTTTTCGTACGCTTCGTATTCTTTGCAGAATTCCGCAAAGACTTCGTCCATCAGCGCGTCGTCCTCCAGCGGTTGCAGTTCGGCGTTTTCGTCCTCGCCGGAAAGGCGGTAAATCACCACCTCTTCTTCCTCTTCTTCCGTTTCCGGTTCCGCTTTCTGGAAGAAACAATACGTTTCCCCTTTGTACGGCAACGTGGCGATATGGTAATATTCCACTTCGTTGCCCTCGTCGTCCGTAAGAGTGATGATGTGTTCTTCTTCGTTCTCTTCGAATTGCTCTTCTTTTTTCATAATTTTTTCCTCTTTCTTCTTTTTTAACAGATACGTTTCTAAAATATACGAAGCCGCGATGGAATCGATGGTTTTCTTCTTATCCCTGCGCCCCACGCCTGCCGCGATCTGCGTTTCTTTCGCCGCCTGCGTGGTGGCTCCGGCGTTTTCCTCCCGGAAGTTCTTCGAATACGGGCAACGCCGTTTCTTTTTTTAAAATTTCGATAAATCTGCGCGTGCGCGCCGTCTGCGCGCTTTCCGAGCCGTCCGCATTGACGGGCAAGCCGCACACGATTGCCTGCGCGCCCTTTTCTTCGGCAATCTTTGCAACCGCCGTAACGTCCTCGGAAAGCCGCCCCGTGCGCACGTATGTATCGCACGGCATTGCGTATTCGCCGAACGGATCGGAAATCGCCACGCCGATTCTTTTATTGCCTATATCGAATGCCGCTATGCGTTTTGTAACCATTTGATTCAGTATAACATAAAAAGCGGCGTTTGTCTACCGTTTCGCCGCTTCTTTGCCGATTTTCACCGTATTTTTATTCTTTTTTCGAATCTTTCTTTTTGCTTTTCTTTTTATCGGCGGATTCGCCCGGCGCGCTTTCGCCGCCGCCTTGCGCCTGCTGCTCGCCCGTCTGCGATTCCTGCGCGGCGCTTTTCGCTTCGTCGCACTTTTTCAGCATGGCGGAAAGCTTTTCATCCACCATCGAGCCGACTTTTTCCTTGAGTTCGTCCTCGCCCTTTTTTACGAGCGTGCGCATCTTTGCGTTGTTGGACACGACCAGCGCGCCTGCGATTCCGCCTACGAGCGCCCCGATTAAAAATTTTTCCATAACTTTTCCATTCCTCCCTGTAACCGCCCAGTTTCTTCCGGGCTTGCCGTAAGTATGCGCGTTATGAAAAAATTTATGCGTACTTTCACCCGTACGGCTTAATTTTCACGGAACTGGTAGCGGTACAGCTTCGCGTACAGACCGTTGCCCGCGGCGAGCGTTTCGTGCGTGCCGCGCTCGGTGATGTTGCCGTTTTCCACCACCAGTATTTCGTCCGCGTTTTTCACGGTGGAAAGTCGGTGCGCCACCACGAACGTGGTTCTGCCTTTCGAAAGTTCGTTCAGCGCCGATTGAATCTGCATTTCCGTGGCGTTATCGAGCGCGCTGGTGGCTTCGTCCAGCACGAGGATGGGCGGGTTTTTCAGAAACGCCCGCGCGATGGAAACGCGCTGTTTCTGTCCGCCCGAAAGCTTCACGCCGCGTTCTCCCGCCTCGGTATCGTAGCCGTGCGGCAGGCTTACCACGAAATCGTGCACGCCCGCACGTTTCGCCGCCGAAATGATTTCTTCTTCCGTGGCGTTTTCGGTGCCGTAGGCGATGTTATCGCGGATGGTGCCCGAAAACAGGAACACGTCCTGCGCGACCACGGCGATGTTTTTGCGGAGATCGTGCGCGGAAACGTCGTTGATATCGGTGCCGCCGATGGTGATTTTGCCGCCGTCGCGCATGTAAAAGCGCGGCAACAGGTGGCAGATGGTGGTTTTTCCGCCGCCCGACGGACCGACGAACGCAATCGTCTGCCCTTTTTTCGCCGTGAACGAAACGCCTTTGAGTACCGCTTCGCCCGCGCCGAGTTCCGCCTCTTCCGTATCCGTCGTTTTTTCTTCGTCCTCGTCCGTTTCCTCTTTTGTTTTATAGGAAAACGAAACGTTTTCGTAGCAGACGTCGCCGTTTAAATCGGCTTTCACGGGGTGTTCCGGTTCGTATTCGGAGGGGGTATCCATGAGATCGCAGAAACGCCTAAAGCCCGTGGCGCCCTCGTCGATTTGTTCGAACATGGCTATCAGCGTGCGCAGCGGCGAAAGCAGCATATTGATATACAGAATATACGCCGTTAAATCCGCCGCGGTAATGATGCCGAAATAGCAAAGCAGAGAGCCGAAAACAAGCGCGAACAGGTACAGAAAATCGTTGAACGCGGACATGCCGCACTGGAACACGCCCATCGCTTTGTACATTTCCGCGCGGGCGCGTTTGAATTCGCCGTTGGCTTTATCGAATTTTTTATCTTCGTTTTCTTCGGCGTCGTACGCTTTCGTTACGCGCACGCCGGAAACGGACGATTCGAGTTCGGAATTGAGCACGGCGATTTTTTTTCTGGCTTTCGCGCTGGCTTTCGACATGTTGTGCCGCGCTTTGACGGCGAAAAACACCATGAACGGCACGTAGATAACGATCATCAGCGCGAGAATCGGATGCAACGTGTACACCATGACGATGGCGCCGACGATGGATAAAAACGAATTGAAAATATCTTCGGGCGCGTGGTGCGCCAGTTCGGAAACTTCGAACAAATCGTTGACGATGCGGGACATGACTCCGCCCGTTTTATGAGAATCGAAGTAGGAAAACGAAAGCGTTTCCACGTGGCGGAAAAGTTCGCGACGCATATCGCCCTGTATTTTTACGCCCAGCACGTGCCCGAAATAGGTTACGATATACGTGAGAATGCTTTTTAAAATGTAGATGAGCGCAAGTACCGCCGCCCACACGATAATGAGGTTTAAATTGCGGTTGGGCACGAAATTATTCATGACTTCGCGCGCCACCATCGGATAGAACATATTGCACGTCGCGATGACGAACGAGCAGAACAAATCGAATACGAATCCTTTTTTATACGGCTTGTAGTACGAGAAAAAGCGTTTGACAAGCTTTTTTTTCTTTTTTTGTTTTTCCATAGTGTTTTCGGTTTTCGACTCGGGTTATATTGCCCCGGGTTGATTTAAATTTACGAGGCGGCAAAACAACGCTCACGCACGAAACGGGGTGCAAAAACCCGGGGTTAAGGGCTGCGCCCTTACCTTTACCACTTGCCCTCGCCGCCGTATTTTTCGTAAAATTCCTTGCGGAAATCGAGAACGTAGTCGCCTAAAATCGCCTCGCGCAAGCCGTGCATCAGTTTGTGCAGGAACGTGATGTTGTGCAGCGACAAAAGCATGGCGCCGAACATTTCGCCCGTGTTGACAAGGTGGCGGAGATAAGCCTTCGTGTAGTGTTTGCAGCAGTAGCAATCGCACTCGGAATCGAGCGGGGTGAAGTCCTCTTTGTATCTGCCGTTGCGCACAACCACTCTGCCGTGAGAGGTGATTGCCGTGCCGTTTCGCGCGATGCGCGTGGCAAGAACGCAGTCGAACATATCCACGCCGCGGATCGTGCCTTCGATGAGGCAATCGGGCGAGCCTACGCCCATCAGATAACGAGGAACGTCGCCGGGCATTTTATCCTGCAGAAAATCGAGGACGTCGTACATGATTTCTTTCGGTTCGCCTACCGAAAGTCCGCCGATGGCGATGCCGTGCGTTACGAACGGTTCGCAGCGTTTCAGGCTTTCGCCGCGCAGATCTTTGAACACGTTGCCCTGTATGATGGGAAAGAGCGCCTGCTGCTTTCTGCCGCTTGCTTCGTGCGCTTTGTAGCAGCGTTCGAGCCATGCGCCCGTGCGGAGCATCGCCGCTTTCGACTGATCGTACGTGAAGCCGTATTCGCTGCACTGATCGAACGCCATAATGATGTCCGCGCCGAGGTTTTCTTCTACCTGCATTGCCTTTTCGGGCGTGAAAAAGTGTTTGCTGCCGTCCACGTTCGAGGAAAATTCTACGCCCGCGTCGGTGATTTTGTTGAGTTTGCCAAGCGAAAACACCTGAAAGCCGCCGCTGTCCGTGAGAATCGGGCGATCCCAGTTCATGAATTTATGCAAGCCGCCCGCCTTTTTGACAAGCTCGTCGCCGGGGCGCATGTACAGGTGGTAGGTGTTGGATAAAATAATCTGCGAGCCCGCCTCTTTCAGATCGCGCGGGAATACGCCTTTCACCGTTGCCTGCGTGCCTACGGGCATGTACACGGGCGTTTCTATATCGCCGTGCGGCGTGTGCAGCACCCCCGCGCGCGCGCCCGTTTTCGAATCGGTTTTAATCAGTTCATAAGAAAAAAATTCGTCGTTCATATTGCGAAAATACTCCGTTTGTTGCTTTACAGGTTTTTATTATAGCATTTTTTTGCCGCAAAATCAACCTTTTTGCTTCGGTTTTCCGCCCTTTCGGAACGATTTCGGACGTTAAACGCCGTTTTTGAAAAACGATACGGGGTGAACGGTATGCTCGGCTTTGATATCCGCGCCGCTCAGCCGCTTATCTTTTAAAACGATTGCCTGCCGTATGACGGCGTTGCCGTATTTTTCGCGCAGTTTATCCACCGCCGCGTCCAGCCGCTTTTTCTTTTCGGCAGCGCCGCACGTTTCGCCGTCGATCAAGCCGAAAAAATCCGTCTGCGTTTCGCCGAATTTCAGATCGTACACGCCGACGCCCACGCTGCGCACGCTCTCCTGCCACGGATATACCGCGGCGAAAAGTTCGAACGACTTTTCGGCTACGTCCGGCGCGTGCGAGGTTTCGCGCGGCAGCTTCCCCTGTTTACGGTAAACGACGAGCGCGGACGAGCGCGCGCTTATAGAAACTCCGCCGCCGCGGGCGCCCGCTTCGCGAAGCCGCGAACATACCGCGTCGGATAACAGCGCGAGCACGGCTTTTACGTCCTCCGGCGTTTCGAAATCGCGGCAGGCGGTGAGGGAATTGCCGACGGATCTGATGTTCCGCTCCTCCGCCACGTTAAGCACGGGAGAATCGTCGGCGCCGTTGGCAAAGGCGCGCAGCACCGCGCCGCGTTTGCCCAGTTTGTTTTTTAAAAGCGCTTCGTCGGCGTTTGCAAGGTCGCCGATGGTTTTTATGCCGAGCCGTTGCAGCTGCTTTTTTGTGGCGGCGCCCACGTATAACAAATCCGCCGCGGGAAGCTTCCACACCGTTTCCCGGTAGTTTTCCGGCGTGATTTCGGTTACCGCGTCCGGCTTTTTCATATCCGAGCCGAGCTTGGCGAAAATTTTGTTATAGCTTACGCCCACGCTGACCGTTAAGCCGAGCTCTTCTTTGACGCGGCGGCGGATGGTTTCGGCGATTTGCACGCCGCTGCCGAACAGCCGGCGGCTTGCCGTTACGTCAAGCCAGCACTCGTCGATACCGAACGCTTCGACGCGGTCGGTATAGTCCTCGTAAATACGCCGCACTTTTTTGGAATAGCGGAGATATTCGGGAAAATCGGCGGGAATTTCCACAAGCGACGAGCCGCATTTCTGCCGCGCTTCCCAGTAGACGTCGCCCGTTTTTACGCCCGCCGCTTTTGCCGCGGCGTTTTTTGCGAGCACCACGCCGTGGCGCTCTTCTTTCGCGCCCGTAACCACCACGGGCTTATCGCGGATTTCGGGGCGGCGAAGACATTCCACCGAGGCGTAGAAATTATTTAAATCGCTGTGCAATATGACGCGCGTAGCCATACGCGCAGTATGTGCGATTTTGAATGAAAAAATGAAAAAGACGGCTGTAATGAAACAGTCGTCTTTTTTTTCAGCCTGCTTAGCGAGCCGATTTTTTATTTCTTGCAGTTGGCTTTCAGCGTTTCAAGATTTTCGCGGATTTCTTCGGGAAGTTTGTCGCCGAAGTTATCGTCGTAATACTTTTCGATTTCTTCCGCTTCCGCCGCCCAGCGTTCTTTATCCACGTACAGCAGCTTATCCAGCGTTTCTTCCGTAACGTCCGTGTTCTTCACGTTGATGTCCTTCGCATAAGGAACATAGCCGATCGCCGTTTCCTGTGCGTCCGCTTTGCCTTCGCAACGATCCAGAATCCAGTCGAGCACGCGCATATTGTCGCCGAAACCGGGCCACATGAAGTTGCCGTTTTCGTCCTGACGGAACCAGTTTACGTTGAAGATCTTGGGCTGCTTATCTTTTTCGACTTTCGCGCCCATATCGATCCAGTGCTGGAAGTACTGATCTACCGAGTAGCCCATGAACGGCTTCATCGCCATAGGATCGTGGCGAAGAACGCCTACCGCGCCCGTAGCCGCAGCCGTCGTTTCCGAGGACATGATGGTGCCTACGAACGTGCCGTGGTTCCAATCTCTCGACTGATATACCAGCGGAGTAGTAGTAGCTCTTCTGCCGCCGAAGATAATTGCGGAAAGAGGTACGCCCGTCTTGGAATTGAAGTTTTCCGAAAGGCAAGGGCAGTTGACAGCCGGAGCCGTGAAACGGGAGTTGGGATGCGCCGCGGGGTGCTTGCCGTCCGCGTTCATATCGGGCGTCCAAGGGTTACCCTTCCAGTCGATAAGATGCGCGGGAGCTTCTTTCGTAAGCTTTTCCCACCAGACGGTGCCGTCTTCGGGGTTATACGCAACGTTCGTGAAAATCGTGCCTTTCTTCGTAGCGGCAAGCGCGTTGGGGTTGGAATGTTCGTTGGTGCCGGGAGCTACGCCGAAGAAACCGTTTTCGGGGTTCGCCGCCCAGAGTCTGCCGTCTTCGCCCACTCTGATCCATGCGATGTCGTCGCCGACCGTCTTGATTTCGTAGCCCGCTTTTCTGTATTCTTCGGGCGGAATCAGCATGGCAAGGTTGGTTTTGCCGCAGGCGGAAGGGAACGCCGCCGCAACATACTTCATTTCTTTATCCTGAGGACGCTTGCAGCCGAGGATGAGCATGTGCTCCGCCATCCAGCCCTCCTGCCGGCCGAGGTTGGAGGCAATGCGCAGGGCGAAGCACTTCTTGCCCTGGAGCACGTTGCCGCCATAGTTGGAGTTCATGGAAATGATGGTATTGTCCTGCGGGAAGTGGACAATGTACTTGTTCTCTTTATCGAGATTGCACTGGCAGTGCAGTCCCTTGATAAAACCGGTATCGTCGCCGAGCGCGTCGCACACGGCCTTGCCGATACGGGTCATGATCGCCATATTCAAAACGACGTAGATGGAGTCCGTCAGCTCAAAGCCGTACTTGGCAAACGGCGAGCCGATGATGGACATGGAGTACGGAATGACATACATCGTGCGGCCCTTGTAGGCGCCGTCAGCGAGAGCGTACATCTTCTCGTACATTTCCTTGGGGTCCATCCAGTGGTTGGTGGGACCGGCGTCCTCCTCGCGCTCACAGCAGATGAAGGTGCGGTCCTCGACGCGGGCGACGTCGTCCGGGTCGGTGCGGTGGAGATAACAGCCGGGGAGCTTATACTCGTTGAGCTTGATGAGGATGCCCTCCTCGACGGCCTGCTTCCGCAGCGCCTCGAGCTGTTCCTCCTCACCGGTGATCCAGACGATCTTGTCCGGCTGCGTCATGGCGGCCATTTCCTCCATCCACCGGAGAACGGCCTCGTTTTTCGTGAGGGCGCTTGTCGCGTCCATCCACTTCAGAGCGGTCTTGCTTTCGGGTTTTGTCATCTCGTTTCTTTCCTCTTCAGCATATCCGCGAGGCAAATGAAAAGAAAATTTTTACCCCGTGGCTGTGTGGTTCGCTTTGCATCCCGGACGGGAGAGGGAGCTGACCGATGCACAGAGAAAAATTGCTATTGAGAGTCCTCCTGCTTCAGCAGTTTAGCAGAAAGGTTCTTCAATAGCAATAAATCGACTCATTATTATTTTCTATAAATGGCGTCCCGCCGTCAAGCCGGCAGGTGCTCAGCCAGTGCGCGGGCCAGACGGGCAAACTCCTCCAGCCCCAGCTTCTCGCCGCGGACCGTCGGCGCAAGGCCGGCGGAGACGACTGCCCCGGTCACCTGCTCCTTGGTGAGCTGACTGCCGAAGCCGGTCATCAGGCTGTTGACGAGCGTCTTGCGGCGCAGGGCGAAAGCGGCATAGACGACGCGGAAGAAGAATTTCTCGTCCTCCACCGCGACCGGCGGCGTCTTACGCACCTCGGCGCGCAGGACGGCGGAGGTCACCTTCGGCTGCGGCTGGAAGCACTCGCGCCCGACCTCGAAGAGCAGACGCGGCGCGGTGTGGTACTGCATATAGACCGAGAACGCGCCATAGGCGGCGGTGCCCGGCG
>ERZ779876.1090-NODE-1090-length-24877-cov-4.263557_pt1 | contig 24877 bp, 18 predicted proteins | sample MGYA00511068_ERZ779876 | MGnify/ENA primary metagenome ERZ779876 (study PRJEB29588, sample SAMEA1970858) | human gut metagenome | biome: human gut; feature: human-associated habitat; material: faeces | place: Denmark | collected 2008/2010 ...
AAGTGCTAATTCAAATACCGCACTTTTTTCGGTCAATTATATTGTATCAGGAGAATAAAAAAATGAAATTCAAGAAACTTGCCGCCATTGCGCTTGCCGCCACCGCCGTTACCGCCGCCGCTTCCTTTGCTTCCTGCGGAACGGACGACAAAAAAGAAACGCTGATCGTTTACACCGAAGCGGGCTTCGCGCCCTGGGAATTCACGGCAGCCGGTTCCACCGACATCATCGGCGTGGATATGGAAATCGCGAAGTACATCGCGAACAAATACAACTACGAACTTGACGTAATTAACGGTACGTTCGATTCTATCGTAGCCGGCATTTCCGAGGACAACGCCCTGGGCATTGCGGGCATTTCGTGGAAAGCGAGCCGCGCGGAAGCCGTTGAATATTCCAAATTCTATTACGGCGGAGCTTTCCAGGCGGTTGTTTACCTGAAATCTTCGAACCCGACTCTGACGGACGACAACGACTTCGCCGCTTCTAACTTCGAAGGCGCGAAAGTGGTATATCAGACGGGTACCACCAGCCAGATGACGATTGAAGACAACGAAGCTGCCTGGAAGATTTCTTCCAAACAGGACTTCACTTTGGTTGCCGCGGCGCTTCAGGAAATGAAAGATACGGCGAACACCTACCTTGTGGTAGATTCGCAGGTAGCGGCGCAGCTTGTGGCTTCGGACAGCTCCTGTGCGTACTCCACTATCGAAGGCGTTGACGCGGAAAGCTACGGCATCGTGGCGAAGAAAGGCAACACCGCTCTGATTGAGAAAGTGAACGCCGCTTTAGACGAACTTCTTGCCAAGGGCGCCGACGGAAAATCGCAGATTGACAAGTGGCTGGAACAGTATTCCGCCATCGAGCCCGCCGAATAAGCGAAAACAAACGGAACAAAATAAATAAAGAGCCGGATGATGTTTCGGCTCTTTAGCCGTATAATAAGGACGACGAAACATGACAAACGCCATAAACGCTTTTCTTGCGAACGCGGGAAAAGATTTCTACAAATGCTTTCTGGAAAACAGAAGCTATCTCCTCTATCTGAAAGGCTTGCGGAACACGCTTTTAATCGCTTTCGGTTCCTGTTTGTTAGGACTGATCATCGGCATTGCGGTTACCTGCGTGCGCATTATCCCCAAAGACAAGCCGATTGCGAGGTTTTTCGATAAGGTTGCGGGATTGTACGTAACCGTCATTCGCGGCACGCCCGTGGTATTACAGCTGTTTATCTGCTATTTCGTGATTCTGAAAAGCATGAAATCGGCAAACTTTTTAGGGATTCCCGAAACGCGCGGCATTCCCGTGGCGATTATCGCGTTCGGACTGAACAGCGGCGCGTATATGGCGGAAATTCTGCGCGGCGGAATCAATTCGGTGGACGCCGGACAGATGGAAGCGGGCAGAACGCTGGGGCTGACCTGGCTGCAGACGTTTACGAAAATCGTGTTGCCGCAGGCATTGAAAAGCGCCATCCCCACGATGTTCAACGAATTCATTACGCTGGTGAAAGAAACTTCCGTGGCGGGATACGTGGGCATTGTGGACCTGACGAAAATTCAGACGTACATCACCGTGCAGACGATGCAGCTGTATATGCCCCTCTTTATTATTGCGGCGATATACCTGATTATCGTGCTGGGATTGCAGAAAATACAAAAAAGCATAGAAGCGAGGTTGAACAGAAGTGAACGCCACTGAAACGGATTGCATTGTAAACGTAAACAACATCTATAAAAATTTCGGCGCGCTGCAGGTGCTGAAAGGAGTATCGTGCCGCGTGAAAAAAGGCGAAAGAATCGTTCTGATCGGTCCTTCGGGAAGCGGCAAAAGCACGCTGCTTCGCTGTATGAATCTGCTGGAAAAGCCGACGTACGGGGAAGTGTGGCTGGACGGGAAGCTGGTAACGCCCGTGGACCCCTATCTGCACCCGGAAATCATAGAAAAATCGAAAACGTACGCGAAGATGCTTGCGGCGGGCGAAATTGAAAAAAGCGAACTGGTGCATGAAATCAAAGCGAAAGATCTGCTGCACGAAAAACACGAAGGCGCCGAATACAACAAGGCGATAAAATCGCTGTACAAAGAAAACGTGATAGATATCAATCTGGCGCGCAGAAAAATGGGCATGGTGTTTCAGCATTTCAATCTGTTCAACAACCTGACCGTGATGCAGAACATGACTCTGGCGCCCGTAAAGCTGAAGCTGAAAACAAAGGAAGAAGCCGAGCAAAGCGCGCTGAAGCTGCTGCAAAGAATCGGGCTGGAGGATAAGAAAGACGTGTACCCCTCCACTCTTTCCGGCGGGCAGAAACAGCGTATCGCCATTGTGCGTTCTTTGAACATGAACCCCGAAGTGATGCTTTTCGACGAGCCGACTTCGGCGCTGGACCCCGAAATGGTAGGCGAAGTTCTGGCGCTGATGAAAGATCTTGCCGCCGACGGCATGACGATGGTGGTGGTTACGCACGAAATGGGGTTTGCGCGAGAAGTAGCTTCGAAAGTTTTGTTTATGGACGGCGGCGTTATCCGCGAGGAAGGCGCGCCCGAACAGATTTTCTCCGCGCCGAAAGACGAACGCCTGAAAGAATTTTTATCGAAGGTGCTGTAAGAGGTTTTTAACGGAATACAATTTGTAAAGCCGCGGCAAAGTTATATTTATACAACGCATTGTATCGACGCCTTGTATTTATACAACGCCGCGGCAAAGTTTTGCGGAAACCGTGCGTTAAATTTTTGAAGGCGCGACGAAAATATTTGCTTTTTTTCGAAAAAACGTGTATAATGTAGCGTAGAAACAAAAACAAAGACACGGTTAAAGCCTTTGTTTCTGTAAAAAATTCACCCTATCTGCCTGTAGCTCAGCCGGACAGAGCACCGCCCTCCTAAGGCGGGTGTCGGACGTTCGAATCGTCTCAGGCAGGCCAAAAAATCAGTCGTTTCTTTCCGGAAAACGACTGATTTTTTTTATACATGTACAAGCCATATCCCCTCGCACTGCGAGCGGTTTATTTTTATAAAAATACGGAAGTCGCTTTACATACGCAAGCGGTTTCCGTATTTTTTCTTCTTAATATCCCTTTAAATAATATACGCCCGCGCCGTCTTTCCGGATGTAATAATTCGGCTTATACGCCTCAAAAAACTTGCTCACGGCAAGAAGATACCTGTAAAACGTGCGCTCGCTGATTTTATACTCTTTGCAAAAATCGTCGCGCAAAACGCTCCCGCCGCAAAGAAGTGCGTCGTACATCAATAATACTAATTTGGTTTTCATATTTGTCTGCCTCTTTTGGTTTTTATTTTGTCGGCAGACGACGCGTCGTCTTGCACGGGAAACCCGTTCCCGTTTCAACGCTTATATTATATCACAAATAACGCCGAAATTTGTCAGCGTATTCCGCGTTTTTACCCGCAATTTACGCTTATTTTCCCGCGGTTTACGCTTAGTTTTATATTTTTACCGAAAAAACGGCATAAAAAAACGCTTTTCCTTTCATCGGATATCCCCGGCGAAAAGAATTGCGTTTTTTATTCTTTCGTAACGAATTTTTACGATAAAACGGTTACTTTGATTTTAATTCTGCACGGCGGACGGGTTTTGTATGAAACAAAACCGATTTTCAAAACCGTTCCTTGTTCGTACTCAAACGTCCCCTGCAATTCGTTCTCTTCGCAAAAAACATGCAAAAGCGAACAATAATCGTAAGCGTCGTCCGGAACAATGTCGATAATCACAGAGACGGTTACCGTGCGCTGCACGTCTAAAACAAAATAATAATCGAAATCGGGCGAGATATAAATTTCTTGTTCTTCGTCCGCCGTTACCATTGCGGGCGTTTTTTCCGTTAACCCGTCCGTTTCCGAAATCCGGATATATTGCGCGTACAACGTCTGATTGCCGAGCGGCACGTAATACTCGTTTACGATATTTCCGCCCGCATCCGCCCAACCGATAAAACGATACCCTTCTTTTTCGCGGCGCGGCAATACAAAAGCATAGCCCGCTTCCGTTGTCTGTACGCCGCTTCCGTCCCGTAACGTTAAAACGCTTTTCGAAACATTGTTTGTTATAGGCAACATCGAATCGGGTTTCGCGCTCACCGCACGTATCGCTTTAGAGGAAAGATTCGTAAACGCAGAATTTCCGTAGGCACGCTCCCCTAAATACCGCACGGTATCGGGAATGAAAACAATACATTTGCTTGCTTGCGTATACAGCGCATTGTCTTCAATCGATTTTATGCCGTCCGGCAACACGATCCCGCTGAACCGCGATCGATTAAATCCCTGTCTCTTAATCGTCCGTACCGTTTCCGGCAGCGTCAGAACGTTTTCCGCACAACATTCGAAAAACGCGTTCTCGCCGATTGTTTCTATCGTATTGCGTTCGTCAAAATAAACGTTTCCGTAAAAAGCCACGAAACAAAGCGCCCCGATTTCTCTCACCCCTGCGGGAATTTTCAACGCGTCTTTTACCCGGCAATGCGAAAACGCCCGCTCGCCGAGAATCACCATGCCGTCCGGAAGATTGATGGCATTATACTCTTTATCAACGTTGTTTGGTCCGAATTTACATTTCAATGCCACCACGGGCGAGCCGTTGATATACGCGGGGACGTTCACCGTAACGTTTGCGCCCGAAGCCCCTTTATAATTCGTAATCGTAACGCCCGACGAAGTTTCTTCGTAATCGAAAAATTCCGTTGAACCGTACGTTTTCAATTCCTGCCACAACGCGTATAAGGTGATATCTTCCTCGTTTCCTTTCGCTATTTTCGTGATCGGCGCGCCGTCGCCCGCCGCGTTATCGTACCAGCCGAGAAAATCGTACCCGCCCGCTTGCGCTTCGGCAAGAAACAACGTGTTTTTACACTTCGCCTCCGTCGGATTCGGATTTTCCGCCGAGGACATATTCAAAACGTACGTGATTTTATACATTTTTTCGCTGTCGCGCCAGATTGCCGTAAGCGTACGGTTTTTCACGTCCAGCGAATCGATTTTTCCCAACCATTCGCCGCTCTCTTTATCCTGCCACCCCACGAAATCATAGCCCGCTTTTTTGCAGGACGGCAAATAAAAAGACGCGCTTTCCACCGTGAGAGAATATTCGTAGGTTGCGCTTTCCGTTTCATCGCTATCGGCTGCCGAAAATACGATGTTTCCGCCGTCCGCGTCAAGTTTTAAAATATATGTAACCGGCGAAAATCTTGCGTACAGCACCGAAAGAAACGCTACGTTCGAAGAATCGATCGTTTCGATTTTTTCGCCGCCCGTTTTTTCCGTATACCAGCCGGTGAATTCGTATCCGCGTTTGTTTACGGGGTATAATTCCGCCCTATCTTCGTACGAAATAAAATTCGGATTGATTTTTTCGTTTTCGTACGCGCCCGTGTATTCGTAGCGGATCAGATACGTTTTCGCGCGGAAGATCGCATACAATTTCAGATCGGCTTGCAAATCGTATAATTTTTCGTAATATGCGCCCGAACCGTCCGGCAGATCGTTCCACCCTATAAACTCATATCCGAATTTTTCCGCTCCGTTCAGCGTAAAAACCTCGCCCGCGCGCACGATGCCGGGGTTTTCCGCCGACATTATGCCGCCCATGCAATCGTATGACACCGTATATTTTTCGTCGGTTTTCTGCCAGAGTGCGTACAGCGTTAAATTTCTTGCGTTTTTTCCGCCTACCGTCGAAATTTTGTTCGCCGCGTTACCTCCGTTCATCGCGGCTATGCCGCCCGCCGCGCGGTTCTCTCTCGTCGAGCCGCCGTACGGCGATTCGTACCAGCCTACGAATTTATGCCCTTTTTTCACCGGATCATGCAACGCAATCTCTTCCTCCGCGGTAACCGTATCGGGGTTTACGTCGTACATCGTGCCGCCGTACAATTCATAGCGCACCGTATACACCGCGTCGCTCCACTTCGCATACAGTTTTATATCGGAACACGCGCAACGCACGCTTACGGCAGCTTCCCCCGAATAATCGGGCGTTAAATACCAGCCCCGAAACTCCGCGCCCGCTTTTTGCGGCGAAATTAACGAAACCTCGCCGTTTTCTACGGTGATTGTGTTTTGTGCTTCCGCCGTAAACTCGCCGCCGTTCAGCCAAAAATCGATATAATATTCGTGCGGCGCAAACACGGAATAATACTCTTCGTTGCCGGTAATCGTACGGGGAAATTGCACCGTTTCGCCGCTCTCGTTCACCCAGCCGCAAAAATCGTAGCCTGCCTTTTGCGGCGTTTTCGGCATATACGATTGCAGCGAAGAAACGCTTACGATCTCGCCGTCGAAAGAAACGTCGTACGCGTTTTCCGCCGATTTTTTATATTGCGTTACCGCCGCCATCGCTCCCGCGCCCGTAAGCAGACAGCCTGCAATCACCGCCGCCGCTACGATTCGCCCCGCGCGCCTGCCCCGTTTCACGTACGTTACGCTTTCGCTTTCCGCTTTTTCCTTTTCGCCCATGCCGCAATACAGCTCCGATACGGGGCAAGCGAAATGCTCCGCGAGCGCGACCAGCTGCGGTATATCCGGGCATGTTACGCCGCGTTCCCAGCGCGATATCGTATCGGGCGAAACGTTATATTCCGAAAGATAATCGGCAAGAAGTTCCTGACTTTCGTTTTTCTGCGTGCGTTTTTCGCAAAGCGTTTTTCCGAACGCCGCGGGATCGAACGCGCCCGAGTACGTTTTTTCGCTTTCGGGCAAATCGAGCAATTTTTCAAGCGTAACGCAAAACGCCGCCGCGATTTCGCCGAGTTGCGAGATGTCCGGCTCGATAAGCCCGCGTTCCCAGCGCGATACCGTCTGCGAATGTACAAGCAGTTTATCCGCAAAATCATTCTGCGTGATATTCGCCTCTTTTCTTAATTTTTTCAGCCGTTCGCCGAATGTCTTTTCTTCCATACGCTTTTTCTTTCGCCGCCCGATTTTTCCGTTGTATTCCGCCGTAAATAAATTCGACCTGCCTGTTTTCATTATAACCCGTTTTTTTTGTTTTGTCAATCATTCTTTGCTTTTTCGCCTTGTTTTGCCCGGCGTACGAAAAAAGCCGCGCCCGAATTGCGGGACACGACTTTATTCTGACGATGATCGGTTGTTTATTCCAGGATATCGGTGGTGATAAAATCCACGCCGTAAGAAATCAGCCGTTCGGCGACGGACTTATCGTCCACCGTCCAGCAATTTACGGCAATGCCGTTTTGCTTCAGCTCCTTTACGTTTTCCGCCGTAAGGCGTTCGTAATAAATATCCAGCCCGAGATTGTATTTTTTCAGCGCTTCTATCAGTTTTTTCGATACCTCTTCGCTTGTTAAAAGCTGTATGCGAACGGCAGAATCCATCGAACGCAGAACGGCAAGATTTTCGTAACAGAACGATATGAAAATCATTTTTTCCAAATGATATTCTTTCTTAATTACTTCGTAAATTTCGCGGATTTGTTTTTCCGGCATCTGATTTTTCAGTTCCAGCACGGCGGTTTTATTGTATGTTTTGCAGATTCTGAGATACTCTCCCGGTTCCGGCAAGCATAAATCTTCCCGTTTTTCGCCGTTTTTATCCGTCAGCCGGAGCGAACGGAGCAACGAAAAATCGCTGCCTTCCACCGAAAACGCTTCGCCGTACACCCGCTGCGTGTCGTCGTCGTGAATAATGACGAATTTTCCGTCTTTCGTAACGTGCACGTCCGTTTCGATACCGTAATAGCTGCGGTTTCCCGCCGCCACGAACGCCGCCGCCGTGTTTTCGCGTTCGATGCCGCTTACGCCTCTGTGCGCAATCAGTTTCACGTTATTTTTATCGATTTTTATCGTGTCCATATTTTACGCCTTTCCTGATTTCAGTCCTTCGCGGAAAACGATAAAGTAACCGCCTCGCTGCGGGCGAACCATACGTCTACCGCGCGGAGTTCGAAAAAGTATTCGCCCGTATATTCCGTTTTATACGTTTCGCAATATTTTTTCATATCCGCCGCCGTAAACTTCCACGATTCCGTAGCCGGCATTTCGTCCGCCCGATCGTAACGATACGTGAAAGTGGCGAGATAAAACGTTTTCACTTTCGTTTTCTTCGTACCGCTTACGTTATAAACGACAAGCGTATAATACCGCACCATGTCGTCGTCCGCGGCAGATTGCCATACGCAGGAGATATCTTCGTTTTCCGCCGTAACCTGCAACACGGAATCGCCGGAAAATACCGGCGCCGCGTTGTTTGCCTTCCGGCTTTCGTTATCGTACTTTTTCAGATGCGATCCGTCGCTCTGCGGATAAGAAAGCTCCCACGCGTCTTTAATTACGCTTTGCTTTACGTAATCGCACCGTTTTACGCGCAGATTTCCGTTGGCGTCCGCCTGCACCAACAGTCCCTCCGAAAAATCGTCGACGCGCGTGCCAACGTCGTTATCGAATTTCAGCAGATTATCGTTCACGTTGTTCATCCAGCCCGTGTACTTCACGCTGCCGCAATCGAGCGCGGTGAACGCGCCGTTCTGGCTGATCTGCGTTTCGTCCTGCAGAACGTTATGGATATGCCCGCTGAAATACACCACCTGCGGGTACTTCGAAATAACGGTGGAAATATCGGAATCGCTCCATGTGGTGGCGCAGGATCCCGTTACCGTTTCGTACACGGGCGGATGCGCCGTAACAAACACGTATTGCCCCGGATTTTCCTGCGTGATTGCCGAAAGTTTCCCGTCCAGCCAATCCAGCGTGGATTTTTCGTAGCCGTTCGGCGTCCAGTATCTCGCGGGGTTCACGGAAAGGAAATGATATCCGTTTACCACGGCGTGCCGCCGCCCCTCCGACGGGAGAGAATCCGCCGCGTCGATACGGAAGAACTCTTCGCCGAGCTGCGAATAAAACAACGCGGGCATTTCCGTCATCACGTCGCCCAGCACGGAAGGATCGGTATCGTGATTGCCGAGGCAATAAAACACGCCCGTTTCGTTTACGTCGATCGCTTCGGTAATTGCGGTTTTCAGCATCGCGATATCCGCATTATATTCCGTAGTATAATCCGTCTGACCTTTCAGACCTGTTTTTTTCCAGGTATCCTCCGTGAGGTCGCCCGCAAAAAGCGCTGCGTCCAGCTTGCCGCCAGCCAGTTCTTCGGCGTAATCGAGCGCGCGGACAAGCTTGTTTTTCACCTTCTCCTGCCCTACCTGCTGATGAATATCGCTCATTGCCGAAAAACTGAGCACGATGTTGTTCTCGTCGAATTCTCCGCTTTTCTTATCGTCTTTCCCGCAGGAAGCAAAAGAAATCGTTGTTGCCGCCACCAGAAAAGCCAGTGCGACAGCCGCCGTTTTTTTCATAGTTTACCTCGTTTTATTCACCTCGCGGGAAGCTCAGGCGATGATGCCGAGCTCCAGCGCCGTTTCTTTCAGGATGTTCTGAATATCGGTATACCCCGCTTTCTTCAGATCGGAAATCATGCGGTCCCAGTCGCCGGAAAGATTTGCCGTACCGATAATCGCTTTGTTTACGAACGACCACGAAATATTTTTTACTTCCGCCATCTTGTTGTAAACCAGCGAAGGATATGCCGTTACGTTTACCAGCTTCGAATGCTGCAGATATTTCGTATACTCCACCGCCTGCCGCACGAGAGCGCCGTACCTTGGATACAGCGAACCGATATCGGTAGCGATTTCGATATTGCCGCTTCTTTCGTATTCGTCCCAGTCTACTGCATAACCGAATCTGCTGCCCATGCCGTGCAAACCCGCGTTCACGGGATTGCCGTCGAGATCTTTCACTTTTGCGAAATAGTTGGAACGTTCGGAATTTCTGCCGTCGAGATCGGCAACCACGTTGCCGTCTTCGTCCAGCGTATAATGCGTGCCTTCGATGCCGTACAATCTGAGTTTCGAACCTTCGGGACTGATCAGGTATTCCAGCAAATCCAGCGTTTTATACACGTCTTTCGTGCCTTTCGTAATCGCATAGCCGCCGTAATCTCCGCCCCAGTCGGAATAGCCTCTTTCGCCCTTGACGCCCAGCGTTTTTCCGGTTAATTCCGATGTGGTGCCCGTGCCGAGAAGCGGAGGACCTACTATCACTTTATCGGCGCCGTTCGCGTCTTCGAAGTTTGCCACCACCCATTCCATGTGTCCTTCGCCGTTCGTCATGATGCAGCCCACTTTACCGTTGTACCACTGGTTGCGGTCAGTATCGCCCGTATTCTGGTTGAACGTAGGATCGATCCAGCCTTTTTTATACATGGCGTTCATCCATTCGAGATACGGCTTGAATTCGTCGCGCGCGTACATATAAGAAGCCGCGCCGCTATCCGTAATATCCCAGTCGGGCGTAATGCCGAACGCGCCGTACAGCGGGTTAAGATAATAGTTGTAGGTGTTCGGCGAAATGCCGTACGTCTGCCCGGAAGGATTTCCGTTGGCGTCGGCGAAGAGGTTGTTGCCCGAAAATCTGCTCATCACGTATTCGAATTCGTCCAGCGTTTCCGGCGCTTTCGCATTACCGTCGCTATCCACGAAACCGATGGCTTTCAGCCAGTCCGCGCGGTAATAAATCGCCCAGGCGGTTTTCGTTTCCACCGCGGGAATCAGGTAATGCCCTTCGTAATACTGAATATTTTTATACTGATTGCTGTATACAAGCTTGTTCAGATACGGATACCGGTTTTCGTTGCCGATCAGAAGCTCGTCCAGATTCCACAGCAAATCCTGCGAAGGATCCGCCCAGCGCTGAAAAGCGCCTTCGGAATTTTCGGGATCGGACCAGATGACGTCCGGAAAATCCATGCTGTTCATCATCGGCGTAAGTTTCGTGTAATAATTTTCGCTTTTCGCGCCTTCGAACGCGATGGTTACGCCTACATCCGATTCGATTTTCTGAAAGACGGAATCCATTTTCGCGCCCGCGTATTCGTCGCCCGAATAAGTGAAAATACGAATTTCCTGCGTAGCACCGTCGTGGGGCTTGGCGCACGCCGCCATCGGCGCCAGCGCAACCGCCGCCAGAACGCTTCCCGCGATACGAGTCATTTTTTTCATTGTTCAATCCTCCTTGTAATCAAGAATATTCATTTCGCTTGCGATGATTTCCGTAAAATCGGAAACCACCGCGATTTTCATGCGTTTTTCGCCGCGTTTGTTCACGAGGTCGAATTTTTCCGTGTTTGCCGTCATGCCGTACGTATACGCGCTCTCCGTTTCGAGATGCATGTCGATTTCCGCAAAATCGCAGTAATTTTCGTACGCCTGTCGCACCACCATCACATCGTGCAGGCAGATTCTCCAGCCGGGAAGTTTCGATTTCAGCCATAAATTCGTAAGCAGCGAAAGATACTTTTTGTATTCGCTCCCGCGCATGTTCAGCATGTAACGCTGCTGTTTTTCGCTTACCACGAACTTCGACGTTACTTCGCAGCCGAACGCGGTAACGGGCAAATCGGAAGAAAACACCGTTTTCGCCGCGGGAATATCGCAGTTGATATTCCACTCCACATACTGGTTCGCATAGTCGCCGCCCATCATGATAACGCCGCCGATTCCGCTCATCGCCGACGGATCTTTTTCTATCGCCGCGGCAATATTCGTCAGCGGACCTATGGCAAGCAGTACCAGATTTTTGCCGTAACGTTTCGCGCTTTGCACGATAAAATCGATAGCGTCCGACGGGATGCCGTTTTCGTTATCCGGCGCATACGCTTCGTTTTCAAGGTCCGCCGTCCACTGACAGCAATGTCCGTCCGCATCCCACGCGCCTTTCAGCCCCGCATACACGGGAAGCTTTTTGCCGTATAAAACCGCCATTTTTTTAGCGATGCGCGCCCGATCGTCCGCCCAGCGGAACACCGTGGTAACGCCGAGCAGCGGCAGATTTTTTTTCAACGCGAAATCCAGCGCGTACGCGTCGTCGATATCGTCGCCGATGTCGGTATCGAGAATAAATTTTTTGTCTGTCATAATTCAGTCCTTTCGGCGGCTCAGCCTTTCACCGAGCCAACCATCACGCCTTTCGTGAAATACTTCTGCACGAAGGGATATATCAACATAATGGGAATAATAGAAACCACCACCGTAGCCATTTTCACCGATTCCGCCAGCGTCTGCATCGAAGAATCTCCGCCGATGCCGGAAGTGGAAGTAGCTTTGGAAAGCATATCGCGCAGAATGTTTTGTATCAGAAGTTTTTCCTGCGATTTGATATACAGCAGCCCCGTCATGTAATCGTTCCATTTGCCTACGGCTACCCACAGCGCCACCGTAGCGATAATCGGTTTGGACAGCGGCAGATATATCGAAAAGAAAATACGAAGTTCTCCGGCGCCGTCCAGCGCAGCCGATTCGCTCAGTTCCGCGGGAATCCCCTGAAAATAGTTCTTCACCACGAAAATATTGAACGCGCCCGTAGCGCCCACGGCGATATACACTAAGTAACTGTCCGTCAGTTGCAACACGTTTCTGATAAGAATATAAAACGGAATCAGCCCGCCCGAAAACAGCATGGTAATCAGCACATACACCAGCGCGACCTGCCGCCCCGGCAAATCTTTTTTCGAAAGCGGATACGCGCCCACCGTGGTAAGCGCCACGGCAACCGCCGTTCCGATAATCGTAACCACGATAGTGTTTACGTACGCGCGGAATATGTTGGGATTGCCCAGCACGGATTTATACGCCGAAAAGCTCCATACTTCCACAGGCAGTCCGTTTACCAGCTGCCGCGAACGGAACGATTCTGTGATTACGTATACGAACGGGGCAATCAGCACGGCAAGAAAAATCAGCGTAATCAGATACAATATCACGTTGCAGCGAATATCGGAAGCGTTGTTCCCGAACAGCGAACGCATGAACGCCGAAAACTTGCTCCGTTCTTTTTTCGCGCCCTCCCGCGAGGGAATACTCTGTTCGTTTTTTACCATATTCCTTCGCCTCCTATCAGTTTCGTCAGTTTGTTTGTGAGGATGACAAGCACGCAGCCGATCGCCGAATTGAAAAGTCCGATTGCCGTGGAAAGCGAGTAATTGCCGCCCGTGATACCAAGCGAGAACAGATACATTTCCAGCGTTTCGCCCTTGCCCGAAAGCACGCTGTTGTACGTGTTGTAAATCTGATCGAACCCGGCGTACATAATGTTGGAAAGGGTGAGAATCGCGTTGAACGAAATGGCGGGCAGCAGCCCCGGAAGGGTGATGTACAGAATTTTTTTGAATCTGCCCGCGCCGTCCAGCGAAGCCGCCTCGTACAGCTGCGGATCGATGTTCATCAGCGTGGCAAGATAGATAATCGTGCCCCAGCCCGCTTCCTTATATATATCCGAAAAAATCAGGAAGCCCACATACAAATTATCGTTACTGAAAAAGTGTATGTTTCTGCCGAACAGCTTCAGCATCACGTCCTGAAACGCCGTGGATTTATCCAGCGACAAAAAGATGCCGCCCAGCACTACCCACGATAAAAAATGCGGTATGTACGAAACCGACTGCGTCAATTTCGCAAACCTCGACGACGGAAGTTCGTTCAGCATCAGCACCAGAAGAATAGGCGCGGGAAAGCCGAACAGCATTTTCAAAAGCGAAATTCTGAGCGTATTGATCAGTTTTTCTTTAAAAAGAGACGTTCCGAACAGCTGCGAAAAATACTTGAACAAATCAAGTTTTCCGTCCGTCGTCGCCCACGGGCTGCCCCAGATGCCTTTTCTTACAAACCAGTCTTTGAAAGCGATCTGCAAGCCGAACATCGGATAATAATTGAAAATAAACAGATACACGACAAGCGGCAGCAGCATAAGATACAGCGGCAAAAATCTTACGAAAAGATTGCCTTTCGTTTTTTTACCCCGTTTCCCCGCGTTTTTGCATTCCGCCGGTTCGCGCGTCGTTGCGATTTCCTTTTCCATACAAGATACTCCGAGCCGAAAAGTTTTTTGCTTCCGCGGCAGTTTTTCCCGCCGCGGAAACGCAACTTTTCTTTAGTTTTCTTTCTTCTTTTTGGTTGCCGCAAACGCGATTGCCGCCGCGCCGAGCACCGCCGCCGCGCTGCCGAATCCGATGATTCCGCCGCAACCCGACTTCGTTTCCACCTTATTCAGCGCCGCAATCGCCTGCAATTTTGCGGAATTGCCCAGCGTTTTGCTCTTTGCCGAAAGGATTTTTTTCTTGCCGTCCGCCAGCGCTTCGTCCAGTGCGGCGCGGGCGGCTTTTGTATATTTGTTATTGGCGATCAATTCGTCGTACTTCGCCTGCAATTCGTCGGCGTATTCCTGCAACGTCTTTTTCAGCGTGGCTTCCGCCTGAGCGATCGTTTCCACCGCCTGCGCCGCCGCAAACACCTCGTTATACAGCCTTTCCGCGTCCTCTGCGGTTTTCACTTCTGTTTCGCATCTTGCCGCAAACGAAGCGATTTCGTCCTGTAAAAGCGCCCAGTTGGTAGCGGAATAATCCGTTTGCGTAAGCGTAGCGAACCACGCTTCGAGCGCCGCCTTCTTTTCGGCGATTTTATCTTTCACCGCCTGCGGCAAATCGTGATTCTGCGAGGTGTACTTTTCTTCGTCGAACGCAGAAGAATCGAGAAGATACGTCGTGTAGCAAGGCGCTTCGAAATTTCTCACCTGACCTTCGAGAATGATGTTCGACGCAAATTCGAAATAGAGCACGTCGCCCGCTTTCATATACCACACGCCGCTGAAATCTTCCTGCGTTACGGGATTGCTCACCGTGGCGATTTTCTTCGTTTCTTCGCCGCGCACGATATACACGTTAAGAACGCAGTTCTCCGTCCAGCCGTTTGTTTTGCCTTCGGGCAGTACGTTGGAGAACGTAAGCGAACAATCTTTATTCGCTTTGAACAGCTGCACGATCGCGGCGTTGCACCCGATGTACCACTTCCAGTTCTGCGCGAAATATTTCGGCGAATCGAAACCGGCGTTCAGAGATTCGTTGTACATATAATACTTATCCGCGCCCTGTTTATCGAAATCGAGAAGTCCGTCCGCCACGGTACCCGTCATCAGCTTCGTATCCGCCACGACGCCCGTAATCCAGGTATAACCGTTGGCATTCATTTTTTCGCAATAATCGAGATCTTTTCCCTCTTCTTTCACGGGGACGACCGCTTTCATCGCCGCCATCGCGGTATCGTAAACGGAATTGACGTCCTCTGCCGTTTCCGCCGTTTCCACGTCCGTAAGGAATTTTTCGTGCGCGGCATTTACGGTTGTCCAGCCCTCGGCGGTGTAATTTTCTTCTTTCAGCGTTTTCCAATACTCCGCCATGTCCGCCTTTTTAGCGGCTTTCGCGTTATCTACCGTGTTGGTTTTCACCGCGTCGATATCGGATACGGCTTTTTCGTACGCCGCTTTCAGCACGGATAACTTCGTATATTCCGCGCCTTTGAAATCTTTGAGATATTTCTGAATCAGCGCCCAGTTTTCCGCCGTGTAATCGTCCGGGCTCAGCGCCGACACCTTATCTTCCAGCTTCTTTGTATATTCCGCAATCTGTTCCGCCGTGGCTTCGTCGGTTTCGCCTTTCGCCGTAAACGTAATCGTCGCACTCTGCATGTTCTGATAGTTTCTTGCATTGCCCGCGCCGAGTTCGTAATAAATCACGTCGCCTTTCGCCATCTCTACGGAAAGCCCTTTGTTTACTTCGGCTTTAATCGTCGCTTCGGCGCCGTCCGCTATATGGAACAATTTCGCAAGCTGCGTAACCGATTTCGTTGCCGCTTCGTATTTATAAACGGCAAAAAGACTGTTCCAATCGATATAGCCGCCGAAATTCGCCGCCGTGTAATCCCAGGCAATCGTGCCGGCGGCTTCCGCTTCCACATACGTAACCACGCTGCCGCCTGCCGCCGGGAATTTATACTGCCAGTTTTCAACGGTAAATCCGTTCAGCGACAAAGCGTTATCGCTTACTTTCGCCGAAAAATCTTTCAGATTATAATCGCTCTTCGTCGCGTCGAAAAACAACGCCGAAGAATCGGTGTACATCAACTTCACTTTCATGTTGTTGATGCTGTGCCCCTTATACTCGCTATACCACGTATAATAAGGCAAATCTCCCATGGTAAGCTGCTTCGTTTCGGCGGCGGAAGCCGCGCTTCCTCCGAGCAGCGACGCGCCAGCCGCCGCGCTTCCCGTGCAACAAAGCGCAAGCAGTGCGGCAAGTTTCTTGTTCCGGTTCTTTCCTGATGTATTCATATCTTCTCTCCTTATAATTCTCCTTATCGGCGGAGTTGCCGTTTTTAACATGATAAATTCCGCGTTTTTCCGCTTTTTGCGCCGTATTGCACGCTTTCGCGGCGTTTTTTTTGTTACGCGTAATAGTTTTCCAGCAGATTCAGATCTCCCGTTCCGCCTGCGGCTTTCTGATAGAGCGCCGCCAGTTCTTTGGCTTCGCCAGAAATCATCTGCCTTGTGCCGGACGAGTCGTTATACACCCGCGCGGGGTTCGGATCCGCAAAAAAGCCGAATCGAGATACGTTGCCGTGCGCCGCCCAGGGCGTATTCGCATTATCGAACATCCTGAAAATATTCACCGTTTCCACGTACGGCATATATTTTTTCACGGCGTTCATCATCGCAATCACGTTTGCCGCGGCGCCGTAAGATCCTTTACCCGTATCGCTGTACCCTACTTCCGTAATGAACACTTTTTTATGTTTGCGTTCGTTATCCAGCACTACCTGATACACCTTGTGATTTTCCGTAACGAAATACGATTCGTCGAAATCTTTCGTATCGCGGTACGGGTGCCATGCCGCCACGTCGAAATAATCGTCGGGATTTACCGACGCGGTTTCGTCGGTTTCGGACGAATAGAAATAGCCGAATTCGCCGCTGAAAATATTATCGTAAATCTTTTGTAAAAACCAGGCGTTGGAAGGGCGGCTTTTCGTTACGTCGCTGTTCCCCTGCCCCATCGGTTCGGTAAGCCCGCCCATCACGCTTTTTGCTTCGGGGTTGGCGTCGTGAATCGCCCGCGTGGCGTAATAGAGCATATCCGTGGAAATCGCCGCCATCATTTCCGAATCGAACAGCGAATCATCGTAACAGCTGTACATAAAATCGGGGTTGTTGAGTTCGTTATCGATTTCCCAGTACTCCACTTCCGGAAATTCGGAAACCAGCGTATACCAGGAAGTATAATAATCGTCCAGCCACTGCTTGTAATAACTGCCCGTGGAAAGATTCCGCCGCACTTTTCCCACGGAATTCTGCCCGTTGTTGAAGTTGTGATGATTCATGCCGATATTCGTTATGCCGCGCGCAACGCACTCCGCAAGCTCCGCGTGCATTACGGCGCAATGTCCGGCGTTTAAAGTATCTTTATCTTTCAGAAGATACGTGAAGTGCATCCAGTGCCGCACCGTTTTCGCACCCAGATTTTCAATCAGCTGAAAATCCACGCCGAAATCTTCCGCGGTAAACGGCGATCCGTTATACTCTCTGTCCTCTATCAGATAGCAGATTCCGTACAGTTTCGTCGTATCGGCAATGCCGTGAGAGGTATCAAGCGGAATTTCTTCCTGCGGTTTATCCTTTGGCGGCTTTCTCTGTCCGCCCGAATCCGTATCGCATCCGGCAACGGAAAACGCCGAAGCCGCACATAGAAGCGCCGCCGTTACCGTTGCGAGAAAATTCTTTTTCATCACGTCAATTCCCCTTCTTCATAAGTACTTCCAAATCGCCCGAACCTCCGGCAAGCCTCTGAAAAGCATAAGCTTTATTTTTCGGCGCGCCGGGAATGCATCTTCCGTCCGCCGCGATATTGATCGATTGCGTTTCCGAAGCGAGTTTATAGTACGTTCTCGTATAATCGGGGTCGTGCACCAGCCCGAAACGCACTTCGTAGGCGCTGTCCCAGTTATTCAGCTTGCCCACATCGTACAGTTTGAACATGTTCACCGTTTCCAGCCACGGTAACTGCTTGCAGGCGTCGAACATTTCTTCCATGTATTTTATGGCGTTCTGCTCGCCGTTGCATACGGTATCGTTCCAGCCGATTTCGGTAAAGAATACTTTTTTGTGTTTTTTCTCGTTCTGCAGAACGATATCGTAATATTCTTTATTGATTTCTATGAAATTCTTTTTGTTGAACGAAGGCATGTACGGATGCCAGCAGGCAATCTGAAAATAATCGTCGGCGTTTTTCGAAGCGCCGCTCTTTTCTTCCGCCCCGTAAAAATATCCGTATTCGCCGCTTGCCACGTTATCGTATAACAGCTGTAAAAAAGTTGCCGTATTGCCCATGCCGAGCCCTTTCGGCTCGGTAAGTCCGCCCATCACCGTCTGCGCCGCCGGATTTTCTTCGTGAATCGCGCGGGAAGCGTAATAGAACATATCCGCGGCGATTTCCGCCATCTCTTTCACCGAATACGAATCGTGCGAAGAACCGTTCCACATGAAATCGGAATTGTTTACTTCGTTATCGATTTCCCAGTATTTCACTTCGGGAAATTCTTTCACCAGCGTGCGCCACGATTCGTAATAATCGTTCAGCCATTCCACATACGCGCTTCCTTCCGATACGTCGCGTTTATAGGGTTTTGCAACGGTGTTGCCTGTTGCGTTGAAGTTGTGGTGATTCATGCCGATGTTCGTCATGCCCGCCGCTTCGCACGCCGCCAGAAGTTCGTGCATGTTTTTCGTTGCGGCGCAATCGAGTTTCAGCGTATCAGGCGAGGACATGAAATGAGGGAAATGCATCCACTGCCGCACCGTTTTTACGCCCATGTTCTTCATCAGAAGCACTTCGTTGGCGATATCCAGCGTTTCGGCGCTGCGTTCTTCCAGCAGATAACACATGCCGTACAAATTGCTCTGATCCGCTATGCCGTGCGAAGAATCCAGAGCGGTATCCTTTTTGCCGCATGCGGCGCCGAAGCACGACGTTGCGATTGTTGTGCCCGCAACGAAAGCGGACAACCATTTTTTGAAATTTATCATTTTTCTCTTCCTCTTTGCCAAAACTGCCTGAATACGGAAATTTTTCCGTTATTTATGGTATAATTCGGATAAATTCCGTAAAAATAGTAGCATAAAAAAAATCGATTGTCAATACTAAAAAATAAAGACAACCGATTTTCAGAATATATAACCGAATTTTATAACGGCGAAAACTTATCTTTTTCCAGATTTTTCAGCCCGTCAAGATAGCGGGTGCGCGCCTCGTTGGGCGTACTGCCTATCACTTCGCGGTACTTTGTACAAAACTGCGCTACGGAGGAAAAGCCGCAGCGCGCCGCAATTTCCTTGATTAAGTATTCTTTTCCGTTGCCGCTTCTAAGCAGCCTGTCCGCAAGCTCGATACGCTTCTGCAAAATATATTCGTTCACGCCGACGTTGTATTTCTTTGCGAAAATTTTTCTGAAATGATCGTAACTGTACCCCGACATTTCCGCCAGCTTCGCCGTATCGATTTCGCAACAGAAATTCGAATCGATGTAGTTGAGAATATTGTCCAGATTTCTGTCCGCCGAAAGCAACGGGCGCTTTCTTGCCGCGGATATCAGCTTGATGGCGATAATCGTGCAATAGCTGTTGATCAGCTGTTCGGAATATATGTTGCGGTTGGTTACTTCGCGATAGATTTTTTTCATATATTCTTTGATGCCGTAATCCGATTCGTTGTAAATGCCCTCCGCGTAACCGTCCTCTCCGAAAATTTCCAGCCCGATATACAACACTTCCGTGCCCTTCTCGTCAAATTCCGTATGCTGCACTTTCGGCCCCACCAGCATGAACGTATCTTTTTCGAACGTGTGCCGTTCTTTGTGAAATTCCACCCAGCCGCTGCCGTTTACGTAATATACGATTTCGTAGCAGGGGTGCGCGTGCGGCTTGCCCAGCGTGGCTTTTTCGTATGTGAAATTTACACAAAACAAAAGATTCGTGGTAATCATTCCCTGCCCTCCCGCGTAAAAACCGTATTCCCGTAAAAAATCTTACGTATTCTCATTATAACCGTTTTTCAGGGTAAAATCAATAATTTTTTACGGATAAATCGGCTGATTTTCGGTTGTTTTTACGTTTTTTTCGAAAAAAATCCGCCCAAAAAACGAAAAAAAACAATAAAAACATAATTCCCGGCGTATCTTTTCCGCCCGATTTCGGGTATATTTCCCCCGTAAAAAGAAGATATTTGAAAGAGAACCGATGAAATTTGATTTGACTATCCGCCGCAATAAGTATATAATATAGGCAGTCGGGATTTCCGGAGAAAGTTTCGCGGAACCCGGACAAAACAGGCGGCTATCCTCCGCCCGAAGGAGAAATTATGCAGGAAAAACAAGACGACTTTCAGGATTTAATCGTTTACCAGATTTACCCGCGCAGCTTTTACGATTCGAACGGCGACGGCATCGGCGATCTGAACGGAATCAGGCAAAAAATCGCCTATCTGAAAGAACTGGGCGTGAATGCCGTGTGGATTTGCCCTTGCTATAAAAGTCCGAATTACGATAACGGCTACGATATTTCCGATTACCGGGATATCATGGACGAATTCGGCACGCTGGACGACTGGAAAAAACTGGCGGAAGAACTGCATGCAAACGGCATGAAAATCATCATGGACCTTGTGGTGAACCACACTTCCTCCGAACATTTCTGGTTCCGGCAGGCGCGTTCTTCCAAAGATAACCCCTACCACGATTATTATATCTGGGCGGACAAACCGCTGACAAACTGGACGGCGTGCTTCGGCGGCAGCGCCTGGGAATATAACCCCGCGACAAACGAATACTATCTGCATTCTTTCGCCGTGCAGCAGCCCGATCTGAACTGGGAAAACCCGAAAGTAAGGCAGGCTTGCTGCGACGTTGTGGATTTCTGGACGGACCTCGGCGCAGACGGCTTTCGTTGCGACGTGCTGGATTTTATTTCAAAAGATTTTGCCGCCGATAAAATGCTGAACGGTCCGCGCCTGCACGAATATATCCGGCAGCTGTTCGGGCGCGAAAAAGCAAAGCATCTTTTCACCGTAGGCGAATGCCAGTCCGACGCGCAAAGCATCTGCGATATCTGCGGCAAAGACCGCGACGAATTGAAATCGGTATTTCAGTTCGAACATATCGGGCTGGGAAGATCGGATAAATACAATCCCGCACCCTACCGCTGCGACGACATTAAAAACGTGCTCGTCAAATGGCAGAATTTCACCGCGGAACACAACCTTTTATATATTTTATTTACCGATAATCACGATCAGCCGTTTTTTCTTTCCCGCCTCGGTAACGATAAAGAATTCCGCTACGAATGCGCCACGGCGTACGCAGGCATGTTTTACCTGCTGAAAGGAATCCCGTTTATTTATCAGGGGCAGGAGTTCGGCTCGGCAAATTCGTTTTACAGCGATATTTCCTGCTTAAACGACGTGGAAACGGTGAATTATTATCACGACAATCTTAATAAAAAGCCGCGGGAAAAACTGATTGCCGAAATCAATTACGGCAGCCGCGATAATACCCGTCGCCCGCTCGCCTGGACGAACGAATCGGGCGCACATGGCTTTACAAGCGGCACGCCGTGGCTGAAAATGCCGTCGCGCGCCGACGAAATCAATCTTGAAAAAGACCGCGCTTCGGAAAAATCGATATTCGCTTTTTATAAAAAACTCCTTGCGCTCCGCAAGGCAAGCGGCGCAATCAGATACGGCTCTTTCAAAGACGTTACGAAAAACGACGGCTGTTTCGTTTACGAACGCGCGCTCGGCGGCGAAAAAATCGTAGTCGCCGTCAATTTCGAAAAGAATAACGAAATTATTCTTCCCGCAATGCCTATAAACGCACGCACGGAAATTCTCCTTTGCAATTATCCGGACGCCGAATCGTCCGCAACCGATTTCCGACCGTTTGAAATCAGAGTGTACCGCATTTCGTAGCACGTACGCTATATAAACGGCACGCAAAAAACCAAAAATTTATTTGTATAAGAGAAAAATGTATGGACTGGAATAAAATAAAGGAAACCGTTTTGGGCTGGCTGACGACGACCGGCATTAAAATTCTTGTTGCGCTGCTTGTTTTAATCGTGGCGTTTACGCTTATCAACCGTATCAGCAAACAGATTGAAAAGCGCAGCAGAAAACAGGAAGAAACTAAACACGTGGATAAAACCGTTTATCGCACGCTCGGTTACATCGCGAAAATCGGCTTGAAAATTCTTGTTGTGTTATCGCTTGTGGCGTATCTGGGCATAGATACGGGCGCAATCACGGCGTTAATCGCTTCGCTCGGCGTCGGCGTCGGGCTTGGCGTGCGTATGGGCGGAGCCTCCGGCGGGGACGATGCGCTTGCAATGTCCGTGGGGAAGCTGCTGCGCTGCAATGTGCAGTGGGTCTACCTCGCGGCGGACATCGTAGTCCTGCTCGCGTCGCTGAGCTACATCCCCCTGCGCCGCATCGCCTACTCGCTGCTGACCGTCGTGCTCTCCGGCGCGATAATCGGCCAACTGCAGCGGATGTTTATGAAGGACGCACCGGACACCCCCGCGCCCGCCGAACCGGAGGCGGAATAAATGATCACGAGCCGGCTGCGATGAATGCTCACCACGGCAGGCTCGTAATATTTTCACTATCCATTTCGGGCTTTATCTCCTGCTCGGCCCGGGGTTGTGGTCGCCGAAGATCATGTCGTCGATGTCAGTTTCCATGCTGCGATACCTCCTGTTGTATAGTCGATATCTATATTATATTCGGGGGCGGCCTGACGTATGACAAAAATCTTCCGGCGGCATGATCCTCACATCATCATATCATAAATTAACTGTGAATTCCTGCAAATTGGCTTGAAACTCACAAGCGTTTGAGTTATAATAAAAAAACCTGCGGACAGCAGGCGTAAACGTAACAAAAAAGGATGACATTGCAATGAGCGCATCAACTGAAAAGAAACAGCGTCAGGCAGCCCGCGAAGCAGGCACCGACAAAAAGACTCTCGCTGAACAGGAAGCGGCGAAGAAAAAGGCCAAGAGCAACCGCCGCTGGACACTTGGAACGATAGGCGTTATCCTGCTCATCGCCCTTATTCTTTTCCTCAATTCCAGCTTTCTCTATACTCATACCACTGCCATCTCCGTCGGGGACGCCAAGTACAGCCCCGCAGAGGTGAGTTATGTGTATGCAAACCGCTACTTTAACTGGGTTCAGAGCTATGGCAGCTATGCCAGCATCTTCGGCCTTGACACTTCTACCGGCGTTGCCGGACTGAAGCAGCAGGAGTGCCCCATGTATGACGACGGGCGCACATGGGGCGACTATTTCATGGACGAGGCGCGCAGTGAGCTCAGCCAGATGACCGCGCTGTGTGCGTGGGCGGATGCTAACGGTATCGTACTCAGCGATGAGGAGATTGCCGAGATAGACGACAGCATTGCGGCTCTCGACAGCAGCGCCCGCGCGGGCGGCTACGCTTCCGGTGACAAGTACTTCTCCGCGAACTACGGCACCGGCGTTACGAGCGCCATCGTGCGCGAGATGGCGCTGAAGAGCGCGCTTGCCAACAAGGCGTCCAGCGAATCCGCGGCCTCCCTCGAATACACCGACGCGGAGCTTGAGGAGCACTACCAGAGCTTCGACGGCGCACAGGACAAGTTCTCCTTCAGCTACTATCTTGTGAATGCCGAGAAGGTCGAGAGCACTGACGCTGACGGCAACACCAGCTCCGCCGTCACCGAGGAAACCACCGCCGCCGCGAAGGATGCGGCCGACGATATTCTCACCGCATACACCGCGCTGAAGAAAGAGAGCCCCGATGATGATAACTATGCCGCAATGCTCAATGCTGCGGTCAGTCAGGTTGCACCTACTGCGGAGGCAACCGAACGCAGCAATATCACCGGCGGCAATCTTGGCGACTACAAGGAGTGGCTCATGGAGAGCGGCCGCAAGGCCGGCGACGCCACGGTCGTTGACAAGGCGGACGGCAGCGGCAGCTACGTCGTCGTGTTCCTTGACCGCAGCGATAACCACTATCCCGTCGCGCAGGTGCGCCACATCCTGATAAAGGCCGTTGCCGATTCTGACGGCAGCTACACCGACAAGGCCAAGGAGATCGCAAAGAACCGCGCCGAGGAGATCCTCGCCGAGTTCAATGCGGGCGACAAGACCGAGGACAGCTTCGCTGAGCTTGCCAAGGATTACTCCGAGGACACCGGCTCCGCAGAGAACGGCGGCCTGTATGACACCGTTTACAAGGGAGCGACTGTCGAGGAGTTCGACAAGTTCTGCTTCGAGGGTCACAAGAAGGGCGACACCGCCATCGTCTACGGTGAGTCCAGCAGCTACGCAGGCTACCACGTCATGTACTACGTCGGCGAAGGTGACCTGTACAGCAACCTGCTTGCGAAGAACGACCTCGTGAACACCACCGTCAGCCAGTGGGTGGAGGATCAGGTCAACGCCCTGACCGTCACGAACGGCTGGTGGCTGCGCATCGCGGGCTGATAAATCCGTATTTATCAACAGGTGAGGGGAGACTCTCACCTGTTTTCATGTTTCTGCAAAGGAGAATTTTATGGACGAACGTACCCTCAGGGCACGGATGCTGTTGGGCGAGAGCGCGATGGACAGGCTGCGGAATAGCCACGTCGCGGTGTTTGGCCTCGGCGGCGTCGGGTCGTGGTGCGCGGAAGCGCTTGCTCGCTCCGGCGTCGGGCGGATGACCCTTGTCGATCAGGACACCGTGAGCGTGAGCAATATAAACCGCCAGCTCTGCGCGCTGGAATCCACCGTCGGCATGCCGAAGGCGGAGGTCGTGGCGCGGCGGCTGCGGGATATAAACCCGCAGATCGAGATAAACTGCATTGCGGGGCGCTATGAGGCGGCCGACCGCGAGCGCTTCATAGCCGATTACGACTACGTGGTCGATGCGATCGACATCGTC
>ERZ779876.1100-NODE-1100-length-24810-cov-8.482286_pt1 | contig 24810 bp, 14 predicted proteins | sample MGYA00511068_ERZ779876 | MGnify/ENA primary metagenome ERZ779876 (study PRJEB29588, sample SAMEA1970858) | human gut metagenome | biome: human gut; feature: human-associated habitat; material: faeces | place: Denmark | collected 2008/2010 ...
AGCAGCAACCGCCGGTTCCGATGACCAATGCGCCGCTGCCGTCGGACATTCCCGCCGAAGGCGGTTCGTTCGGAGGAGGTGCCGCCGCCGAGGTGGACGACCTGCCGTTCTGAGCGACGGCCCGACCGTTTGAACGGGTTCCGACCGGCCGGTCGGAACCCGTTTTTGCCGCTATCGGAATCGGAATATTGCCGTTCGAGCGGCGGGCATTCAGAGCGGTGCGGTCGTCGTCGGATGCAGCCGGTCGAAGCGCGGGACGTTCGCATTCTCGTTTTTGTGTCCGCCGCCATGTCGGGCCGTCCCTTCCCGCCTTTTCGCTTTCGCTCTGCCTGCCTTCCGACTTTCGGCTCCTCTTCTGTTTTCGGTGCGGTCGAATCGTCCGCGGGGCGTTCGCCGTCCGTTTCGACCGGTGGCGACGGTACAAAAGAGAACGTCCTGCGATCCGTAAGGATGCAGGACGTTTGTCGTAACGTGCGGAATGCTTATTTCGCAGCGTTCTTCTTATCGTAGCGTTTTGCGTAGCGGCTCATAAACTTATCGACGCGACCGGCGGTGTCTACCAACTTCATCTTACCGGTGTAGAACGGGTGAGAGGTGTTGGAAATTTCCATCTTATACACGGGATAGGTTTCGCCGTTCACTTCGATGGTCTCTTTTGTCGAAACGGCGGACCGACACAAAAACACGTGGTCATTCGACATGTCCTTGAATGCCACCAAACGATAATTCTCAGGGTGAATACCTTTTTTCATTTTCGTTTTGTTTTTGTTGAAAAATTGAATCGTGGGGCAAAGGTAATAAATTATTTTCAAATTCGTTCCCTGCCGGCGATTTATTTCATGTCCGGCCGCAAAAATAACCCGCCGTGTTTCGTGTCTTTAATTTCTGCGTCGCTGTGCGACGCCCCTCCGTCCTGCACCGACGGCTGCATTCGGGCATATCTTGTCTTGTACTGTTCGGACTTGCGGTCTGTACACGTCTCACATCCTGTCGGGACTCTGCGGCGCCATGGCACTGCGCGGGCCGAAGTTTATGCCTTGCTGAACCCCGCACATTCTGTGGCAACATTGCAGCGTCTTAGCGCCGCGCGGGCCACTGCCTCCGCCCGCGGAGGCCCGCTATCTTGACGTGCTCCGCAGAGTTCTACCCCGCAGAGTCGGCGACACAGCCAAAGCGTACAGTCGCTCCGCCTTGCGGAAAATCGGAAAGAAGAACGGGCGGGGCTGCGCCGTCGAAAACGCGGCGCGAGCTTGTCCATGTGGCGTTTTAGGCGCAAGCCAGCGGGATTCACCGAGCTTTCCGCCAGGCGGATGCCTTCGGCGCCGCCTGGCGGCAACAGTGGGGATAAATAGTTTCTTGCAGGAAAAGCTGAATCGAAATTTCGGGGCACTCTTCCTCTGCCGTCGGGCCGCTGGTTGTCGGAGGTTTCCCGACGATGCGGTTCGGTGTCGGGCATGCGGAATTCGCGAAGTGCAAAATGCGGGTCGGCGAATTGTGAATTCGGAATTGTTTTTTTATCTTTGCAACCGTATCGTCGGGTTTTCCCGATCGGACGGACCCATAGCTCAGTCGGTCAGAGCAGCGGACTCATAATCCGAAGGTCGTGGGATCATGCCCCTCTGGGTCCACGAGTAGTCGAAGGCCTGCATTTCTTGCAGGTCTTTTTTCGTTTTGGTCGCTGCCCTCGCGGCAGGGACTTCGACGATGCGGGACGGAATCGTTCCGCCGGACGATCGCCATTCGGCGTTATACGTGCCGGATCGCAGGCGTTCGTTGCACCCCGCACGGACGGTCCGCGTGCGTGCACGATCGCTGTACTGGTGTGTCCGCCCGTTTCAACGGCCGCGGCAAAAAAGGTCTTACCGCCGGCGGTAAGACCTTTTTGTATACGTGTATCCCGTAAATCCGCCGGAGCATCCGCGGCATGACGCCTTTGCGGGTGGATTTCGGCCGGCATGCCGCCGGAAGGGGAGGGCGCCGCTACCGGTGGCTCAGGTCGAATTTCGGCCGGTTGCGCCAGCGGAAGACCGGATAGTCGTCGAAATCGTCGTAGAGCGGGGTCAGCGGTAGGGTGCGAACCCCCTCTTTGGTGACCGTCACTGCCATGATCTTGATGCCGGGATTGTCGGGCAGCGTCAGCGTTTTGGCTCCGGGGACGATGTCCAGGCCGTATTTGTAGAGGTAACAGTACTGGTAGGCGATGTTGCGTTTCGGTGCGTGGCAGTGCGACGCGAACCATGCGATCGGATCTTTGCGCAGGTAGGGGTTGTCGACGGCCAGCGTCTTATAGGCGGTGCTGTCCGGCACGATCGTTTGCGCATAGTGTTGTCCGACGAATCCTTTCCATTTCGCGATGTTGAGCCATTGCTCCGCACCGTCCACCTCGAAGCATCCCGCGGCCTCCTCTTCGGCTGCTGCCAGCAGGTAGATTCGGTCGTAGTCGCCTGCCGGCAGCGTGATCTGCTGGCCCCGGCATTCGACGGCGTTGTCGGCCCCCTTTTCACGGCCTCGGATCGCGAAATCGATCCCTTCGCTCGTGATCGTATCGGGAAGCATCTCTGCCGGCAGAGTCTGCTCCGAGCGTCCCATGCGTCCGTCGCTGCGGACCGCATCATCGCTCAGAATATCGGCGTCGTATGCGAGCAGAAGTTGTTCCTGCACAGGTTTCGCCGGGGCGGACGTGTCGGCGAATCGCACGGCGAACGACCGGATGCCGAACTTGCCGATGTCGAAGGTCAGTTTTCCGTTCCGGACGGTCGCTTTGCCGATGCGCCGTTCCTGTCCGTCGACTTCGAAGGCCTCCGCGACTGCCGACGGGAATTCGATCGTCGCACCGTCGCACGCCTTGCCGAAGAGTTCGTTGACGCGGACGACGTAGTAAGGGCCCTCCTCCATCTTCTTGAAGGCCATGATGTCGATCTGTCCGGTGGAGGGTACGGCCAACGCGATCCGGCGGCCTCGGTCTCCGTCGTGCCGTTCGGTTGCGAAGGTCAGCAGAGGTTGGTTGAGGAACTTGGCCTGCCACGGCGTGCCGTTGTCCCAGCCGCCTTCGTGGCCGTAGAGCGCGTATTTGACGTCGTGGATGCCGAAGTCCTGCGTCGCCTGGTAGGTGAAGCGCGGAACGTTGGCTTCGGGCGTATACATGAGCGTCAGACGCAGCGTATTGTCGTCGGGCTTGTCCGAACCGTAGCGGCAGTCTTCGAGCACTGAGACGCCGAAACGGCCGCTGCGGTCGGTCAGGTCGAACCATTCGCGCGAGGGAACCTCGAATTTCAGCGAGTCGTTGTTGCCGCGTTCGACCACGGCCGTGTTGAGCGAGTAGGAGGCTTCGGGGTTCGCCGCCGCCAGCGGGAAGGCGGCTTTCAGGCTTACGCCCGTCGACTGCCAGTCGATGCGGTTGTCGACCTCGATGCGTCGGCCGGCTTCGCCCGCTGCGAGCGATATGCGTTGCACGATGCGCGAATCCCGGCCCTGACGGCTCACTTCCAGCGTCGCGCGCACGGGTCCCCGCTCGACGATGCGCACGGCGGCGTTCTCGTCCATGAACGCCACGGGCGCCTGGCGGCGGTCTTTCCAGTCCATGTTCCAGGCCGGCCACTGGCGAGGGCTTTCGTGCAGGAATTCGAGGCGTGCGGGCGCCGTCAGCAATTGGCGGCCGAGCCGCTTGTCGAAGATCGATTCGATGTCGCCGTTACGGGCGATCACCACGCGGTAACAGGCGTTTTCGAGCGTGCGTCCGTCGACCTTCAACTCCGCCGGAGCCTGTTCGGGTTCGGCAGAAGGCTCCACATCGAATACCTCCATGCTCATCGGCTTCATGCGGCAGCCGAAGACGAACCCGATCCGATTGCCCTCGCGCGATACGATCTGCGACGGCAGGATGTTGCCGTCGGCGTCGCGGACGATCACCGACCGCGTATCGGCCGGCAGCGCCAGCGTCGCCTCGGCGATGTCGTCCCGCTCGGCCGCCACGGGGTTGTAGACCACGAGGGGGTGTCCTGCCGTGCGCGTATCCATGCGTGCGGCCATCCGGCTCACCGCGTTTTCGAGCGTGGAGGCCAGCAGGTTGGCCGCCACGAACTCGTCGTTCCACGAATATTCGTAGGCTTGCGGGATCGCCGTGCCGGGCAGGATGTCGTGCATCTGGCTGCCGAGGATGAGTTCCCACGCCGGATTGATCTTCTCGAACGGGTAGCGGGCGATTCCCGCGGCGTCGGCACCGGCCGCGACCTGTTCGGCGGCTTTGGCCAGCAGTTCGTTCTTGCGGTTCATCCGCTTCATGAAGACCTGCGAGGTCGTGCTTCCGGCGCTGTGCTCGATGAGCAGCAGGTCGCCCGCGTAGACCGGAAGTTTTCGTTTCAGGGCCGGCGTGAGGTCTTCGAACATCTGCTGCGACGAGGTGAGGCGGACGTCGATCTCACTGTCGGGGTTGCCGATCGATCCGACCGCGTTTTTCACGTCGTCGGGACGCGGCGAGCCGCCCCGGTCGCCGACGCCGTAGTAGCGGTAGTCGAAGTGGAGGCCGTGTCGGGCGATGTTGGCGTCGATGCGCGCGATCCACGCCGAGTCGCGGTCGAGCCGCTCGGGGATGCGTCCGGCGTATTTCGTCGCGTTGAGCGCCGCCACGACGCCTTTGCCGTCGGGGCCCTGCCAGAAGCCTACGTTGAACGGGATGCCGGCGGCCGAGCGCCACGTGAGTTTCTGCGTGGAGAATCCTTCGATGCCCGCATGGGCCAGTACGCTCGGCATCGAGGCGACGAAGCCGAAGCAGTCGGGCAGCATGTAGTCGATGCTGCGGTAGCCGAATTCCCGCTCGTAGTAGGCGTTGCCGTAGAGGACTTCGCGGATCATCGACTCGGACGAGGAGACGTTCACCTCGCTCTCCTCGACGCAGGAGCCTCCGGCGATCCACCGCCCCTGGCGCACGTAGCCGAGCATCTTGGCGTAGAGGTCGGGGTAGTACTCCTTCATCATGCGGTAGCGGCGTGCCCCCGTGAAGGTGAAGATGTAGTCGGGGTACTTTTCGAACAGGTCGAAGTTGCGTTCGAGCGTGCGTTTGAGGAAGACGTCGATCGTCTTGGTATAGTCCCAGTTCCACTGCGTGTCCAGATGCACGTAACCCACAGTGTAGAGCGTGCGCCCCCGGTTGAGGTCGGGCTTGTCGCCGTCTTTCCGCGTTTGTGCGAGCGCAAACGTATGCGCAAACAGAAAAAGCGATGCCAGAAAGATAATTCGTTTCATATTAGGTTGAAAATGATTGGATTGCCTATTTCTCGCCGTGTGCGTGCGCGACCGAGTTGCAGACGATGAGCTGCGGCGAGAGCTGGATCTTCGCATCGTCGTTGCCCGTGCCTTCGATCCGTTGCAGGAGGATCTTTACGGCCAGGGCACCCATTTCGCTGATGCGCTGGCTCACGCGCGTGATGGCCGGATCGAGGTAGTCGAGGTAGGTGTAGTTGTCGAACGAGACGACCGAGATGTCGTCGGGAATCCGGAGTCCCGACTCCTTGATTGCCTTGATCGTCCCCAGCAGGATGGTGTTGCTCATGGCGAAGATCGCCGTGGGGCGTGCCGATCCGCTCAGCGCGAACTTCGTTTCGAGATACCCGTTCTGGATCGAGAAGTCGTTGCCCGCGATGCGGGCGCGATCCTCCAATCCCGCCTCGCGCAGTGCGTCGAGATAGCCCCGCTCGCGTTCGCGTGCGGGCATCGAGTGGGGTACTCCCCTGATACATAGGATGTCCCTATGGCCGAATCCGATGAGATATTTCGTGGCGTTGAGCCCGCCTTCGTAGTTGTTCGTCGTGACGTAGGGGAGCGCCGTCGGTTCGAAATAGCGGTCGATGAGCACCACCGGCGTGCGGTTGCGGTCGATCGATTCCAGCGCGTCGGGTTCCTGCCCGCTCGGCACGACGATGATGCCGTCGACCATGCGCGATACGAGCGATTCGACACCGGCCCGTTCGAGGTCGGGGGCGCCCATCGTGTCGACCAGCACGGTCGTGTAGCCGAGCCGGCTCGTTTCGCTGATGACGGTGCTGGCGATGTTGGCGAAGTAGGGGTTGTCGATCCCCGGCACGAGCAGTCCGATCGTGTTGGTTTTCTGCGTGCGCAAACCTTTGGCCAGCAGACTCGGCTTGTAATTTCGACTGTTGGCCTCTTCGGTGATGAGCTTGACGGTTTTCTCGCTGATCCTGTACTTGTTGGCTTTGCCGTTGAGCACGCGGGAGACCGTCGAAACGGAAAATCCGGTTCGTCGGGACAACGTTATCAGAGTCTCTTTTCGCATCGGTGAAAGGCCTGTTTCGGGGTGTGAAGATCGATTTTCTGGCACAAAGATAGGATTTTTTCATAAAAAAAGACGAAATCTGTTTTTTTTCTGACTAAATAGCGTATATTTGCACAAACGTTTGCGTCGCGCGGAAAAAGACTACTTCAACAAGTGAACTTATAATTCTTCAGGATGGAAAAAATCATGGTGATCGGCAGTTCGAACACGGATCTGCTGATAAAAACGAATCGTATTCCCGACCCGGGCGAAACGGTGCTGGGCGGGACATTCATGATGAATGCCGGCGGCAAGGGGGCCAATCAGGCCGTGGCGGTCGCCCGGATCGGCGGCGGCGTGAAGTTCGTGGCCAAGATCGGCGACGACATGTTCGGGCAGCGTTCGCTCGAATCCTACGCGCGGGACGGCATCGACATCTCCTATATTATAAAGGACGGGGCGGCCCCGTCGGGAATGGCGCTTATCACGGTCGACGCCGCGGGCGAGAACTGCATCGTGGTGGCTCCGGGCGCCAATGACCGGCTGACTCCCGCCGACATCGATGCGGTGGCGGATGCGATCCGCCGTTCGGAGTACCTGCTCATGCAGTTGGAGATTCCGATGCCCGCTGTCGAATACGCTGCCGCGATCGCCCGCGAGGCGGGGACGAAGGTGATCCTCAATCCCGCCTGCCGTTCTGTCGGACGGGTTGCTGTCGGGGCTCTACATGATCACCCCCAATCGCAGCGAGAGCCAGTTGTTGACCGGCGTGGTTGTCGACGGCTGGGAGGGCGCTGAGCGTGCGGCCGACGTGCTGCTGGCGCGCGGCGTCCGCAACGTCGTCGTTACGCTGGGTTCGCTGGGGGCGCTCGTCCGCTCCGGCGAGGTGTCGGAGCGTATTCCGGCGCACAGGGTCGACGCCGTGGACACTACCGCGGCCGGCGACGTTTTCAACGGTGCGCTGTGCGTGGGGCTGGCCGAGGGACGGACGCTGGTCGAAGCCGTCCGTTTCGCCACGCGCGCCTCGTCGATCTCCGTGACCCGGATGGGTGCGCAAAGCTCGATCCCGACGCGTGCCGAACTCGATTCGCTCGATCGCCCCGAACCGTAATCGTTACCGGCTTTTTCGATAAGCCGAAAGCGAAGCCGGACGCAGTTCGGGTTATGACGAGGCGAGAAAACGAAGAAAAACCAACTGAAACACCAACTAAAACTTCAACCTATGTTTATTGTCGACAGTTACGCACTGGCCGTCGTCTTCTGTTTCGTGACGATGCTGTGCTGGGGCTCCTGGGGCAACACCCAGAAAATGGCCGCCAAAACCTGGCGTTACGAACTCTTCTACTGGGACTATGTGATCGGCATGTTCCTCTTCGCGCTGATCCTTTCGCTGACGATGGGGAGCTTCGGTTCCGAAGGCCGGCCGTTCCTGCAAGATCTGGGACAGGCCTCCGGAGCCAATATCGCGAGCGCACTGTTGGGCGGCGTGATCTTCAACGCATCGAATATCCTGCTCTCCGCCTCGACCGCGCTGGCCGGCATGGCCGTCGCATTCCCGCTGGGCGTGGGCCTCGCGCTGGTTCTCGGCGTGATCATCAACTATGCGGGTGCGCCGAAAGGCGATCCTGTGATTCTGTTCGTCGGCGTGGCGCTGATCGTGGCGGCGATCGTCTGCAACGGCATCGCTTCGGGACGAATGCAGAAGGGTGCGGGCGGCAACTCGAACAGCCGCAAGGGCATCGTGCTGGCGATGGTGGCCGGCGTACTGATGTCGTTTTTCTACCGGTTCGTCGCCGCGGCGATGGATCTCGACCATTTTGAGAACCTCACGGCCGGCATGCTGACGCCTTACAGCGCGCTGTTCATCCTTTCGGCCGGCGTGCTGCTGAGCAACTTCGTCTTCAATACCTATGTGATGAAGCGGCCGTTCGTCGGTGCGCCCGTCTCCTATCGGGAGTATTTCACCGGCAGCGGCACGACGCATCTGGTCGGGATGCTGGGCGGCGCCGTCTGGTGTCTCGGCACGGCGTTCAGCTACATCGCGGCCGGCAAGGCCGGTGCCGCGATATCGTATGCGCTGGGGCAGGGCGCTCCGATGATCGCCGCGGTCTGGGGCGTCTTCATCTGGAAAGAGTTCAAGGGCGCCGACCGCTCGGTCAATACGCTGCTGGGCGTGATGTTCCTCTTCTTCATCGCGGGGTTGGGGCTGATTATCCTTTCGGGCGGCAACTGATCGCGGGCACGAAATCGCTGTTTTCGTTGAGCCGCGCGTAGTGCCGGACCTGCTCGGGCCATGCGGGCGGGAAAACGGCTGTTGAAAACGAACCGATAACCAAAATCTCACTACGATATGAAAATGAACTGGAAAAACTCGATGTTTGCGTCGTTGGCGGCCGTCGTGCTGCTGGCGACCGGTTGCGGCGGCGCGACGGCCGATACCGTAACGCTGTCCAGAGAAGTGCTGCTGGACAAGATCAAGGGCGGTTGGGCCGGACAGACTTTCGGCTGCACCTACGGGGGTCCGACCGAATTCAAGTACAACGGGACGATCATTCCCGACGAGTACGAGATCCCGTGGCCCGACAACTATATCAAATGGTGGTACGACAACGAGCCCGGCCTGTACGACGACGTCTACATGGATCTGACCTTCGTCGAGGTTTACGACAAGTACGGACTCGACGTGCCCGTCGACTCGATGGCCAGTGCCTTCGCCTATGCCTCCTACAAGCTGTGGCATGCCAATCAGGCGGCGCGTTACAATATTCTCAACGGAATGAAAGCACCCGAAAGCGGGCACTGGAAGAATAATCCGCACGCCGACGACCTCGATTTCCAGATCGAAGCCGACTTCGCGGGACTCATGTCGCCCGGTATGCCCAATTCTGCCGCCGAAGTGTGCGACGGCATCGGCCACATCATGACCTACGGCAACGGCTGGTACGGCGGCGTCTACGTGGCGGCCATGTATGCGCTGGCGTTCGTCTCGGACGACATCGAATATATCGTCACCGAAGCCCTGAAAACGATTCCGGCCGAGAGTACCTATCACCAGTGCGTCTCGGACGCGATCCGCTGGTCGAAGGAGAATGCCGACTGGAAAACCACGTGGAAGCTCATCGAAGAGAAATGGTGCGACGAGATCACCTGTCCGAAGGGAGTGAAAGACCCGTTCAACATCGAGGCTTCCGTCAACTCGGCCTATGTGGTCATGGGGCTGCTCTACGGCGCGGGCGACATGGATCGCACACTCGAAGTCTCGACGCGCTGCGGCGCCGATTCCGACTGCAATCCCGCTACGGCGGCCGGTATCCTGGGGACGATGCTCGGTTACAGCAACATTCCCGAGAAGTGGATGAAGCCGCTGCGCGAGGTGGAGGAGATCGATTTCGCCCACACCGATATTTCGCTCGACAGGGCTTATGAAATGAGTTTCGGTCAGGCACTCCGGATGATCGAGCGGGGCGGCGGCAAAGTCGGTGCCGACGACGTGGCCATCCGTGTGCAGATCCCGCAGCCGGTGCGTTTCGAGCAGAGTTTCGAGGGCCTTCGTCTGGTCTACAAGAAGACCGACACCTATCGCAACTTCAAGAAGCAGTTCGTCCACGAATTCAACGGATCGGGTGTCGTGTGTACGGGGCGCGTGCGTGCCAAGAAGGGGATGAACGACTATGTCGCCCGTCTCGAAGTCGAGATCGACGGGCGGAAGGAGATCGTGGAGATGCCTGCCGATTTCGCGCGGCGCCGTTTCGACATCTACTGGAACTACGAACTTCCCGAAGGAGACCATACGATGAAGATCCGCTGGCTCAATCCGGTGGAACACGCCAACGTCGTCATGGACGGGATATTGGTCTATGCGCGTAAATAGTCGGGGGAAGCTATGAAGCGCATGTCGGGATTTTTCGCCCATGGCCGGACTCGTCGGCGTACGGATTTCCTGTGAAACTGCGCGCAAAGGTTTGCGCAAAATCGTGGGCGGAATTTTCCGGCAGAATGCGGGTCGTGCGATCCGGCGACCGGCCCGATGCGTACTTCGGGTCGGCCGCCGGCGGACGGCGCGGACGTTCGGGTAACGGGCTGCGGGCCGTCGGAATACGGCGATCTAGGCGGCATCCGTCGGAGGATGAATCAACCTATAAACCAACCAAATAGAAACAGATGAATAGACAACTACCAATCAGGTCATTGCTTTTTGCCGTGGCGCTGGCTTTCGTGTCGCAGTCGGTTTTCGCCCAACAGATGCGGATTTCAGGACGCGTCTGCGACTCGTCCGGACCGGTAATCGGGGCAGTGGCTGTCGTGAAGGGGACGATGCGAGGCATCTCGACCGATTTCGACGGTCAGTATGTCATCGACGTGGCCCCCGGCGAAATTCTCGTCTTCTCGTACGTGGGGTTGCAGAGCGTCGAGGTTCCGATCGACGCTACGACGAAATCCCCGCTGAACATCACGTTGCAGGAGACCTCGACGGTGCTTTCCGACGTGGTCGTCGTGGGATACGGCAAACAGACCAAGCAGAGCGTCACCGGAGCCATTTCGCAGGTGAAAGGCGACGAACTGATGAAGGCCGGTGGCGTGACGAACGTTTCGAGTGCCCTGACCGGTCTGGTGCCGGGCCTCGTCACGCTCAACTACTCCGGCAAACCGGGACAGGACGATGCGGAGATCTTCATCCGCACGGTTTCGACCTGGAACGACGCTTCGCCGCTGGTGCTCATCGACGGCATCGAACGCGGCATGAACGACATCGATTTGGGCGAAGTCGAGAACATCTCGGTGCTGAAAGACGCTTCGGCGACGGCCGTGTTCGGCGTGCGGGGCGGCAACGGCGTGATCCTCATCACCACCAAACGCGGCAAGGAGGGCAGCCCGACCTTCTCGGCATCGGCCAACGTCACGCTGAAAATGTCGTCGAAACTGCCCAAGAACGCCGATTCGTATACCGGACTGTGGTACCGGAACCAGGCCATCGAGAATCAGGTCTCGATGAACGGAGACCTCTGGAGCGAATATACGCCGACCGAGATCCTGCGCCGCTACCGCGACGGCGACAACCCCTACCTCTATCCCAATGTCGACTGGCAGAGCGAGATGCTGCGCAAGCATTCGTGGTCGCAGCGCTATGCACTCGACGTGCGGGGCGGTACGAAATTCGTCAAGTACTACGGCTCGCTGGCCTACGTGTACGACGGCGACGTGCTCAAAGGTCAGGACTTCGGCCAGGGCTATGTCCCGAAGAACGACTACAAGCGCTTCAACTTCCGTACGAACCTCGATTTCCAGCCCACAGCCACCACGACGATCAGCGTGGATATCGACGGCGCGTGGGGCATCGAGCGCACGACGACCGCCACGCCGGCCTACCTGTGGCCCGGCATCTACTCCAAGGGTCCCGATCAGTATCCGGTGCGCTACGAGGACGGGACGTTCGCCAACAACGAATCGGGATACGCGATGTACAACCCCGTGGAGTATTTCAATTTCAGCGGTCTCGAACGGCATACGCGCATGGACATCAACACCTCGTTCACGCTCAACCAGAAACTCGATTTCGTGACGAAGGGGCTTTCGTTCCGCGCGATGGCCAATTTCCAGAACTACTACTGGAGCATCGGGCCCAACATCACGGCCTCGCGCCCCATTACCAAATACATCGACTGGAAAACCGGCGAGGAGACGATCAACTATCCCTCGGACTATACGAACTCGAAATACGGCTTCGACTACGTGCTCGGCAAATATACGCTTTCGACCGAAAACATCTGGTCGAGCGGCGGCTCGCCCAAGATGTCGAAGAACCTGATGTACCAGGCGCAGTTCAACTACAACCGCACGTTCGGGCTCCACAAAGTGTCGGGGCTGATCCTGTTCAAGCGCATCGAGAATGCGGCGGGCTCCGCCTTCCCGAGCTACCGCGAGGAGTGGGCCGGGCGTGCGACCTACGACTTCGACAACAGGTACCTGTTCGAGTTCAATGCGGCCTACAACGGCTCCGAGAAATTCGCCAAAGGCAACAAGTTCGGGTTCTTCCCGTCGGCGGCCGTCGGCTGGATACTCTCCGAGGAGCCCTTCTTCCGCCGCAGCGAACTCAAACGGTTCGTCGACCTCTTCAAGTTCCGCTACTCGTGGGGAAAGGTCGGCAGCGATTCGGGAATCAACCGCTGGCTCTACATGACGCAGTGGAGCAAGGCCACCTCGACGGCGTGGCTGGGTAGTCCGAGCGCTTCGCGGCCCGAGTATTCGGGGTTCCACATCACCAACATCGGCAATCCCGACGCCAAGTGGGAGACGGCCGTGAAGAACGATTTCGCCGTGGAGGCCTCCTTCTTCAAGAATACGCTGTCGCTGACCTTCGACTACTACTGGGGGCGCCGCTACGACATCTTCATGAGCGCCAGCCAGCGCAACATTCCGCCCTGGTTCGGTGCAGATCCCGTGGCCGCCAACATCGGCAAGACGAAGGAGCGCGGCTGGGAGCTCGAAATGCGCTACAACAACTCGACCAAGTTCGGCCTCAAATACTACGCGACGGCGATGTTCTCGCACGGAAAGGACGAGATCGTCTACATGGAGGATCCCGAGTTCACGCCGGCATACCAGAAGAAGGCCGGTTACCAGATCGGCCAGCAGACCTCCTATCTCCACAGCGGCGTAATCACCTCGTGGGACCAGATGTATACGGGGGCAGCGGTCGAGAATACGTCGGGGAACAACGTCGGTATGCTCCAGCTGATCGACTACAACGGCGACGGCGTGATCGATACGAACGACATCGTTCCCTACGGTTATCCCAACCGTCCGCAGTATACGATGAATTTCACCGTCGGCGCGGAGTGGAAGGGCATCAGTCTCTCGGTGCAGCTCTACGGTACACGCAACTGTACGCTGGTCAGAAGCGCGGGCGAATTCTCGTCGCCGCATTACTATACCGTACTCGACACGAGCATCATGGGCGACATGTGGCTTCCGGGGTCGCAGGAGGGCGGAACCTATCATCATCCCGTGTACAAGGGCTCCGGCGCGAGCGTCCATTCGGGCAGCTTCAACATGGTCGACGGCACGCAGTGGCGTATCAAGAACGCCGAACTGGCCTACACCCTCACGGCGGAGCGGCTGCGCAAGGCGGGAATCACCTCGCTGCGGTTCTACATATCGGGCAACAACCTCTGGCTCTTCTCGCACCTGAACGAAGACCGTGAAACGGGCGGTACGCGCACCAACGACAATGTGATGAAGTACCCGCTCACCAAACGGTACACGTTCGGGGTGAAGATCGAATTCTAACTGTGCAAAAGGCCAAAAAGATGAAAAAATTGAATACATTCAGGAATATCGCATGGGGTGTGTGCTCTCTGGGAGCCCTGCTTCTGGCTTCGTGCGAAGACTATCTCGAAAAGACCCCCGATTCGAACGTCGACGAGAAGATCGTCTTCGGCAACTACCGCAATTTCCAGGGGTATCTCGACGAACTCTACGGCAAGGGGCTGATCTCCTATTACGTGACGGGTTCGAGTCCGTGGACGTCGAGCTTCGATTTCGGCGACGATACCTACTGCAACCAGACCTTTCCCGTTTCGTACGCGCTGACCCGGGGCGATTACATGTGGATTTACAGCAACCGCGACCACAATCCCTTCATGGATATGGTCAACGCCAGCGGTTCGCTCTCGCACGCAGGACTGTGGCATCAGGCGTGGCGCAATATCCGCCGCTGCAACGAGGGGCTCGAAAACTTCGATCTGCTGGTCGACGCCACCGACCAGGAGCGGAAGCTGCTGCTGGGACAGATCTATTTCTTCCGGGCGTGGAACCATTTCGAAGTGGCCCGGTTCTGGGGCGGAATCCCTTACGTGAAGGTGCTGCTGGGCGCCGGCGACAATCTGAAACTGTCGCGCCTTTCGTACAGGGAGACGCTGATGAACGTGGTTGAAGACCTCGGACTGGCTGCGCAGAACCTGCCTGACAGGTGGGACAATCCCGAAGTCAATACGGGACGCGTCACGCGCGGCGCGGCCTATGCGCTCATGGCCCGTGCGCTGCTCTATGCGGCCAGCCCGCTCACCTCCCGGATGGAGGGGCGCGGCGCGGTGTACGACGAGGAGCTGTGCCGGCAGGCGGCCGAAGCCGCCTACGAGGTGATCGCCTCCGGCGTCTATTCGCTCGTGCCGTGGGAGGATTACGACCATATCTTCACCGATACCCGCCCCGGTACGAACGTGGTCTACTCCTCGGAGACCATTTTCCAGAAGATTCACAACAGCCGCGGTGGTCAGAACCAGGTAATCAACGGAATCGGCCGCGTCCACACCAGCGGTCGTTTCGGCGGCAACAACGTATGCACGTTCCCGACGGCCAACTTCGTGAACCTCTACGAGACGGCGACGGGCTATCCGATTGACGATCCCGATCTGCCGGCCGGCGATTTCGACGAAAAGCTGCCCTGGGCCAACCGCGATCCGCGTCTGATGAAGACGATCCTGACCGACGGGGTCAAGTGGGTGTCGAGTGCTTCGGACGCCAGCGCTTATACGCAGCTCTATTCGAGTCCGAGCCCCGGTCTCGACCGCGACGGCAACGCTTCGCTGTCGGGTTATCTGATCCGCAAATTCACGCCCTATATGGTCAATAACCGCGAATCGGACAATACGGCCTGGAACAATTTCCGCTTCTCCTGCCCGTTCATCCGCCTGCCGGAGGTCTACCTGACCTTCGCCGAAGCGGTGAACGAGGTTTGGGGGCCGAATACGGCGCCCGATTTCGCGAACGGGCTGACCGCAGTCGAGGCGGTCAACACGGTTCGCCGCCGCGTGAAGCTGCCGATTGCCGAAAATGTCACTCTGCCCTCCGAGTTGCAGACCTACGGCAGCGAGTCGTTGCCCGACGTGTTGCCGAAATTCACGGCCGACGCCGCTACGTTCCGCGAGCGGATCCGCAACGAGCGTTCCGTCGAACTGGCGTTCGAGGGGCACCGCTGGCACGATATACGGCGTTGGTACGTGGCGCATCTGGACAAGTACAAGATCCGCTACAAGGCCGAATTCGACAAGGAGCACACCTTCTACCGCGAGGTGGAGCTATTCACCGCGCAGTTCGACGACAAGCACTATTGGTTCCCGTTCCGCCGCAGCGACGTGGAGCAGTACGAGGGTTTCGAACAGAATCCGGGTTGGTAACATTCCCAGAATCCCAAACTAAATGAATCCATTATGAATAAACGAACATACATACTCGTATTTCTGCTGCTGCTCGCCGGGTTCACGTCGGAACTGTCGGCCCAGAAAAAGCCGAAAAAGGCGAAGCAGGAGATTTCCGTCGTGTCGGGGCAGGTGGTCGATTCGTCCGGGATTCCTGTCGCCGGAGCGCTGGTTACGGCTATGGAGGGCGCCTATTTCGCCCGTACGGACGCCGACGGCGCATTCAGCGTGAAGAGCGGTGCGGCCGATTACATTCTGATCGAGGCCGAGGGGTACGAACCGAAGGAGGTCTATCTGCCCGATCTGGCCGCCGGACAGGCGATCGCACTCGAAGCTTCGCCGTATCGCAGCGGCAGCGCCGACCGGGTCGAACTGCCGTTCGGGACACTGACCGACCGCCGCGTGGTCGGTGCGGTCAACGACATCGATATGGACCGCTATAAGGATAAACTCAGCGATTACGGTCTGGACGGCGTGTTGCAGGCCGAAGGATTCGGCGTGTTCGGCGCGAAGGACGTCCGCGGCATGGGTTACACCATTCTGATCGACGGTCTGGTGCGCGACGGTTCGAATTCGGTGGCCTCGCTGAGCGACATGCTCAACGCCGATGAGGTCGAGCGGATCACGGTTCTCAAAGATGCCGCGTCGCGGCTCCTCTACGGTTCGTATGCCGACAAGGGCATCATCCTGATCAAGACGCGGCGGGGCGAAGCCCACAAGCGCATCATGAATTTCTCCTACGAAACGTCGTTCGGCATTCCCAAGGCACAACCCGAATACCTGCGTGCGGCGGATTACATGATCCTCTACAACGAAGCGCTGCGCAATGACGGCGGCAATCCGATGTACAGCTACCAGGATATCGAGAATGCGCGGGCGGGCGTGGATCCGGTCAAATATCCCGATCAGGACTATTACAGCAGCGAGTTCCTGCGCGGTTTCAAGCCGCAGAATCGTGTCTCGGCCGAGTTCATCGGCGGCAGCCGCGTGGCACAGTATTATCTGAACGCAGGGTTCTACAACACGAAATCCATCGTCTCGATGGGCGAATCGGACAAGCAGCGCACCAACCGGTTCAATGTCCGGGGCAACGTCGACGTGAACATCAACAAATATATCAAGGTGTCGCTCGATGCCGCCGCGATCTTCAACTCCTACCACGGGCCGAACTGGAAGAACGGCAATTTCTGGCGGCTGTCGACCGAGAATCCGGTGAACTCCTATCCGTTCCTGATCCCCGTCGACCGACTGGATATGGAAGACGAATACACCAAGACGGCACTGGAAGACGCGGAGCTGCAACGCTCGGTGATCGGCGGCAAATATCTGGTGGGCGGTAACAACAACAATAATCCCAACTACCTGCGCAATCCCTACGGCGACCTCTATCTGGGCGGTTACGCCAACACGATGGACCGCATGGCACATATCAACGTGGGCATCGACGTCGATTTCTCGTGGCTGACCGAGGGCTTGTCGTTCAAAACCTATTTCGGTACGGACAACTACAACAAGTACACCACCACGCAGAATAACAGCTACGCCTCCTACGAACCCGCGTTCGGCGACGACGGCACCATTCGGATCGCCAACATCTACGGCTCGAACGATTTCGTGGGCAGCCAGACCATGACCGACACGGGTTTCTACCGCCGTCTGGGGTGGAACAACGCGCTGTCGTACGACCGGACCTTCTCCGGCCGTCACCAGCTCAGCGCCGTGCTGATGTCGACCATGCACCACTACAAGGAGAGCGGGGCCACGCACGCCGAGAAATCGGTGAATTTCGGCGGCCGCGTGAACTACGCCTTCGCCGACAAGTACGTGGCGGAGTACAGCGGCGCCTATATCGGTTCGACCTTCCTGTCGCGCGGCAACCGTTGGGGCTACGCGCAGGGCGGAGGTCTGGGGTGGATCGTCTCCGAGGAGGAGTTCCTGCGCGGAAGCCGTTGGTTGAATTATTTGAAAATCAAGGTTTCGTATGCCAATACGAAATCCGATTCGGGCATGTCGAACTACATCGACACGGATATTTACGATCCGGGTGCCAACTACAACTACGGCGACGGAACCGGCCAGAACGCTCTGATGACGCTCCAGCGGGGTAATCCCGCCATTTCGTGGGTGCAGCGGCACGACGTCAACGTCGGCATGGAGTTCTCGCTCTTCCGCCATGCACTCTCGGGTGAGGTCAACTATTTCAACTCGCTGCGTTTCGACGAGATTACGCGGCGTACCTCGCAGCTGCCCGGCGTGCTCGGCAGTAGTGTGTTCATTCCGAACGAGAATTACAACAGCCGCCGCCAGAGCGGTATCGAAGCTCGGATCACCTATCGCCGGCACTTCGGCGATTTCGGGCTCGAAGTGGGCGCCGACATGATCTGGTACAAGCCCCGATATGTCAACTATTCGGAGATCGACTATCCCGAGCACCTGAGCTACCTCAGCCGGGCGGGCCGGCCGACCGATGCGATCTGGGGCCTGCAAGCCGACGGGTTCTATACGCAGGAGGAGATCGACCTGATGAACGCCGGCGGCGCGATCGCCCGTCCCACCTACGGAACGGTGCAGGCAGGCGACATCAAGTATCGCGACGTCAACGGCGACATGCGCATCGACGACGAGGACTTCACCGTGATCGGCAATACGCACGCCCGGTTCGCCTACGGACTCAAAGTCACCCTCACGTGGCGCAATTTCGAACTGTTCGCCTACATGAGCGCCCAGACGGGGGCGACCAAAGACTATCGGAGCGACGCGTACTATGCGGTCTACGGGCCCAACGCCAAGTATCCGGTACACCTGATCGGCCGCTGGGCCTACGATCCCAGCCTCGGGATCGATACGCGCGCTACGGCGACCTATCCGCGTCTGACGGCCAGCTCGTCGGGGACGACGCACAATTACGGCAAGACGTCGACGTTCTGGCTCGCCCGGCAGAACTACTTCTCGATTCCGGCTGTCCAGCTCTCTTACCATTTGGGCGACAAGCTGATGAAGACGCTGCGCCTGAAAGACGTGACGATCTATGCGCGCGCCACCGACATCCTGCTGCTCTCGCCTTCGCGGGATCGGATGATCCTGAACGTGGGCAGCGAGTTCCAGTACGCATGGGTACACCTCGGAGTGAAACTGAAATTCTGACCGCAAAATCAAGATCGTTACTATGAAAAAGCTATATCACCTGTTTCTGACTTTCGCCCTGCTGTCGGCGGCGGGCTGCAACGATTTCCTCGATCCCGACGACGACAACAGCTACAAGGGCGACGAACTGCTGACCTACATCCAGCGTGCGGAGGGGGTTCTGCTCAACGCCTACGCCTCCGTCCCGAACGCCAACCAGATCAGCGTCATGACGGACGTGGCGACGGACAACGCCGTGTGGAACACCTCGTCGGGCAATGCTTTCCGCAATATCGTCAGCGGCGAGTGGAGCTCCACGAACAATCCGTTCGACAAGTGGTCGTCGGCCTACACGGCCATCGGCTACTGCAACCTGTTTTTAGATGAACTCGTCGATCGGGTGGAGTGGTCGTACTCCGACGCATGGCTGTGCGAAGCGTTCCGCGAACGGCTCACGGCCGAGGCCCGCGGACTGCGCGCCTACTACTACATGGAACTGCTGACGGCACACTCCGGTGTCGGCGTCAATACGGGCCGTCTGCTCGGCGTGCCCATGATCATGCACCCGATCGACGTCGAGGAGGGCGATCTCGATTTTCCGCGCGACACGTATGAACGCTGCGTGGCGCTCGTGCTCGAAGATTTGCAATTCGCCATCGATCATCTCCCCTACGAGTACAAAAACAACAGCGAGAAACCCGAAGAGGATCGGGTCTACGGAGCGCGCTTCGCCAATCGCCTGTGCGGTCGCATCGCCATGGCGTTGAAGGCCCGTCTGCTGTTGCAGGCCGCAAGTCCGGCCTTCAATCCCGACAACGATGCGGCGAAATGGGAGGCGGCGGCCGTCGCCGCCGCCGAGCTGATCGATGCGTCGGGCGGCATCGACGCCATCGACAAGAGCCGCATCAAGTTCTGGCTCGACGACACCAGCCGGGAGATCGTGTGGCGCAAGGACTACTATACCGGTCGCGACTGGGAGACGACGTGTTTTCCGCCCTCGTTGCTCGGCAACGGCCGCATGAACCCTACGCAGGATTTCGCCGATGCGTTTCCCTATCGAAACGGCGTTCCCTACGTCCCCGGAAACCCGTCTGATCCCGACGACCCGTACGCCGGACGCGACCCGCGGCTGGACGAGTACCTGATCCGCAACGGGAGCCTGTTCAAGGACAATGTCATCAATACGGTCGACGGCGACGTCGACGGGATCGACCGCAAGCCGTCGAGTTCGACGACCACGGGTTATTACATGAAGAAACTGATGAACCCCAGCGTGAACCATACTACGGGATCGGTCGTGACCACCCGCCACTTCCACACGCTGCTGCGCATGACCGAGGTCTACCTGATCTTCGCCGAGGCGGCCAACGAGGCGTGGGGCCCCGACGGACAGGGTACCGTGGGCTACTCCGCGCGCGACGTGATCGCCCGGATCCGTTCGACGGGAGGCATTACTCCCGACCAGTACCTGCCTACGGTGGCTACGCAGGCCGATATGCGCAGACTGATCCGCAACGAGCGCCGGCTGGAACTGGCCTTCGAGAACCAGCGTTTCTGGGATGTCCGCCGCTGGAAGGACGAACAGGCCATGATGCGGGCCGCAACGGGTACGCGCGACGGAGGCAAGACCGCATTCGAGGTCGAGTCCCGCGTCTTCATGGATTATATGATCTACGGGCCGATCCCCTACGACGAACAGATGAAGGGGCTCGAACAGAACCGAGGATGGTAACAATTAAAACATCGCATAGCTTATGAAAAAAGCAATTATGGCATTGGCCGCCGCCGGATCGCTGTTGGCTTCCTGCACGAACGAGTCGATCGCTTTCGACGATTTCGAGCGGCAGACGATCTACATGCCCTATCAGTATCCGGTCAGAACGCTGTCGCTGGGCAATGACCGCATCGACAATTCGCTCGACCGGCAGCATAAGTTCAACATGGGCGTCTGCGTCGGGGGATATTACAACAGCAACAAACAGGACTGGCGGGTCGATTTCGAAATCGACCCCACGCTGGTGCCCGACTATTTCTACCGCGGCGACGCGAAGGTGGAGGCGCTGCCCGAGGAGTATTACGTGCTCACGCCGTCGTCCCGTGCGATCATCCCCAAGGGGTCGTTCAGCGGTCTGATCGAGGTACAGCTCACCGACGCCTTCTTCGAGGACCCGAAGGCACTGACCGGCGCTTACGTGATCCCGATCCGGATTACGGGATCGCCCGATACCGAGAATATTCTCTACGGCAAACCGGTCGACGGGAAGGAGGATTCGGCCGATATCCACGTCTCGGAGGATTGGAGCGAGAAACCGATGCATTTCGCCCTGTTCGGTGTCAAGTACGTCAATCCGTGGCACGGGTCGTGGCTTCGCCGCGGTGCGCTCATCGTGCGCGACCGCAGCGGCGCCGTCATCGAGGAGGAGTGCGTTGCCTACCGCGAGGAGTTCGTCGAGCAGGACGAGGTCGTGAAGCTGACCACCACGTCGCTGACCTCGCTCGAAACGGAACTGTCGGTCGGCGCCGAACGCTGGACGCTGGCGCTTTCGGTCGACGAGCAGACCCGCCGCATGACCGTCGCTTCGACGCCCGCTTCGGCCATTGAGGTGTCGGGCACGGGTTCCTACAAGGAGAATGGCGACAGTTGGGGCGGAACTCCCGAAAATCCCACGCCGCGCGATGCCGTCTACCTGAATTATTTTTACGAACGGGAGAACGGGCAGCGGTGCGAGGTGCTCGATACGCTGGTCTTCCGCGACCGCGGTATCGTCTTCGAGGCCGATCGTCCTACGATTAAGTAATAACCTTATAACACTGACCGATATATGCGATTGTCCAATTTCACATTTCTGTTGTGGGCCTCTCTGTGCCTGTTGTGTTCAGGGATCGGATGCTCCAACTCGTCGACCTACGAACCGCTGTGGAACCCTCCGCAGCAGACCGATCCGGAGGAACCCGAGGAACCGGACGACGTTTCGTTCGTCGTGTACAACCATTTGGCCGACTCGCCCGACGTGAACGTTTCGACGGTGTGGGAGGTGACGCTTTCCCAGAACGGGGTGGAGAAGGAGTGCATGGTTTTCCAGAGCACCTGTCCCGTATACGATCCCTCGAAGGGGATGATCGGCAGCGACCGCACGGCGCTCGAACTGGTGGCCGGCCGCACGATCAGCTGGGCGAACTTCTCGTTCGACGGCGAGGTGACGGTGACGGCGCGGATTCTCGATCCGTCGCGGGTGCCGATGTCGTCGTCGGTGGCCGTCTACCCGAGCCGCAAGCACGTGTCGCCTTCGCTCTCGGGCCAGTCCGTGACCTTCACCCTGACCGAACCCGGACAATACTCGGTGGAGGTCGGCGCGGAGGGCTATCGGAACGGATTGATGATCTTCGCCAACCCGCTCGAAAAGGATGCCCCGAAGTCCGACGATGCCGCCTATCGGCGCGTCGAAAACGCGACGGCGGCCGACATGGCCGCCCTGCCGGCCGACCGGTCGGGGATCTATTTCGCCCGGGGCGTGCACGACATCGGCAAGTACATCGTGCCGGCACACGTCAAGAACATCTACATCCCGGGCGACGCCTACGTCTACGGCACCCTCGTCGTGGAGAACAACCCCGGCGTGAGAATCTTCGGGCGCGGTACGCTTTCGGCCGCACGCCTTCCCTACCGTGCCTCCCACAGCATCGAAGCTACGGGCGACAGCAACGGAATGGTCGTCGAGGGGATCACGATCGCCGACTTCACCCATTTCTCGGTACGCCTGATTACGACCAACAACCGTGTGGAGTGGGTGAAGACGATCGGCGCGTGGACCTACAACTGCGATGGTATCTCGGTGTTTCATTATTCGACGGTGAAAAACTGCTTCATCTGGGCCAACGACGACAGCATCAAGGTTTACCGCGATGGGATCACCTTCGAAGATATCGTCTGCTGGCAGCTCACCAACGGCAATATCATCCAGATGGCATGGAACGACGCCGACGCGAAGGACGTAACGGTCCGCCGCGTCGACATCCTGCATGCCGACTGGAACAACAACCAGTTCAACCGCGGTGTCCTCGGATTCGTGGGGAATCGCTACGAGTACGAAAACAACGACAATTACTTGGAGAACTATCTCATCGAGGACGTCGTCACCGAGACGCCCGTGCCGGTCGTCCTGCGCGTGTCGCCGCAGGCCGGTTATGTCTCGACCGTCGACGGACTGACGCTCAGGAACTGGAACGTCCGCCAAAGTGACAACGGCTACAAGAACTATCTCTATTGTTCGTCGCCCGACCACCCGTTCCGCAACATCGTCTTCGACAACTTCGTGTTCAACGGCACGAAACTGACTGCCCAGAACTGGGAACAGCTGATGAACATGCAGACGCAGTTCATCGAAACGCCTACATTCAAGTAACCAATACCCAAAACTTCAGACGATATGAAAAGTCTCAGATCTTTTCCGAAACTTATTTCAGCCGTACTGCTCGTCTGTGCGGCATCGCTCGCGTGGAGCTGCTCGGACGACGATACCGGCGACGACACCTTCATCCCGACGTTCACGCTGCCCGAGCAGCCCGTCATCAAGAACAATTACGCCTCGCAGAACAATACGATCACCGTGGTGGCGTCGCACGACGTGTCGTGGACGGCGGCCAAGACCGACGAACAGGCCGACTGGCTGACGATCACGTCGGCCAGCGGCAAGGGTAACGGCAACATCGTCTTCACGCTCACGGAGAAGGATACGCCGGGCAGGCGTTCGACCACGATCGCCGTGACCGGCACTTCGGAGCGCGATTCCCGGACGCTTTCCGGCACGGTGACGGTCGAGCAGATGGGCTCGGAGCCGACGATCGTCATGGAGCCTGTCGGCAGCGTGTCGCTGCCGTGGACGGGCGCCGAGGCCTATACGGTGCAGATCGTCTCCAACGTGAACTGGCGCGCCGAACTGACCGTCGTGTCGGGCGGCGAGGGTTGGATCGCCAAGACTGCGCCTGCGGCCGACGTCGAGGGCGACGGCGCCGTGGTGCTCTCCGTGTCCGAGAACGAATCGACCGAGAGCCGTCAGGCGAAGCTGACGGTGGTCTATGTCGACGATCCGACCGTGAAGGCGGAACTGACGATCAACCAGCAGAAACAGGGAGAACGCCACCGGATCGAATTCGCGGGCATGACCACGCTGCTCGGTAACGACGGCAATACGACGCTCGAATACGCACCTGCCGGCGGCGGCGAGAGCGTGATTCTGAACGACGTGGAGGTGGAGGTCGGCACCGACCTCACGACCGTGTACTACATGGAGGAGATTCCCGACGGGGAGTACGAACTGAAAAAGGTGGGATCGGTGGAGATCAATGCCCTGTTCACGCTCAGCAACGGCCAGATCAGCTATGTCGAGCGATGGAATCCCGCGTTCGGCTGTTTCGGTGGCGAAAGCGAGGAGCGCCCGATCGCGATCGGGAAGAGATCGGATCTCGAAGCGTTGGCGTCGTCGGTCAATGCGGGCGAGTCCTATGCGGGTATCTATTTCGTGCAGACGGCCGATATCGCGCTGGGCGGCAGCTGGACGGCGATCGGCACTTCCGATAAGAAGTTCAGCGGCAACTACGACGGCCGCAATTTCGCGATCACTGGCTTGAAGATCGCAGCCACCGCGGCCGGACAGGGACTCTTCGGCTATGTCGGCGGCGTCGCGGCCTCGGAGGACGGGACGACGCCGGCCGTCGCAGCGGCGCTCAGGAACATCACGGTCAAGGGCGCCGGTTCGACGCCTTCGGACAACGACTCCGACGCAGGGTTCGACATTACGGCGACGGCCGGCTTCGTCGGCGGTATCGCGGCGAACGTGACGGGCAATACCGTCGTTTCGAACTGCCGGAACTACGCTCATGTGCGGGTGACGATCTCCACCGGAGCCAACGGCGCGGGCAACAGCGGCGGCGTGATCGGTGAGGTCGGCGGCACGGACGTATCGATCGACAAGTGCGTGAACTACGGCAAAATCGTGGTTTACAGCGCAAGCAATACGCTGGTCAACAACGTCGGCGGCGTGATCGGCAATATGTCCGGCGGCAGCGAGGAGCGGCCGACCATCGTTGCGGAGTGCTACAATTACGGCGATATTTCGTTCATCGGCAATACCGGCGGTGTCGCGGGCAACGTCGGCAACGGCAACATCCAGCTGCGCAGATGCGGAAACTACGGCGCGCTGGCTGCCACCGCCGGCAACGGCC
>ERZ779876.1122-NODE-1122-length-24393-cov-4.839346_pt1 | contig 24393 bp, 15 predicted proteins | sample MGYA00511068_ERZ779876 | MGnify/ENA primary metagenome ERZ779876 (study PRJEB29588, sample SAMEA1970858) | human gut metagenome | biome: human gut; feature: human-associated habitat; material: faeces | place: Denmark | collected 2008/2010 ...
CTGACGAGCATCTCCGGCTATGCGGAATTGATCGAAAGCGGCATGGCGCAGGGCGAACAGGCCAAGACATTTGCGGCGGAGATTCACAAGAGCGCGAACCGCCTGCTGACGCTGATTAACGACATCATCCGCCTGTCGCAGATGGACGCCCCGATGCCGGATCTCAAATTCGAGCCGGTGGATTTGGCGCAGATCGCAACCAACACGTTTGAACAGCTCGAAATGAGCGCGCGCAAGGCCGACGTCACGCTTCAGCTCGACGCGAAGCCTGCGATGGTCGAGGCGGACAGGCAGATGATGGACGAGCTGCTCTACAACCTCTGCGACAATGCGATTCGGTATAACGTGCACGGGGGCAGCGTGAAGCTGGAGGTTCGCCCGGTTCGCGACAAGGTGATCGTCTGCGTGCAGGATACGGGCATTGGCATTTCGCCGGAAAATCAGGAGCATGTCTTCGAGCGGTTTTATCGCGTAGACAAGAGCCGGTCGAAGGCGACGGGCGGCACGGGTCTCGGTTTGGCGATTGTCAAGCACATCGCGGTGAAGCACAACGCGCAGATTGAGCTGGAGAGCGAATTGGGGCGCGGCACGAAGATTTCGGTGATCTTCGAGCGCTGCTTTAAGGGCTGAACGGAGGAAAAACGGCATGGTTACGTTTGAGGATATTCGAAATAACGCGGAGATTCGGACGTACATCGAGAAGGGGAACGAGAATCTGGGCGTTCTGGGCTTCACCAAACATTCGATCGGGCATGCGACGAAGGTGTCCGACATGGCGGCGAGGATTCTGGAAGAACTGAATTACGACGCGAGAACGGTGGAACTGGCGCGCATTGCGGGCTATATGCACGATATCGGCAACGCTGTCAATCGTACACACCATGCAGAGTATGGTGCAATACTTGCAAACGATATTCTCAAAGACACTGATATGCCATTGGAAGATAGGGTGACGATAGTTTCCTGCATTGGAAGCCATGACGAATCAACAGGGGGCGCAACAGACCCGGTGTCAGCCGCAGTGATAATAGGTGATAAAACAGACGTGCGAAGAAATCGTGTGTCAAATAAGGATAAGTCCTCTTTTGATATCCATGACAGGGTGAACTATGCGGTAACAGAAGCGAGCTTAAAGATAAATGCTGATAAAAAGGTCATATCCCTTAATTTGCAGATAGACGAAAGTATCTGCACCATGTATGACTATTTTGACATTTTCCTGCAGCGTATGCTTATGTGCAGAGGTGCGGCAGGTGTTCTGGGAGCAAAGTTCAAGCTTACAGCAAATGGAAGCAAAGTATTGTGATTTAACGCACAAACTATGTAGGGGAGCGGCGCAATTTCTGCTTTGCAGAAATACGACGTCCCACTCGGGGCGATATGGTTTGGATTATCCAGAATTTGTGTAGAGCAACATTGTGCGGATAATACAAATGAGATTGCAGACGAAACGTCGAGGGGACGGGCTGTCAAGGGCGCCAGCCCCTACAATAATGTTGTGCGGATATTGAAAATTGTGCAAAAAAGGGACGACCTAAGGTCGCCCCTCATTTTTATTCAGCGGTGCAAATTTGTATCATATCACAATGTGTGGCGTAAAATGCCCGTCACGGCAAGTGACTATTTAACCGTCTTTTCAGTATAAGCACCATAATAGTTCACACCATTGTATTTTCTGTATGCCCTTATTCTGAATGTTTTAGTGCCTGACAGATTTTTTGCAGTGTAGCTTTTGCCTGATGTTGTGGTGAGCTTCTTCCAACTGCTTCCTGACTTCACATATATCTCATATCCTGTGGCTTTTGATACCTTGTTCCATGCAAGTGAGATGTTGCTTCCCGAACGCTTTGCCGTTTTGACAGTGACGTTTGCAGGAAGTGTGCAGGTGACAAGTTGTGCAGGCTTGCTGTATTGCATAACATTGTCGCTTACATAATATGCCTTTACTCTGTATGTGTACATAGTGCCTGATGACTTGCCTGAGTTGGTGTAGTATGGATAAGCAGTGTCACCAAGCTCTTTGTAGCTGTCTGACGTTCCTATCCACTGATAAACGCTGTAGCCGGATACTCCATTCACGCTTTCCCATGTGATAGTGTTGGAACTTGATGTGTTCACTGATGAGGAAAGCCCCTTTGGTGTGTTTGCAGGACGAATGGTGATGTCCTTTTCAGTGTAGTCACCGTAGTAGTTTATGTAGTTATAATTTCTTATGGCTCTCACTCTGAAACGATAAGCTGTTTTCTGTGAAAGATCGCTTGCAGTGTAGCTCGTTCCCGAAAGGGTGGAGAGAGTTTTCCATGTTCCGTTTGTGTACATCTCTACCTGATAGCCTGTAGCCTTTGATACCTTGTTCCAGTTGAGTGTTATGGAATCAACGTCAGTGGAGCAAAGGGAGAATGATACGTTTGCAGGAAGAGTGCAGGTGGTAAGCTCAGAGGAATATGCACCCTCGATACGCTGTCCGTCAACAGTGTTGAATGCCCTTACCTTGTATCTGTACATCGTGCCTGAGCTTTTCTTTGAGTTTGTGAACTTTGTGGACGTGGTCGTGCCTATGAGCTTGTAGCTGTCGTTAGTACCTATCCACTGATAGATCTCATAGCCTTCCGCTTTTTTGGAAGCGTTCCATGTTATGGTGTTTGATGTAGAAGTGTTTGAAGTGCTTCTTATGCCTGTTACTGTACTTGGTATGTCAGTGACCTCAGCGTTTACATATGTGTAACCACCATTGTAGTATACGCCACTGTAATTTCTTCTTGCTTTTACCCTGAACTTATTAACACCGTTCTGTGTGATACCATTCACCTTGTATGAAAGGCTTGAAGTTGTGCCGACCTGCTTCCATGCACCGTTCACATAATGCTCCACGATGTAGTCGGTCGCCTTTGAAACTTTGTCCCAACTAATGGTAACAGAAGTTCCCCTTGCAGAAGCGGATATCTTTGAGATGTTCGCAGGAAGCGTGCAGGTGGTGAAAACATCAGAGTAATCGCCGTAAACACGCTTGCCTGAAGCGTCACTGTAGGCTCTCACCATGTATTTGTACATAGTGCCTGTGGACTTATTGGAGTTTGTAAAATATGTATTTTTTGTATCCCCTATTTTTTTCTTGTGAGGGTCGCTAGGGCTTGTTCCCTGATATACCTCATATCCTGTTGCGTCAGGAGCGCCGTTCCAGGCAAATTTGTTGGAGGTGGAGGTGTTTGCCACTGAGATAAGGTCGGACACATAAAGTGGAAGCTTGCCCGAATACCATACGTTCACGTCAGTGTAGGCTGAAATGCCTGAAACAGTACCGCTTCCTGAATATTGCCACATATCCATGCGTTGGTCATAATTGGTGTTGCTTGTGTAGTGAGCCAGCCATATAGGATATTTCTTGCCAAGCCCTGCTCCGTCAATGTAGTAGTTTAGCCATGTGTAGTTTGCATAAACACCTGCGCTGTAGCCAGACTTTATGATAGTGTCGCAAAAAGCTGTGCAAAGAGCGGTCTTTTGAGCCTTGGAAAGCCCTGCGCTGTCAAGTCTGCCAGTGTCATAGTCAACAGACTCGATATCGTAATAAACAGGCATTTGCAGAGAATATCCCTTTATCCTGTCAAGAACGAACTTAGCCTCTGCCTTAGCCTCGGCTGTGGTTATCGCCTGCGTGTAGAAGTATACGCCAACTTTAAGCCCTGCCTTGGTAGCTCCGTCAAGATAGGTCTTGAACTTAGGGTCTTCCACAAGCGTTCCTGCACTGCCATAGCCACGGTAGCCTACTCTTATGATAACAAATTCCACACCGCTGTTTTTGACCTTTTTCCAATCTATGTTGCCTTGATAATAGGAAACGTCAATGCCATAGACCTTTGAAACACCGCTGAATCTGTTTTGATGAGTAAGGCTGTCAGCCCCCCACAGAGCAGACATTGTCATAATGCCGTATGGATCGTTGTTTTCAAGATATTTATGATACTCAGGGTCGTCCTCAGTGACAGGCTCTAAAAGACCATCAGCCTCCATATTGCCTGTAGCATATTCAGGCTTTGATATCTGGATATCATTTGAAAGCTCACTTGACGCAATGCTTTTCTCTGCCGCATACACGAATGGAACAGACTGAGCCATTATTGCCGCTGACAAAACCACACCAGTCAGCTTTGGAATAAATTTCATAATTTCCTCCCGTAGAATTGTAGGCAGAGTTAACATTTTTCCTGCCATTTTACACGATAATTTTTACACACCCTTTATTATAGCCCTTTTTCAGCACGTTGTCAAATTCGCATTTATACAAATAAATACAATTCAGTAATTTTAAAGTTAAATCATTACACTTATTTTGAGATTTATGTAATAATAAGTAAGTAAAGATGTTCATGATACACAAGATTAGGAAAGAAATTTTGTGTATCATGATATGCCTTAAATGGCACTGCAAGGCACAGTTAATGAGAATAATCAGCATTTTAGCTGGCATAATAATGGAGAAAAAAGAAAAGGAGAGCATAAAAAATGGATATATCAAAGCGAAACGCAGTTAGGATAGTGTCTTTCACAGTGGCTGTCGTGGGTGTGCTTGCGGTGAGAAATATACAACTTATGAGCAGCGAAAAAAGGGCGTTGCGTAGTGTGAACTACACCTATTCAAGAGCCATGGGCGATCTGTGCGACGCAGTAGAGAACGTGAGCGACACTCTTGAAAAGGAACTTTATGCAGGCTCAGGAAAAATGCACCAGTCACTTGCGGTGAAGCTTTACAGAGAAGCGTCCTCGGCAAAGGCGGCTCTGTCACAGCTTCCCATAGAAGAGCTGCAGCTTGAAAACACCTACAAATTTCTCTCACAGGTAGGAAACTACTCCATGGCAGTGAGCGAGAGGCTCATGAACGGCGAGGAGATAACAGACGAGGAGTATGAGAACATATCCTCGCTCTATGACTTTTCCAAAGAACTTTCCGAGGATATGTGGGAGCTTGAAAGCTCAGTGAACAGCGGTGAGATAGCACTCACCCAAACAGGCTCACAGCAGAGCGATCCGCCCACAGTGACAGAGGGCTTCTCAGACTTTGAGGGAAGCTTTGAAAGCTATCCAAGCCTTATTTATGACGGCCCATTCTCAGACAATATCATGGAGCGTACCCCACGCATGACATCTGAGGCAGAGAACGTTTCACAGACCAAAGCCCTTGAACGCTGTTCCCTGGGGCTTAACATGAACTCCACAGTGTTCACAGATATCTCAGAGGTAGAGGGCAAAATGCCATGCTGGAGATTTTCAAACGAGGATAAGACGGTGGCTTGCGAGGTGACAAAGCAGGGTGGATATATCTCATATTTCCTCAAAAGCCGTATCAGCGAAAGCACAGAGCTTACAAACGAGCAGGGAGTAAAGGCAGCAGAGGATTTTCTCGATGACCTCGGCATACTGTCCATGAAAACCACCTACTATGAGAATATCGACAACGTTCTCACAGTGAATTTCGCCTACAACGACCTTGACGTGTGCTGTTACACCGACCTTATAAAGGTATCAGTAGCAATGGACGACGGTGAGATATTAGGCTTTGACGCAAAGGGCTTTTTGGTGAACCATTATGACAGAGATATTCCCGAAGCGGATATATCCCAAAGCCGAGCGAAAGAGAGCGTGTCCCCACGCCTTGAAATAGTATCCGGCAGGCTTGCACTTATCCCTACCGACGGTTTGGAGGAGAAGCTGTGTTATGAGTTCAGGTGCAGGGCGGAAAACGGCAGGAACGTGCTTGTATATATAAATGCACAGACCGCTGAGGAGGAGCAGATACTCATTCTTGTGGAAAGCAAGTCAGGAACACTGACTGTATAAAGTAGGAGGATAAAAAAATGTCAGATTTCAGAAATTCAAAGACAAAGGATAACCTTATGAGAGCCTTTGCAGGGGAAAGTCAGGCACGAAACCGCTACACAATGGCGGAGGAAAAGGCAAGACAGCAAAAGCTTTATGTGCTTGCCGACCTGTTCAAGTTCACAGCCGATCAGGAGAAAGTTCACGCAAAGATATTTTACGAACATCTCAAAGAGCTGTCAGGAGAGAGCGTGTTTGTTGACGGCGGTTATCCTGTGGATATTTCGGAGGATATGTGTACCTTGCTTGGTATGGCAGACCACAACGAGCGTCAGGAATCAGACGACGTTTATCCTGCATTTGCGGATGTCGCAAGGCAGGAGGGCTATGGAAAGATAGCTCAGGACTTCACCAATATCGCCAAGATAGAGAATGTTCACGGCAAGCGTTTTGCGGCATTTGGCAAGCTTATGAAAGAGGGAAAGCTGTTCTCTTCCTCCCAGTCTGAAACGTGGGTATGCTTGAACTGCGGTTATATCGTGGAGGGCACGCAAGCCCCTGAGAGGTGTCCTGTTTGCGGAGAAGCGCAGGGATATTATATCAGACTGTCAATGGCTTCATGGGGAAGTAATTGTAACTGTGATAAATAGTGCTCTGTGCGGTGCGGCTGAAAATGCCGTGCCGCATTGTGCTTTATAAAAATACATCGCCGCAGGCGATACCATAATTCCTCACTCCTCACTCCTCATTCCTCACTTTCCCGATTTGTTTGCATTATTCACAATTATATGTTATAATAAAAATAACTGCGATAAAACATGAAAGGACTTGTGATAATTGATATATCTTGATAATGCAGCCACCACAAAACCTTGTGATGAAGCTAAAGCGGCTGTAATGAAAGGCTTGGAGGTCTTCGGAAACCCCTCTTCTCTGCACAGAGCAGGTCTTGACGCTGAGCTTCTTGTTTCTGACGCTCGTGAGATCATTGCCGACGCTCTCGGTGTTACCCCTGATGAGGTCTATTTCACTTCAGGCGCTACTGAAAGCAACAATACCGCTATTTTCGGGGCTTACAAGGCTCACGGAAAACGTAAAAAGCGTGTTGTCATATCCTCTGTTGAACACCCTGCTGTGAAAAATCCTGCCCAGGAGCTTGAAGATATGGGCTGTGAGGTCATAAGGATATCACCTGACGAGAACGGCGAGATAAACGCCCGTGATATCTTTGCCGCTGTGAACGAGGATACGTTCCTTGTTAGCTGTATGCTTGTGAACAACGAAAACGGCTACATACTCCCTGTGGAAAAGGCTTTTTCTATGATAAAGAAAAAGTATCCCCAGGTGATTACTCACTGCGACTGCGTTCAGGGATTTATGAAAATTCCTGTGAAAGCCAAAAAGCTGAATGCCGATATGATATCCCTCAGCGGTCATAAAATATATGCTCCAAAGGGCATCGGTGCGCTGTATGTGAAAAAGGGCATTCATATACCGCCTTTTATGCTTGGGGGAGGACAGGAAAAAGGCTTTCGTTCGGGTACTGAGTCAGTGCCGCTCATATGCGGTTTTGGTGCGGCGGTGAAAAAGCTTGCGCCGAATGTTTCTGCGAACTTTGAAAAGGCGGCTGACATTCAAGCCTATCTCATAGAAAAGTGCAACGAAAACGGCGATGTTTTCGTAAATTCACGAAAAGGCGGCTCGCCTTATGTCACAAGCATTGCCGTCAATGGGTTAAAGTCCGAAGTGCTTCTCCACTATCTTGAAAAGCGTGAGATATATGTTTCAAGCGGCTCAGCCTGCTCAAAGGGCAAAAAAAGCTCTGTGCTAAAAGAGTTCAGATATCCTGAGCAGAGCCTTGACTCCACTATCAGGATAAGCTTTAGCATCGACACCACAAAGGCGGATATCGACGCTCTTATGGAGGGCATAAAGTCTGCACAGAATGACCTGTGCAAGGTAAGGTAAAACACACAAACAAATGTTTTGTACTATTTATAAAGGGGAACGGCGAAAAAGGTCGCTTTTGACAGGTTTTTGACGAGGACTTTTTTGTGCAGTTTTCGTAAAGAAAGGATAAAATTTATGAAAGAAATCATTCTCTGCAAATATGGCGAGATAGCTCTGAAAGGTCTTAACAAATCAAGCTTCGAGAGCATGATGACAAAGAGCGTAAAAAGAAGACTTAAAAGCTGTGGACAGTTCAGCGTATCAAAGGCGCAGTCCACATTGTATGTTGAGCCACTTAATGATGACAGCGATGTTGACATGGCGGTGGAAAAGCTGTCGAAAATTTTCGGTATCGTTAAGCTCTGTCGCTGCTGCGTTTTGGAAAAGGATATGGACGAGATACTCACAAAGTCACTTGACTATATCGAGGACGAAATGGAAACTGCGAGAACTTTCAAGGTCGACGCAAAGCGTTCAGATAAGAAGTTCCCATTCAAGTCCCCTGAGATATGTATAGAAATGGGCGGAAAGATACTTGAAAGATTTCCACACCTTAAAGTCGACGTTCACGATCCTGACGTTGTAGTAACAGTGGAGATAAGAGAAACCAACGCCTATGTTCACGCAGGCTCTATCGAGGGTGCTGGCGGAATACCTGTCGGCTCAAGCGGAAAGGCAATGCTTCTTCTCTCAGGCGGTATAGATTCGCCTGTTGCAGGCTATATGATGGCAAAGCGTGGTGCGATAATATCCGCTATCCACTTTGAAGCTCCGCCGTATACTTCCGACAGAGCGAAGATGAAAGTTGAAAAGCTTGCCAAGATAATCACTGCTTACTGCGGTGATATAAACTTCTTCTGCGTGCCTTTTACGGAGATCCAGGAGCTTCTGAGAGATAATTGCCCTGAGGAGCTTTTCACTATCCTGATGAGAAGACTTATGATGGAGATAGCTCAGAGGATATGCGAGAAAGAGGATATCCAAGCCCTTGTCACAGGTGAGAGCCTTGGTCAGGTAGCGAGCCAGACTATGTATGCAATGGTTTGCACAGACGCCGCTTGCCGTATGCCTGTATTCAGACCATGCGTTGGTATGGACAAATCTGAGATTGTGGAGATAGCAAGAAAGATAGATACTTTTGATACCTCTATCCTCCCTTACGAGGATTGCTGTACGGTTTTCACGCCAAAGCACCCTAAGACAAGACCAAATCTTGCAGACGTTGAAGCCGCTCAGAACGCTTTCGATTGGGAGCCTTATATCCAGAAAGCTATCGAGGGAACAAAGCCTTATCTTATCAAAAACGCATAGCGTATTTTCATGGCGTACACCCGTTGCGTGGTGTCTGTGAAAAGGTTACAAACGGGTTAAAACTGTAACAGCTTGTAGCTTAATTGTACGCTTTTTTGTACCCGAATATTGTGTCTTTCCATGGTGAAAAATGCCGAAAAGCCCCGAATTTTCAGGGCTTTTCTTTGCGTTCAAAAGGGTGTTGAACGGGCTTGCTAATAATGAAAAATCAGTAATTTGGTAACAAAAGTGTAACATCTGCTTACAGAATTTGCTATTAACATTGGTTTTTGAAAATCGTCGAATTAACAAAATGGACAAAAAGAGCTGATTTTTTATGTGCAATATATAACTAAAAGGGGTGATTATTACTATGAAATTTGCTGAAGGTGACAAAGTGGTTACAGATAGTATTGACATAGTTACAAAAAGTGTAGTAAAATATATGATAAAGAGCGGTCGGAAGCTGTGTACTGCGGAAAGCTGTACAGGCGGAATGATAAGCCAGACGATCACTTCCGTTTCGGGAGCGTCGGAAATGTTCCTCGGCGGTGCTTGCACCTATACGGAGGAAATAAAGATGAAGCTTCTGAACGTGAAAAAGGAAACGCTGGAGCAGTATACTGTTTATTCTGAGCAGACAGCCAGTGAGATGAGCAAGGGTGCGCTGAGGCTTTTTGGTGCAGATTGTGCAGTGGCTGTTACTGGTATAGCAGGACCAAGCGGCGGCTCTCAGGAAAAGCCTGTGGGAACTGTGTATGTTTCAGTGAGAAGTCGTCAGAAAGAAATAGTCAGACGGCTTGAGCTTTATAAAGAATATGAGAATTTGGACAGAAGAAAGATCCGTATGCTTACAACAGAAACAGCACTGAGAATGGTGCTTGAGCTGTATGAACAAAAGGCGGAGGCTTGAAATAAATGTCAATGGCTAATGAAACAATGAATCTGTCCGAAAAGGACAATACAAACTTTTTTGTAAGAGTAGTAAGATATTTTATCCCGTGGAAGGGCGACGGAGCAGGAGAAGTGTTCAGAAAGATAGTGTTCATGTTCTCTATCGTGCTTTTCTGTGTTTCTCTTAATGAGCTTTCAGATTTTCTGAAAGCCGACGAGCAGGATCAGAACTATATGCAGGAGATCGTAAATTACGAGCCTGACTTTAGCGATGACGTTGACCTGAGCAAGAATAACGGCTCAGACGATATTGACGTTTCTGACCCTGAGGCTTCAACGAAGGACAGAGAAGTTCAGGGTTGGGCTAAGAAGCTTCTGAAAAGGAACAAGGACGTCGTAGGCTGGATAAAGATCCCCGGCTTTAAAAATTCCGCAGGTGATGAATATATAAACTTCCCTGTTCTTAAAGGCAAGGATAATGAATATTATCTTTACAAGAATATAGACAAGCAGTATTACGAATCGGGAAGCATTTATGCAGACGCCTGGTCTACCATAAATAAGGACGGGCAGTCTGACAATATCACGATATATGGTCATAACATGAGATATGTGGGAACTTCCTTTACTCACCTTACTGAGTATAAAAAGGGCGTTGATTTTCTTAAGAAATATCCTGTTATCGAGTTCAATACTATCTATGACAGCAACTGTAAGTATGTTATCGTGGGTGCGTTCGTGACGGGAATACTTGAAAATCAGGACGACGGAAAGCTCTTCAAATACTGGACTACCAGATATTTTGACGACGCTGACTATAAGTTTGACGATTGGATCTCAGAAGTGAGAAAGCGTTCGTGGTATTCAAACGATATCGAGTGTACAGCAGACGATAAGTATATATCGCTCTCAACTTGTACAAACGAAACTTCAAATCTCAGGTGGGTGATCGTGGCAAAGAAAATGACGGCTGACGATAACCTGGATCTTATAATAGATTCCTATAAGGACAAGGCAAATAAGGATATTTATTTGCCTAAATGCTGGAGAAACGTATACGGAAACAATAAGAAGTATTTCGGCTGGGATTATTGATGTTTATTACACCAAATCGGTGTAAAATAAATTTTAGCTGACGTCAAGCTCACGGACGGCAGTGAAGACGGTTTGCGTGCAGACGGTCGGAAAGGGTAATGTGATTAAAATGAAGCAGAAAAAAACTGAAGACAGCATAAAGCGAACAGCTAAGCCGTCGGTCAGGAAAGTAGGAACAATGCTGGGCAGCGGTGCGCTGGCAGTGCTGATGATAGGTACAGTAAGTATCTTTGCACTTACAAGCGGCAACAACGAGGCTCAGAAGGACACAAAAGCTGCAATAACCAACACTAAGACCACTTCTGTGACAGAAGCAGAAACTGAGAGAGATGAGACCTATACTTCAATGAACACCGTTACATGGAGAAAAGCGGGTATCAGCGAGTATAAAATGGCACAGGCAGAGTCTGAGACAACAACTTCCGCCAAAGCCACTACAACAAAAAAGACAGAAACTACTAAAAATGCAGCAAAAGAAACAAAGGTCAATAACGTAACAATGGTCGCAACTGAGATCGTGAACGTCAGAGAAAAGGCTGACAAGAACTCAGAGATAGAAGCTATCGTTGCAGCAGACGAGGAAGTTATCGTTACGGCTGAAACAAGCGACGGTTGGTATAAGGTTACATACGGCGACTACAGCGGATATGTAATGAAGGACTATCTTAAAAAGGCAGAAGTAACAACAACTTCCGCTGCGAAGTCCGAAACTACAACAGCAGCTAAGAAGTTTGAAACAAAAAAGACTACGACAACAAAGGCTAAGACAACAAAGTCTGAAACAAAAAAGACAGAAACAAAGAAAGCAACAACATCAAGCTCGAACAGTTCTGTTATAAGCTATACAGATGAAGAATTTGATATGCTTTGCTACGTTCTTCAGGGCGAGGTAGGAAACTGCTCAGAGCAGAGCAAGATCGCTGTTGCAAATGTTATTATCAACAGAGTGAAAACAGGCAGATTTGGAAGCTCTATAAGCGACGTTCTTACAGCGCCAAATCAGTTCACTGCAATAAACGGCTATTACAGTGGCAGAAACAAGCCAACTCAGAACACTATTGATTGTGCAAAGAGAGCGCTGAACGGCGAGGATAATTCAAACGGTGCAGTTTATTACTACGCTCCACAGTATTGCGGTGGAAGTACAGCGTCTTGGTTTGAATCACTCACATTCTGCATGGAGCTTGATGGTCAGAGATACTTCAAGTAATATTTGAAGTTTTTGGCTAAAACGCCGATATTGTAGATGTAAAATTGTATATTATGCTGAAAAGTCAGGACGAAACTTAGCTTTGTCTTGACTTTTTTTCAGTATTTGATAAACTATTATTTAGGTATGCAGTGAGTATTTTGCTGCCATTGGGAATGTTTTGCGGTGTGACCGCTTGAAGGTAAGGACAGTGTCTTGACGATGAATTTGATGACAAAAAAGATATGTGCAAATGTCTGCGCAGCGGTAATGAGCATAACTGCCGTTGGTATATGCGGTGAGCTGCTGCTGGATAATAAAAGCGTGGGCGCAGAAAAAGCCCCTGCGGTGCAGGTCAAAAACGTTGAAGCTCAAAGCGTTAAGACCACTGCCGCTACTGAGGTCTATGACTTTGTGAAGTTCAAAAAGTCCTCTGTGGATAAGTATGATATGTCTTATGTTCAGCAGAAAAAGCAGGCAAAGACCACAAAGAAAAAGGCTTCAGCCAGTGAGTTTACTGTGGAAATGCCTGAGGATAAGGGCGAGTATTACGATATAAAGAACGACCCTGCTAACTTTACAGATACAAGAAGCGTCGCTGATGAGTATTATACTGTCAACGATATAATCTCAGGAAATATCGTCACTCTTAATGGTCATGAACTGCTCTGTCAGATAGTCAACAGTGAGATAGGCGGTGAGTGGGGCGAGGAAGCCATAAAGGCGCAGGCCGTGGCGGCCGAGCCGCAGAAGAGCAATATCGCCGCGCTCATCAGCTATTACAAGACGGGCGATTTGCGCGAATTCGACCGCTATAACATCGGCTGGGTGAAGGATACCGTGTCGAATGTCGATTTCGTGAACGGCTTTATCGAGGATTACGGCGATCCGCTGGGACGCAAGGCGTCGTGGGAAGGCATCGTCGATTTCATGGACAAGGAGGCCTGCCACCGCACCGAGGTCATTTCGGAGAACGCGCAGTGGTTCGAGGACCATTCGCCCGTCGATCCCCGTTACCGCAAGGAGAAGGTGAAGGGCGTTTCGGCCAAGGTCATTACGGTGGCGATGCTCGGCGGCGACTGCTACCCCGCCACGCCGATCGGCATCCACCTGCCCAACGCCGACTGGATCCGCAAGGAATACGGCTCTAAGTCGGTGACCATCGACAACATCACCTATGCCTACGATATGGCCGCCCACGGCAACGGCTTCAACGAGGAGTTCGTGCTGCGTGCCGACGACCGTGCGGTGATGGACAAGTACGGCAAGCTGGCCGACGACCTGCACACCGACCTGCACGAGTGTCTGGGCCACGGTTCGGGCCAGCTGGCTCCGGGCGTCAAGGGCGGCGAGCTGAAGAGCTACAGCTCGACGCTCGAAGAGACGCGCGCCGACCTGTTCGGTCTCTACTATCTGGGCGATCCCAAAATGGTCGAGCTGGGGCTGGTGCCCTCGTTCGATGTGGCGAAGGCCGGGTATGCGAAATATATCCTGAACGGCATGATGACCCAGCTGGCGCGCATCGAGCCGGGCAAGAACGTCGAGGAGTCGCACATGCGCAACCGCAAACTGATCTGCGAGTGGTGCTACGAGCGCGGCAAGGCCGACAACGTGATCGAAATGGTCAGGGAGAACGGCAAGACCTACGTCGTGGTCAATGACTACGAGAAGCTGCGCGGGCTGTTCGGCGACATGCTCCGCGAGATACAGCGCATCAAGTCCGAAGGCGACTACGAGGCGGGCCGGGCGCTTGTCGAGCGGTATGCCGTACAGGTCGATCCCGAACTGCACAAGGAGGTGCGCGACCGCTATTATGCGCTCAGCATCGAGCCTTACGGCGGTTTCGTGAATCCCGAATTCGAACTCGTGGAGAAGGACGGCGAAATCGTGGACGTCAAGATCAGCTATCCGGCCGACTACGTGAAACAGATGCTCGGTTATTCGAAGAATTATTCGTTCCTGCCCAATATCAACTGACGGTAATCTCCTTTACGAAAAGATGCGCTCCTGTGAGGGGCGCATCTTTTGTTTTTCAGCGTGTCGTCATCATCGGTTCCGGGCCTCTTCGCCGCCGATGGCGAATGTCGAAACGATCACCATCTTCTCGTCCACGTTGTTGGGGTTCGAGACGATGATGCCGTATTCGCCTTCGGGCTGCTCCCCGAACGTCAGGCGGTAGGAGCTTTCCCCGTATTTCTCGGCCGAGAAGGGGAGGTATTCCATGGTGTTGGATTGGACGGCGAAGGACCCGACGGCCGAAATCACCGCCGAACGGTTCTTCTTCGTGCTTTTCATCCGGAAGATGCGCACGATCGACATCGGGTCGGCTTTGTTGTCCTTGGCGCGGACGATGAGGGCGAACGGCTCTCCGGTTTTGAACCGTATTCCGGCCCTGCCGCCTTCGATGACTATTTTTGTCTTGGATTTGCTGGCTGCGAATCCGGCAATGTATACGCCGCCGCCGGTTCGCATCTGAACGTTGTGTTTTTCGAGTTTTGCGGACGATCCGTCGGAATATATTCCGACGACCTCACCCTCGAAATCGGGTTCGAGGGTTTGTGCCGTTACGGCGTTACCCCCCCCCAAGTCATGGCCGCTACGGCCATCAGGAATAGGATTTTTTTCATCGTTATATAAATTTGGATTGTACCGCGCAAAATGCACGGCAGACAAAAATAATAATTTTCCGCAAACTGCACAACAGCCTTTCCCGCTTTTTGACGCCGCCGTATACGCCGCGAGACGCACCCGTGGGATGCGTCTCGCACTTTTCCGGTCTTTAGGATTTACTCCTCGACCTCTTCGAACTGGTCTTTGCCTACGCCGCAGACGGGGCAGACCCAATCGTCGGGAATATCCTCGAACGACGTTCCGGGGGCGATGCCTCCGTCGGGATCGCCGACTGCGGGATCGTAAATCCATTCGCATACGATGCAACGGTACTTTTTCATCTTCTCTGTCTTTTTAAGTGAATAAAAAATGTGTTGATTTCGGTATAATGCAGTTAATTGCGTATTCTCTCCTTTTCGGGCCGTTTTTCCGGTCCGGCATTCCGTCGCTTCCGCAAATCGGATGCCGTCTTATGTCGCCTGCGTTTCTCAGGTCGTCTGCGTCTCCTTTGCGGTCTGCGCTTCCTCCCGTTCCTCCTCCTCTTCTTCCGCAGCTTCTTCGGTCAGCCGGTTGCCGCCCGGTGGCATGAGTTCGGCGATCAGACAATCCGCGTCGGAGCACGACACGTAGAGCCGCTCCTCGTATATGTCGGTGATCTCCACGAAGTTCTTCCACTCCGAAGCGTACAGACGTACGCGTTCGAACCGGCGCAGGTCCAGAAAATGGCCGTAGTAACCGAAGAATCCGCAGCCGCCGAAGAGCGGAAAGAACCATTTCATCCGCTTGGGATCGACGCGGCGTACCGAGGCGATCTCCCCGCGCTTTATCTCGGTGATGTCCAGCAGACAGCGCACCTCGACCTTTTCGTCCGTAACCACGATGTAGCGGGGAATCGACAGCGACATCAGGGCGATGAGCGCCACGATGAACGACGTGAACCAGGCCGAGAGATAACCTCCCTCGTAGAGGTGGTACAGCAGGCCGCCCAGCAGTCCGAAGACCACCAGATAGATCAGCGTCCAGTAGATCGTGCGGCGGCTGAAGCGGTATTTATATATTTTCTCCATCCGTTTCGTGCGTTTCTTCGCGGTCAGCCAGCAATGCTTCGGCGATGACCGTATCTTCGGGAGTCGTGATCTTCAGGTTCGCCCGTTCGCCTTCGCAGAGAAATACAGCTTCCCCGGACAGTTCGACTACCGAAGCGTCGTCGGTGAATTCGGGCCGGTATTCCGTTTCGTAGGCGCGGCGCAGCAGCTCGGCGCGGAATACCTGCGGCGTCTGAATGGCACGCAAAGTGCTTCTCTCCGGCGTAGCGCACACCGTGCCGTCCGCCGCAGCAACCTTGATGGTGTCTTTCACCGGCACCGCCAGCGTCGCCGCGCCGTATTTTTCCGCGTCCGCGCACACGGTTTCGATTTCCTCCGGCGTGATAAACGGTCGCGCCGCATCGTGCACGGCGATATACTCTGCGTCACCGCAAAGCGCCGCACCGTTTGAAACGGAATCCTGCCGCTCCTTGCCCCCCTCGGTAATCGTGAGCGGCTTTGTGACGAACGCCGACGCTTTTTGGATTGCATCGAAATCGCATGCACGCGCCACAATGACGATCTTTGAGATGCACGCGGCATTCTCAAATGCGCGCAGTGTACGGCTCAAAACCGGCTCGCCGCCGATCTCCATCATCGTTTTCGAAGCGCCGCCGCTTTTCATACGTGCAGAGCTGCCCGCCGCCACCAAAATTGCCGCCGTTTTCATCACGTTTCCCACCTTATTTTTTCAAGTATTCAAATGCGTTTGCCTAAAATATAAATACAGTATACCGCGATGCTCGCCGCGGGTCAAGGCAAGATAATTTTCTCTTTCGACGTTTTTTATCAAAAAAGCATTGAATTCCCGCCGTCACCTATGTTAGAATAAGCTTGTATGTAAAGATTAAGTAAGAAAAAAGAAAAAAATTTGAAAAGCGAGCGTTTTGCGCACACAAAGGAGCTGCAACCACAAATGGACATTTTCTCCGTTATTACACTCTTTGGCGGACTTGCGTTCTTCCTCTACGGCATGCATTTGCTTTCCTCCAGCCTTGAAAAAATGGTCGGCGGCAAGCTCGAACGTATTTTGCGTTCCATGACCTCAAACCGCTTCAAGGCCCTTTTGCTCGGCATGGGCATCACCATTGCGATCCAGTCCTCCTCTGCTATGACGGTCATGCTGGTCGGCCTCGTCAACTCCGGCATCATGGAGCTTGGGCAAACCATCGGCGTCATCATGGGCTCAAACATCGGTACCACCGTCACTGCGTGGATCTTAAGCCTTTCCGGCATCACGAGCGACAACGTTTTCGTACAGCTTTTAAAGCCGGAGAGCTTTTCGCCCATCGTGGCGCTCATCGGCATCATTCTCATCATGTTCACCAAGAGCAGCAAGAAAAAGGACATCGGCTCCGTATGTGTCGGCTTCGCCATTTTGATGACCGGCATGACCATGATGAGCGGCGCGGTAAAACCGCTTGCGGACTTGCCGCAGTTTAAAGAGGTCTTAACGATTCTCGATAACCCCATCATCGCCATTTTAGTCGGCGCAGGCATCACGGCACTCATCCAGAGCTCCGCTGCTTCGCTCGGCATTCTGCAGTCTCTCGCCATGACGGGCAGTATTTCGTTCAGCATGGCGCTGCCGGTCATTATGGGCCAGAACATCGGTACATGTATCACGGCGCTGCTTTCCTCCATCGGCACCACAAAAAGCGCAAAGCGCGTGACCGCCGTGCATATCTACTTTAACGTGCTCGGCACCGTCATCTGTCTTTCCGGCTTTTATATTGCAAACAGCATTTTCCATTTCACATTCACCGACCAGCCGATCTCCTCGTTTATGATCGCAGTCGTGCATTCCGCATTCAACCTCATCACCACGTTCATTCTGCTGCCCTTCTGCAATCAGCTTGAAAAGCTCGCCGTTATCACCGTGCGTGATAAGCGCCTGAAGCCCGGCAAGCAGGATCCGCACGCGGTTTTGCTCGATGAGCGTCTGCTGCTCTCTCCGTCCTTCGCGATTGCGGAGTGCCGCAATGCCACCACAAAAATGGCAGACCTTGTGCGCGACACCATTTTGGATGCCATCGGTCTGCTCTCGCATTTTGATTCCGCCACAGCAGAAAAAATCGAGAAAAACGAAGAAACCATCGACCAGTACGAAGATAAGCTCGGTTCTTACCTCGTCAAAATTTCCAGTAAAAACCTCTCCACGGCCGACAGCAACGATGTTTCGCAGCTGTTGCATACCATCGGCGATTTCGAGCGTATCGGCGACCACGCGGTGAATCTCCTGCGTGTTGCACGCGAGATCCACGATAAAGATCTGAAATTCTCCGAAAAGGCCCAGCAGGAGCTTGAGGTCTTCACAGGTGCTATCATCGAGATTTTGAACATCACGACAGACGCGTTCGTCGAGAACAACTTACAGCTTTCCTACGAAGTAGAGCCGCTCGAACAGGTCATCGATTCATTGAAAGTTGAACTGAAAAACCGCCACATCCGCCGCTTACAGGAAGGCAAGTGCACCATTGAGCTCGGCTTCGTGCTCTCAGACATCCTCAACAATTTCGAGCGCGTTTCCGATCACTGCTCTAACATTGCGGTATGCCTGATCCAGATCAAGGATTCCACCATGGACACACACGGTTACTTAAACGAGATCAAAACCTCCGGCGACCCGCGCTTCACCGGCTATTACAATCGCTTCACAAGCAAGTATACACTACCGGAAAGCCGCCACAAAAAGGCCCCGCAGGAAGTACCTGTAAAAAGCTAACCAAGCTATTTAAAGCCGCATAGAATTTTAGCCCTCCGTATTTGTTTGCGGAGGGCTTTTCTCATTTCTTCTGTGCCTCGTATTTGCGCTTTGTCGCCATACCGCCGCGGATATGTCGCTGGGCTTTATTCACCGCCAGTACGCTGCTCACCTCTTTGTAAAGCCCCATATCCACGCTGCGCAGCCGCTCGGCAACGTCCTTATGTACGGTGGATTTACTCACGCCGAACTGCTTTGCGGCACGGCGCACAGTAGCTTTGTTCTCTACGATATACTCCCCCAGCATGGCGGCTCTGTCCTCAACATTCTGCTTCATCGTAACACACCCTTGTCTGTGATACTTGTGCTGCATTATATGTTGAGCTTTTCTCTAATTATACCTCTTTTTGTTTTGAAAAAGAATTTAAACGCTCATCAACACATGGAATCAATTGTTACTGCTCTGCCATGCATCCCGATATTCATCAATCATGAGCCACTTTTTCCTTGAGATACCCTATGAAACCAGAACCACTTGCCCAGCAAGCAGGTCTCTTTATAAAAAGAAAGACAGCACCTAAAAGGCGCTGTCTTTCTTTCCTAGTTATCGGGACTCCTGCATATCAATTAGAATGGATTTCTTTTTGCGTGTGCCGTACCATTAAACAAAATATCATCAGAGAGTTCCACCACCATATGCAAGTCGCTGGGAGATTCGACTTGTTTGCCTAAAACCACTACATTGTCAAAATAGATATTTCGGGGGCGACTCATTTCCGTATGCATCTCAAAACCGCGAATAATAGAAACAGGGAAATTACCATTCAGAATTTCCACGTTACGGAAATATATATTTTCGACACTTCCGCGTTTTCGATCCAATGAGTACTTGGAATCCAATACCTTGATGTCGACAAACTTTTCCTGAGCATCTTCAACGCGGATATCTTCATACACAATGTCATGAATGTGAGCGCGATCTGCATTGTGGATGGTCAGCACGCCGCCAGACTGATTACCCTCATACTCGCAATGAACGATGTCCAGATCTCGGAATGTGATGTCGCTAATCTCATCGCAGCGCACTTCATATCCGATTTCCACGGCGTTACCGGGTTCTGCATTCCACAAAACGCAGTGTTCTACCAGAATATTCTTCACATCCCTATTGGCAGCAGGGTCAGGATAACTTGCAGCTTTGATGCACACGCAGTCATCCGAAGCGCGAATAAAGGAATTACGCATGGTTACGTCTTCGCAGCCTACAATATCGATGCCGTCACCCGTGCAAACTCGAGACATGATGTTTACATCCTCAATCTCCACATTCCGGCAAGCGCCAGGAACCAGGTGCCACGAACCACCGTCCACCATGGTGATGCCCTGAATCTTCACATCATCGCAAAACACCATCCGAATCATTGGTCTGCCGCCACCGTTTTCTTCTTTCGGATGCCATACACAACCATTCAGAATGCCGTTTCCTAAAATTCTCATGCCGTGGGCGAAAAGAGCATTCACACAACCACAGACAACACTGCCCTCTTCCAAGAAAACCGTTTCTTCCGCTTTGACCTCTAACGTGCCAACATTGTAGACTTTCCCACTCTCAAAAAGATGATCCACTTTTTCAGGCTTCGGGACACGCTTTGTGCACAAGATAAAGAGCGGTGTCTTCAAATTGCCATCTAACTCCAAGGTGACCTTACTGGGCTTTTCCAGCTGGAAGCTCAACTCTCGGCCGGAAATCTGCGCCTGAACATTGGTCTTGGCCGGACGGAAAACCGCCTTTTGGAAATCTTTGGATACTTTTACCTGAAAACTTAGCGGAGAATCGTCGTCCACAACCGGAATTACGTAATCAAAACTATCCGTGTGGTAAACCGTCAGCTCCTTTTCGCCGCAAAGCACAGTGTACAAAGGAGATTTTTCCAGTTCCTCAACTTTATACAACGGCTCCGTAATTCTTGCAGGATTGGGATTGTAACGCACAGCCACTTTTACTCCTCCTTAAAATAATGGTTTTTCCTTTATGGAAGTGATTATAGAATATCATGTCTGAAGAATATTGAAAACAAACAATTTTTTCTTTTATTCCCACAAAATTAAGCTTTTGATAAATTTTATTAGTGAAAACATAAAGAATCAGCTGTATTTATGCCGGAATTACATTATTCACGATGAGAAACTGTAAAAGCATCATGTGGCAGTCGGTATACAGGAGCTTCAGCATAAGTTTAGGCTACAATATCTTGCGCCGCAAACTCGGAGCCAACTGTACCGTTTTATCGATATAAAGAGCCGCTTACAATAAGGAGGTAATCGAGAAAATCCACTGCCTCCGTACCGCAGATATTTCATTCATATTATATCAATTTTTCAAACACTTGTCGAGTATAATTTATACTATTTTCCAATTTTACATCCCTGCCACACTCTATTAAAGCTTTTATAATATAGCAAACGGCCCATCTGCATCACTGGACACAGCTTTGTATTGTTTTCGGATATATTCTTTTTCGCGATTATCCCACAAGATCGGCACCGATGCGATGCCGGTGCTGCATTGTACGTTGGGCTTTTACACAATTATGCCGGTTTTTTAATATAGCAAGACCCCCGATCTGCATTGCTGCAAATCGGGGGTCTCTTTATTTCAGCGGTTTACGCCGCTTTTGTACGGTTCAGTACAGGCGGAAAATTCCTTGCGGAATTATTCCTCCTCAGAAGCCATGTGTGCGAACTTCTCGTACTTCTCTTCTGCGTACTTCTCAGCCTTCTCGAAGAGCTGCTCAGCTCTCTGCGGGAATGCACGGGTAAGGCTGTTGTAACGAACCTCGCCCATGATGAAGTCACGGTAAGAAGCAGACGGCTTCTTGCTATCGAGCTGGAACGGGTTCTCACCGTTGTCAGCACGGCGCGGGTCGAAGCGGAAGGTATGCCAGTAGCCTGCTGCAACTGCCTTCTTCTCTTCGTTCATGGAAACGCCCATGCCGCCCTTAATACCGTGGTTGATGCACGGTGCGTAAGCGATAACGATGGACGGGCCATGATAGCTCTCAGCCTCATGCATAGCCTTCAGGCACTGGTTCATGTCGGCGCCCATAGCGACCTGCGCAACATAAACATAGCCGTAGCTCATCATGATGGAAGCCAGATCCTTCTTCTTCACAGACTTACCTGCAGCCGCGAACTGTGCAACAGAACCGACCGGAGTAGACTTGGAAGCCTGTCCGCCTGTGTTGGAGTAAACCTCGGTATCGAAGACCAGAATGTTGATATCTTCACCGGAAGCCAGAGCGTGGTCAACGCCACCGAAGCCGATGTCGTATGCCCAGCCGTCGCCGCCGAAGATCCACATGGACTTCTTAGCGAGATAATCCTTATCCTTCAGAATCTCGGCTGCCTTCTCGGAGGAGGAAGCCTCAAGAGCCGTGATGTAAGCCTCAGCCGCCGGACCGTTTTCAGCGCGGTCAGCCATGGTCTCAACCCACTTCTCAGCTGCTGCCTTCAGCTCTTCGCTTGCGCCTTCTTCTGCAACGAGCTCATTCGTGAGCTGCTCCAGACGGCCGCGAATTGCGTTCTGTGCAAGCGTCATGCCAAGGCCGAACTCAGCGTTGTCTTCAAACAGGGAGTTCTGCCATGCCGGGCCGTGACCCTGCTTGTTGACGGTGTACGGCGTTGCCGGTGCGGAACCGCCCCAGATGGAGGAGCAGCCCGTTGCGTTGGCGATATACATTCTGTCGCCGAACAGCTGGGTGACCAGCTTAGCATACGGGGTCTCGCCGCAGCCTGCGCAGGCGCCGGAGAACTCGAGGAGCGGCTGCTTGAACTGGCTGCCCTTGACCGTGGTGTCCTTGAACTTAGCAAGAACTTCCGGCTTCGGATCCAGCTTAACGCCGTAATCGAATACTTCCTGACCCGGGCGCTCGTTGTCGATCGGGGACATTGCGAGGGCCTTGTTGCCCTTCATGCCCGGGCAAACCTGTACGCAAGAGCCGCAGCCCGTGCAGTCCAGGGTGGAAATCGTCATGACAAAGTTCATGCCCGGCATACCGGTCATGGCCTTGCTCTTCACAGCAGCCGGAGCCGCCGCGAGCTCTGCATCTGTCATCGGCACCGGACGGATAACCGCGTGCGGGCAGACCATAGAGCAGAAGTTGCACTGGATGCAGTTTTCCGGAATCCAGGTCGGAACGTCAACTGCAACGCCGCGCTTCTCGTAAGCAGCGGTGCCCTGCGGGGAGGTGCCGTCTGCATACTTTTCAAAGGTGGAAACCGGCAGATCCTTACCGTGGAAGGTGTTAACCGGGATAACCACGTTGTTTACATAGTCCACGAGCTCCGGACGGTCGCCGGTTGCAACGTGCTTCGTGGAATCGTCCACAGCGTCCTTCCAGGAAGCCGGAACATCAATCTTCACGTAGCCGTTAGCGCCGCGTTCAATAGCGTCATGGTTCATCTTAACGATGGCGTCACCCTTCTTGGAGTAGGACTTCGTAGCCGCATCCTTCATGTAGCGGATTGCGTCTTCCTCCGGGATGATCTTCGCGATGGAGAAGAATGCGGACTGGAGAACCGTGTTGATTCTGGTGCCAAGGCCGATCTCCTTGCCGATCTTGAAGCCGTCGATCGTGTAGAAGTTGATATCGTTATCAGCAATGTATTTCTTAACCTTGCCCGGGAGCTTCTCGTCAAGCTCTTCCGGCGTCCACTGGCAGTTCAGCAGGAAGCTGCCGCCCTTCTTCAGGTCTTCGACCATGTCATAGGTGCCGAGGTAAGCCGGGTTGTGACATGCAACAAAGTCAGCCTGGGAGATGTAATAGGTGGACTTGATCGGCGTATGACCGAAACGCAGGTGGGACATTGTCAGACCGCCGGACTTCTTGGAGTCGTAGTCAAAGTAACCCTGTGCGTACATATCGGTGTGGTCGCCGATGATCTTGATGGAGTTCTTGTTTGCGCCGACGGTACCGTCAGAACCGAGGCCCCAGAACTTGCAGGACTTTGTGCCTGCCGGTGCAGTATCCGGGTGCTCGTTTGCTTCGAGGGACAGGTGCGTAACATCGTCCACGATGCCGATGGTGAACTTCTTCTTCGCATCGTCGCCCTTTTCCATGTTGCGGTAAACAGCGATGATGTCAGCCGGCTTCGTATCCTTGGAGCCGAGGCCGTAACGACCGGTGAGAACCTTAGCACAGCCGAACTGCGTGCCGTTGATAGCAGCCAGAACGTCAAGGTACAGCGGCTCGCCGATGGAGCCCGGCTCCTTCGTTCTGTCGAGCACGGAGATCGTCTTAACGGTTTCCGGAAGCACGTCAAGCAGGTACTTTGCAACGAACGGTCTGTAAAGGTGAACCTTAACAAGGCCAACCTTCTCGCCGGCTGCTACGAGGTAATCGATCACTTCTTCGATGGTCTCACAGACAGAGCCCATAGCGATGATGACCTTCTCCGCATCCGGAGCGCCATAGTAGTTGAAGGGCTTGTAATCGGTGCCGATCTTCTCGTTGACCTTGTTCATGTAATCGACAACGGTCTCCGGAATCGCATCGTAGTACTTGTTGCAAGCCTCACGAGCCTGGAAGAAGATATCGCCGTTCTGTGCCTGGCCGCGGAGAACCGGGTGCTCAGGATTCAGAGCGTGTCTTCTGAACTCGTTTACGGCATCCCAATCGAGCATCTCGCCGAGATCCTTGTAGTCCCATACTTCGATCTTCTGAATCTCATGAGAGGTACGGAAGCCGTCGAAGAAGTGCAGGAAC
>ERZ779876.1126-NODE-1126-length-24248-cov-25.417393_pt1 | contig 24248 bp, 24 predicted proteins | sample MGYA00511068_ERZ779876 | MGnify/ENA primary metagenome ERZ779876 (study PRJEB29588, sample SAMEA1970858) | human gut metagenome | biome: human gut; feature: human-associated habitat; material: faeces | place: Denmark | collected 2008/2010 ...
AATAAGCCTTGCACGACGGTCAACATCATAAATTAATTTATTACCCTTTTCAATAAAGACAACGTTTCCTTTTGAAACATCGCATGCTTCCTTACACATATTAAGAAGCACTTTAGTTTTTCCGGAACCTTTGTTGCCTACAATTAACTTTATCATTTTAATTTCCTCCAATATACAATAAATTTTGCATTACTTTGGGCGAAACATAAAAATATTTGCAAATTTTATCTGCCTAATCTTTTTTCAAGATTAGCACGTTCGTCTTCATATCCAGGTTTACCTAATAAAGCAAACATATTGCGTTTATAGCTTTCAACACCAGGTTGATTGAATGGATTTATTTCAAGAAGATAAGCTGAGAAAGCACAACCTCTCATAAAGAAATACATTAAATTTCCTAAGTTATATTCATCCATCTTATCGAATGATAAAACATTTACTGGAACATTTCCGTTTTCACTATGAGCTGCTAAAGTACCTTCATAAGCTTTATCATTGATAAAGGATAATTTCTTGCCTTCTAAATAATTCAATCCATCAAGGTTTGCATCATCATGTCCTACTGTTATATCAGCAAAATGATGTTCTGGATGGATAACTGTTTCAAATAAAACTTTATGTCCATCTTGAACAAATTGTCCCATACTATGAAGATCAGTAGTGCAAACTATAGAATCAGGAAGTAATCCTTTACCATCTTTTCCTTCAGATTCCCCATATAATTGTTTTAACCATTCATTCAACATAGCAAAATGTGGTTCATAGGATACATACATTTCAGCTGTATAACCTTTACTATATAAGAAGAATCTTCTAGCACCATATTGATATGCAACATTTTCTTCAAATGGCTTAGAATATTCAACTTCACCATCTTTAACACCTTTAAGGAAAGCCTTAACATCAAGTCCAGCAACAGCCATTGGTAAAAGACCAACAGGGGTGATAACAGAATATCTTCCACCAACATCATCAGGAATAGTGAAGGTTTCATATCCTTCGATATTAGCTTCTTGCTTTAAAGCACCACGGGCTCTATCTGTTGTAGCAACAATAGCATTCTTTAATTCTTCATGACCATATTTTTCAATAATGATTTCTTTTAAAAGACGGAAAGCAACAGCTGGTTCAGTTGTAGTTCCAGACTTTGAAATGACATTGACTGCAAAATGTTTATTTTTAAGAGCTTGAATAACTTGATAAGTATATTCGCTTGATAAAGTATTTCCTAAATAATAAATAGGGAAATTATCTTCTGGAAATAATCCCTTAACAGCTTCAATAGCTGCACGGGCACCTAAATAGCTACCGCCGATACCAACTACGACTAAAGCATCATAATTTTCTCTGATTCGTTTTGCGGTACTAAGTAAACGATCTAATTCACTTTCTGGAAATTTAGAGGCATAATCTAACCAACCAAGGAAATCATTACCTGCGCCACTTTTTGAATCAATAATATTTTTTACTTCTGCAAAAGACTTTGCACCTTCAACTTTAAATTCATTTTTTAATGGACCAAAAGTATTAAGTTTAATCATTTTATTTCTCCTTTTTGAAACTCCAATTCAGCATCAATCTGTTCATCTAATTTTTTCATCAATGGCGCATAATCAAAAGATTCCATCAAATAAATCTTTTTATTTCTGCGTGAATCAAAGCCTAAAGAAGATGGATAATTATTTCTAGGTCTTGAAAGAAGAGGAACAATCTTATTGCCGACAAGATAAACTTTTATAATATCGCCAACTTTAAGATTTTTTCCCGTTTCCAAGTAAGGTAAATCTTCAAAATAGCAAACCTTTTCACTTCCATCAAAGAAGCGTACTTTGAAACTTTCTTTTGTGATTTCGATGATACGACAAACTAACACTTTATCCGAAGTTAACATACATTTTTATTGTAATACAAAATAAAAAATAAACTTTAAGTAAACGCTTACAGCAAAAATTATTGTATTTTTATGTTTTTTTTACATTTTTTTAAACTAAAATCACGGTTTTTAATAAAATAGTGCTATACTTAAAAATATGATAAAATTAATAGGAATTGATTTAGATGGTACTCTTTTATATCCTAAAAGACATCTGACAGTATTAATAAGGAAAAATACTAACTTTTTAAAAAGATTCATTGCTAAAGGTGGAAAAGTAATCTTTGTTTCTGGACGAAACCCAATGATGCAGAAAAAAGTCGAAAAAAAAGTTGGTGCTCAAATTCCTATTTTATGTTGCAATGGTTCTTTTCTATATAAAGATGGGAAAGTGAGCAACAATAGTCCTATTCCAACAAATACGGCAATCGAACTATATTCAAAAATGAAAAAGAAATTTGGAATATTAGCGTGGGTACTTTTAGATTCAACCAGCCACATGTATACAACTTTTCATAATATCGGTGGTTTTTTATCAACTCTTATAAAATTTGTCAATTTCATTTCATTGCAATATCGCGAACATATAACATATGGTGAAAAAGAATTTGTAAAAGCTTTAAAGAATGGCGAAAACTATAAAATAATGCCTGTGTTTGGCCTTGGCAAAAAAGGAAAGAACTCCGCCGAACAAGCTTATACAGCAATAAAAGACTTATTTGGAGATCAAGTTTCAGTATTTTTATCAGATTCAGCTATTGAAATATCGGCTTTGAACACCAGCAAAGGAATCGGATTAAAAAAATATGCTGAAGAAAATAACATCGACCTTGATGAGATTGCTGTTATCGGCGACAGCGGAAATGATATATCCATGTTTGAAATAACAAAAAACTCCTTCGCTATGAGTCACGCTCCAAAATTTGTTAAAGAAAAAGCTAATTATATTGTTGATAGAGTGTTCAATATGGAAGAATATATTGATAAACTTTAATAACACTTGCAAAAATACAATTTTTAAGTTAATCTTTTAGAGTTAGATAATGAGGTATATATGAAACAAACTTTTGATAAAAAATTATTTTTTATAACATTATTTCTAGGTTGGTTCGGCATTGATAAATTATACGTTGGAAAAGGAAAAGCATGGAAATTCTTCCTTGTCAAATTTGCATATTTATTCGTTTTAGTCGGCATTGTTTGGAACATTTATGATCTTGTTAAGATCACAAAAAACGAATACAAACTCGATGCCAGAGATTATTTGCTTTAATAATTTACTAAAGATTGCCCGCCACTTATATATTATAGTAGCTTTTGGCAATCTTTTTTAGTCTTTTTTTATAACAATAAATATATCATAATAAATATGAGGAAAAATCCTCATACCACAACTGAAAGGAGCTATATCATGAAATACCAGATTGTTGGAAAAAACGTTGCAATAACTGCTGCAATGGAAGATGCCATTCATAAAAAGATGGCTAGAATAGAACGTTATTTTGACGAAACAAAGGAAGTCAAATGTGTAGCTACTGTATCCACAGCCCACTTGAATCAAACAATTGAAATTTCAATTTCTACTACTCATTTAGATTTACGTGCTAAAGTAACTAAAAGTGATTTCTACGAAGCTTTAGATAAAGCTGTTGATCGTCTTGAAGATCAAATGAGAAAAGTTAAAACTCAACTCGATCGTTCTAAAAAACCTTCATTAGGTGAAAACATTCGCTTAGAAATGCTTCAAAATACTGATGCCACCGATACAGAAATCGTTCGTCGTAAAAAACTTTCTTTAACACCGATGGATCTTGATGAAGCTTTGACAAGAATGGATGCTCTCGGTCACTCCTTCTTCATCTATCTTGATTCTACAACCGGACTTGTCAATGTTTTATATCTCCGTGAAGATGGCGGATATGGCTGCATTGAAATCAAAGAATAAACGGATGAAAAAAAGGGACTATTCATTATTTCTTATCCCTCTCGTTTTATTAAGTGTCGCCTCTTGTTCTAATAATAAAACAATTAAGACAAGTACAACATTAACTAAATCGATTCCTCCCTGCTCCAGTTCTGGGGCAGAGGAGGTTTTAGTTTGCACAAAGAATCAAACTAGCGTTCTACCTTTTGATTCTGGTGTAACTATGACTTTGTATGGCGATGATGCTGAAAATGAAGAGATAAAGACAAATTTTGTTCAAAAAATGAGCTATTATTCCGCTCTTTTTGATCGTCATTATGACTATCAATATAGAACAAGTTTAGATGAGAAATATCAAGATTTAATAAATGTAAAAACAATCAATGATACAATATCCGAATTGAATTCAATGGAAAATAATTCTTCTAAAGATCTAGTTTTACCAGAAGAATTATACCAAGGATTAAAGATAGCGGTTGATTTTTCATTAAGAAGCAACTTAAAATATAATTTAAGCATTGGCTCTTTATCTACACTTTATGATGATAATATCACTAATGCTCAAGCCTTTGAATATCAAAACTATCTTAACCAACTGAGCAAAGACGATTCTAAACTTTATCAAACTCTTGTTATGCGAGACACACAAAAAGTCGTTGTCAATAGAGATTTCGATAAAGATGAATATCAAAAAGCTTCAGATGCTGTTTTAAATAAAGAAGAACTAGAAAACATATTTACATTTAAAGAGAATAATATTTTAGAAATCAGAAAAGTAAAAACTACCGATTCAAAATATACAACATCAATTACTTTAGGCGGTTATGGAAAAGGATATGCAGAAAAGATATTCGCTTCTATGCATCCAAATGTTGCCTTTTTACTCAATGGTGGTTCTTCTTCCATCATGACTCAAAATGTCAAAACCAACGGGAAGCCTTGGAAAATAAGAATTGATAATCCATTATATAGACAAGAATCAAGCTATGTTAGCTCAATGTATGGATTTATTTCTACACCATTAAGCAAACTAAATGAATCTGAATTTTACTTTGAAAGTCAAAACAGCTTCACTCTTTCAACTTCCGGATATTACAATAATTACTTTTATACTTTAGGTGATAATGATGAAGTAATTCTTTATCATCATATTATCGACAGCAACAAAAAAATTAGTGATACTTATTTTGATTCAGCTTCAATTATGATTGATGATCCTGGATACGCTGATATGTATTCAACTGCTTTAATGAATTGTTCATCTTTGCAAGAAGCAGAAGAATTAAGAAATTTGCTCGATAGCACTTATAATTTTTCCACATGGGCCTTTTATACTGCTCATAATAAATTGAATTTTGAACAAACAATTAAAGCATATATTCCTGAAGCCCAAAAAAATAAATTTCATCTTATGACAAATAAAGAAGTTGATAATCTTTATCCACTAATCACTACATTCAACTACTTTTAATTCAATTCATAAGGATATAAAGCAAAATATAATTTTTGGTATGGCGAATAATTGGAGACGATTTTTATTTGAACTTCTTCTCCAGTTTCGTCATCTTTTTTTATGCCATCTCCAACATCATAAACATCATCATAACTTCCAGTTCCAGAAGTTCCATTAAGCTTTAAATATAAATTATTAAACCATTCTCCAATATCATTTATAACTGTATGACTATTCCAAAATTCATTGTTTCTCAAATGATTATAGCCAATTGCTGAATTGAGCATTGAATTATATTTAGAATAAGCTTCATCATCTCCCATATAATTTGAAAGTTGCAATATCGAATAGAAAGTATTCATATAAGCCGAATATCTTAAATATGGTTTATCACTGGTGAGATTTATATAAAGACTTGTTAAATTTGCATCATCTTCTCTAGTGACACCTTTCGCGTGTGCAAGTTCATGTCCAATTGTATATGGAAGATTAGAAGCAGGGATTTTATAATTGATATTTGCATCGCCGCTTGGAGCAAAAAAAACTCCTTGAATCCATAATTCTGTATATAACCATGATGTCAAATACATCTTTTTAGTTTTTGGAGTATAAGAATTAAAATAGTCTGAATCAAGTCTTTTATATTCTTCTTGCATTATTGAAGATAATTCTTCAAAAGAATAAGGGGAAAAAACATCACCATCTTCCTTATATTGCATTTGACTAGAAACAAAGTTAAAATCTTCTAAATAATAGCTGATTATTTCATCATAATATGTATAATCAATTTTTTCTTCATATTGAACTATATCCACTTTCTTTCTGTTATAAGAAACGCCATATGTTGCTTGAAAAATCGAAATTGTGCAAACTGCAACTAAAATGATTGCTGTTATCGATTTAATACCTTTGATTTTATTTTTCCTTTTGAAATTAATTATCATTATCACAAAGAAAAATATTACTATTCCGATTAAAAATATTATCCAGAATTCTAACATTGAAATAGGAAACAAAGAAGAAATTCTCCCGATAATATTTTCATATAAAAAGCCAAAATTTCTTGTCCACCATTCAGCAAATTCAACATTGCTTTTTAAAATAGATAAACAAATAAATAACAATATGCCAAAAGCAATCAAAACTATTTTTATTATTTCTTTAACAGAAAAATATTTAGAAGATTTCATATTTTTATTTTAACAAATTAATTGTTATTTGTATCAGTATATTTTTTTGTTTTTTAAAAATACTATTAATGGTGATAAATATGAAAGCAGCATTCTTAGTAAATTCTAAAAATAGATTGACAAATATTGGAAATAATCAAAAAGTAGAAATATTTGATATTCAAAATGGTTTAATAATTCCGCTAAAAACTGTATTTTTTTCTGACTATGATAATTTGTTTGAAATTTTGATTTTAAATAAATGCAACATTCTTGTTGTAAATTCAATCGATATAGATATTTATAAAGAACTACAAAATTATAAAATTGAAGTTAAGCACTATGGAAATATAACATTGAATAGCGCTCTATTAATAATTAAAGAAAATACAATCTATAATCCCATAAAAGAAGAACAGCAATTTGTTCAAGACTATGAGTTAGGAGCTGATTTTTCTTTCGTTGATTATTTTGATGACGATGATATTGGAGGCTCCTAAAATTAGACATTTTTCCTTGTCCTTTTTGCATATAGTATGCAAAAGGACAAGATTATGAAAAAATATATTTTATATAAATGCGCTGATAATGAATTCTATGAAAAGTTCTCATATTTAAATCAAGACGAACCTGAACTTTACCAGCAATCTTGGTTAAAAGTTTTAAAATTTGATGAAATATTATCATGTTTAACACAATCCGATAGAAAAAGAAAAGATTTATTTATACATTTAGATCATATAGATTACTGCAATAGCATCACATATAATCACGCGACTATCTATGTAGAGAACAACAAACTTGTCCTCGAAGAAGATAATAGTGACAATTTGTTAAGACTTATTCTTTTAAGACTTGGAAGAATAATTTTTTTAGATTACAGAAATAACTATATAAAGACAATAAACCATAGATTAAACATATAAATAATGTGATGAAAAATTCCGCCATTTGTTTTATAATGTGTGCGGAAAGGAGACACACTATGGATCAATATCAAATTATAGAAAATCTTATCGATCTTTACTCACCCGATGATGAAGTTCGTCTTGAAGCATTACTTGCAAAAAAAGAATGGATTCTCGACCGATTTTATGTCCCCTATTCCATTTTACCAACATCAGAAGATGGCTATTCTGATCTTTATGCTTTAAAGAATCAAGCTTTAGCTTTTCATAAAATTAATCTTCCTAACATTACCAATAAAAGTACGGCTAATATGATTGAAAGATTTAATTCAAGATTCAAACTCTTGAAATTATATGAAAATCTTCCTGAAAGACCACATAAACATATTTTTTATGCAAAAGTTAATTTTCGTCGCTTAGATAAAGATGAATACAAAGTATTAGTTCCTTATTTTTTCTATTGCTTAGATCCAGAAATTGTCAAAGATTCCAATATTCCTAACGATATCCGCAAAGTTATCGCTTATGCTATTTCTGGTGAAGAAAATGAAGCTGTGCAAATTATCGATAATAAAAATCTTGATAAAAACATTTTTAAAATTGACTGTTTTGAAAAAATATATGTTTATGATGATTTAACTCAAAGTGAAATAGCTTCTATAAAAGATCTTGCAAAATATTTACAATTACCGGTGGTGATGGTTCATGTTGGAAGAAAAAAAGTTAAGTAATGAAGAAAAAGAAAATCTTCAAAAATCTGCTGAATTACTTTCACAGGTAGTCATAAAGAATGATTCTAATCCTCTTGGAGTAAAAATAATCAAAGATTCCTGCTATCAGCAGCTTCTTTTCGCTCATAAAACTGACCCTGAATTTTCTGATTGTATATTAAAACCAAAAACAGAATTCTATATAAAGCAAGTTCGTTTGATTCTTATTAAATTTCAATTGACATTAAAAGAGAGAGATTCTTTTTCTGTCAACGGAATAAAATTAAGCGATGCTCGCTCTCTTATCGCTAATGCTATATTAAATCTTCATAAAGAACTAAATTTACCTTATGCTAAAGGAGATCCACGTATTTCTTTAATACCAGATCTTTTAAATAAAACAATATCCCAAGGAATAGGTATTATAAGGATGTTGAATCTCGGCCTTTATTCCGAAGCTTTTTGCTCTTGGCGTACTTTTCATGAGTCTATTTGCATTATAAAACTTCTAATTCAAGGCGGAGAGAAAACAAGACAAGCTTATTTAAAACATATTGTCTATTCCAACGCCTTTAGAGGTGGAGTTGAAAATGATGATGAACGAAACCATATTTTCGATGTCATGAAAAAAGAGATGAAAGAAAATGATCTCAAGAGTAAAGACATGAAAAAATATATCGAATATGGTTGGTTATATTCTTTAAACACTTTTGATAAAACTAATCCAGATTATAAATTAAATTTCCGCGATGGCATTCAAAGATGTGCTGATTTAAGATATTATTCCGAATGGTATGAAGCAGCGAGTGAATTATCTCATAGTTCTGCAATATTTTTCTATTCGCAAAGCCAATATTTTACTGATTTAACAATTCATGGATTCTACGATATGCTCAATGTTTTAGATGAAATAATTAATTCTTATTATTCAAAAAATATTGCTGCATTCTCTGAAAATTCTAAAAATAATTTCAACTTGATAGAAGAAGAATTTCACTCTATGGTAAAACTATTGACCAAATATTTCAACGATACCTATTTTGAAGGAGAAGATCCTAATGTCAACGACTAAAAAATGTACTTTAACTTGTACAAAACTAGATGATTTTGGAAAAGGCATTTGCTATATGGATGGTAAAACTGTCTTTGTCGACAATCTTTTACCAGGAGAAAGTGCCGATGTTGAAACCATTTTTGAATATGGAAAATTAAATAGGATCAGAGTTCTAAAAAGATTAAATAATAGCCCCTATAGAGTAAAGCCACTTTGCAAATACTATCAAAATTGTGGAGGATGTTCTCTTCAACATCTTTCCTATGAAGAGCAATTAAAATATAAACAACAAAAAGTTAAAGACCTAATAAAAAAATTTGCCAAAATTGAAGTAAATGTTGAACCGACTATCGGATTAAAAGAACCACTTCATTTTCGCAATAAAGTACAAGTCCCTCTAGCTTTAAATAATAAAACCAAAAAAATAATCTCTGGATTCTATCAAGAAAACACACATAAAATCATTCCAAATGATGAATGTCTTATCGAAAGTACTATATCAACTGAAATAAGAAATTTAGTTTTAAAAACATTGAATGATTTTAAGATTCAACCCTATGATAGAAAAACAAATAAAGGAACTGTCCGCCATGTACTTATAAAAGTATCTGAATATTATAATTCTGTAATGCTTTGCTTTGTTACTGCTACAGATGACCTTTATGGTGCTCAAAATATAATTAAAACATTATTGAAAAAAGAACCACGAATTAAAACAGTTGTTCAAAATATCAACAAAAGAGACACCAATGTTATTCTAGGAGAAAAAACACGAGTTCTTTATGGAACAGGGCAGATAAAAGATCGTCTCTGCGGATTAGATTTTTTAATTTCCGCAAAATCTTTCTACCAAACAAATTCTAAATTAACAGAAACTTTATATAATACAGCGATAAACGCCCTTCAACTTACCAAAGAAGATACAGTTTTAGATGCCTATTGTGGAACAGGTACAATTGGACTAGCAATTTCTAAATATGTTAAAGAAGTTGTCGGAGTTGAAATCGAGCATTCTTCAATTCTCGATGCTGAAAAAAATAAGAAGATAAACAATATTGAAAATATCAGTTTCATCGAAGATGATTGTACAGAATATTTAATGAATAACTGCGAAGAAGGAAAATATTCCGCTGTAGTTATGGATCCACCAAGAGCTGGATCAACTAAAGAATTTATAGCAGCTTTAGAAAAAATATCTCCAAGACAAATTGTCTATATATCCTGTGACCCTGTAACACTAGCTAGAGATTTAGGGTATTTCACAAATTATGAAATTAAACGTGTTATCCCTGTAGACATGTTTCCTCATACTTTCCATGTTGAGTGTATCACGTTGCTCTCTCGAAAAGACCTCAAAAACGACTGAAAAAGGCTAAAAATCGAGGGTTTTGACCGATTTGGAAAGGTCGAGACCTTTTTTCTTTGTCAAAAATCCGGTCGATTTCGGCCGAAAATCCAAAAAAAGGCCGTTTACTAGTATCCGTAAACATATCCACTGTCCGACCATTCAGTACGGCAACAATGGAGGCGAGGAGAAGAAACTCAGGGTAGCCGCCTATTGCCGCGTCTCGACGGATTCCGCGGAGCAGCTCCTCAGCTATGAGTCCCAACTGAAATACTATCGGGGCCTCATCCAATCGAAGAAGGAATGGTCTTTCGTCAGAATCTACGCCGATGAGGCGATTTCCGGGACGAAAATCGACAAGAGGAAAGACTTCCAAAGGATGGTCCAGGACGCCATCGACGGCAGGATGGACATGATCATAACCAAATCCATTTCGAGATTCGCCAGAAACACCGTCGATACGCTCAAATACGTCAGGCTTCTCAAGGAAAAGAACGTTGCCGTGTTCTTTGAGGAGGAGAACATCAACACCATGACCATGGACGGGGAACTGCTTCTCACAATCCTTTCATCCGTCGCCCAACAGGAAGTCCACAACACATCGGAGCACGTGAAAAAAGGGCTTAAGATGAAGATGCAGAGGGGCGAATTGATCGGATTCCAAGGGTGCCTTGGATACGATTACGACCCAAAGACGAAGGAAATCAGGGTCAATCCAGAAGAAGCCAAAACCATCAAATACATCTTCAAAAGGTATGTTGAGGGAGTCGGCGCCACCTTCATCGCCAGGGAACTGACCAATCTTGGTTACACGACGAAGAAAGGCGACCTCAATTGGGGGCTCAGCGCCATCATTGGGATCATCAAGAACGAGAAATACAAAGTCGACATCCTTCTGGGGAAGACGTACACGGTCGACCCGATATCGAAAAGAAGGCTGAAGAACTTCGGTGAAAGCGACAAGTTCTACATCGAAGGGCACCATGAAGCCATCGTCCCAGCGGAGACGTTCGATTTGGCCAATAAAATCAGGGAGCAGAGAGCATGCCCGAGAAGGGGATGCAACCAGTATAACGACAAGACCAGGGAAAGGATCGCGAGAGCTTATTCCTTCTCTAGCATCCTCCAATGCGGCTTCTGCGGTCAGAATCTGACGAGAAGGACGAAAGAGGGCAAGAAAGACGGACCGAAGATTTGCGTATGACAGTGCATATCGTCCACAAAGAAAGGGAAATCGATGTGCCCACATAGCCTCGCCGTCGATGAGGCGCTCTTGCAGAAGGCCTTTTTGGAAGTCGTCAACAGGCTCGTCTGCAAAGACGGGGATAGCAACATAAAGGACTTCCTCTCTAGCGTCGAGACCGCATTGCTATCGGAATCATTCGCAACAAAGATAGCCGACACGGAGGCCAAGATAGCGGAGTTCGAGAAGAAAAAGGACAACATCCTTGAACTAAGGATGAGCGGAGTCGTCAGCCAAGAAGACTGCGAGAGCAAATACAAGATTATCAATCAGGAGCTTGATCTGAGAAGATCGGAACTCAATGACTACAACGGCAGGCAGGATAACCAAGGCGAGGTGAAGGCGAGGCTGAAGAGCTTCAGGGAAACCATCCTCTCGCATGAAGGCATCGATTGTTTCAGCGAGGATATTCTGGAATCCACGGTTGATAAGATCATCGTCGGAGGGATGGACGAGAATGGGAAACCGGACTCGCACCGATTGAACTTCGTCTTCAAATCAGAGTTGAGCCACAGGGATTTCATAGGGAAATTCGATGCCTCGAAAGCGGTGAGGATCGGAGAGTTCGACTGCGACTACGACCATTGCATATTCGAGAAGGGCCCATCAGGGGAAAGAAGGAAGCTCTTGCTTAAGAAGGTTCACGTCGTCATCAGCGTGAACATCGGAGGATACGAGAATGAAGACAGAATACAGATCGATTAGCATGTGCCTCATCCCTTTGGAGTCGGAGGTGTCTCAGATGAGGATCACCGAGGAATGCAACGAGATGGCAGAGGGTGGATGGAATCTATGCCAATCCAACATCATCGACGAATGCAACATCATGCTGATATTCAAGAGAAACTAAACATGGGAACAAGTCTCCGCAATGGGGACTTTTTCTATATTCTTGATAGTTTATGAATAAATGGAAAAGATATGGCTCATTTGTTATAATAAAACCAAGAGGACTAGGACTCTTCTAGAAGTCATAGTTGTAGCGCAATTGATGGTTTAGCAAGAACACTATTTATGCATTAATTTCTTTCATTTGAAATTATGTTTATCTGTACTTTAGTTTCAAAAAATGGGGGTGATAGTCATGATTAATTCTTTAGACTCGGTGGTTGAGAACGATTCAATTTGGGATTTGCATATCCACACTTGTAAATGTCCAAAGGGCTCGAGCGATTTTGTTAAATTAAGCGTTGATAAATACGTCTCGTCTTTGGCGAATATTTTTAAAAATCATCCTGATTTAAAAATGATTAGTTTTACTGATCATAATAGGATTAATGATGAAGTGTACAAGGCGTTTGATGCGTGTAAAACAGGGATCAAACTCATCGTCGGTGTTGAAGTTGATGTCTATTTAACCTCAAGCGATGTGGAAGAAAAAGTTTATAAGCATATCATTTTTTACTTCGACGATGAAAAGTTTGATATGGATGCTGATTCCAAAAGAATAAATGAATATCTTCAAGAAAAAACAGATTCAAAAGGAGCGGTTCTACTTCATGAGTTTCTTGATTTTCTTATAACGGAAATAAAAAAGCCTTTTTTGCTAAGCCCTCATTTTATGAAGCAAAGAAAAAGAGGTATTGAGTACAATTGGGATGAAGATGAAACTAAGAAAAATATAGATAAATACATTGACCAAATGTGCTGCTTTTGGGAGACGTCAAATAACACCAACATACAAAGGGCGATTGACCTTTTAAAAGAATTCGATAAAGGAGATAGAGTATCAGTTATTTCGTTTTCTGATTCTAATAATTTTGAAAAACTTAGAAATTATTTAGACAATCCATGTCAATATTTCCATTCTCTGCCTACATTTAATGGACTAAGACTTGCTGGATCTGATTGCAGACGAATTTCCTTTTCTAAAAAAGTTGTTACTCGAAATGATAAGGCCTGTTGCCTAGGCAAGATTACACAAGGTGATGACAACGTTGTTTATCTTAGTTCTGGTCTAAATTCAATTGTTGGTGGAAGAGGAAGCGGAAAAAGCTTGTTTCTTGATGGAATAGCACTGTTTTTAAATCGCGATAAAGTCCAGAGCATTTTCAAAGAACAATCCGATGATAGGGTCGACTACTTGGATAAACTTCAAGTCAAAGCTTTTGATATGAATGGATGTGATTTGGCGAGCCACTCATTTCATTTTGATTATTACAACCAGGGCTTCGCACAGGAATTGTTCAAGAAAAATAGTGACTTGATGACGTCACAATACTTCAAAGAAAAGTTTGATGGATTGAAGAATTTTGATACAGCCTCAACCAAAGCAAACATTTTAGAGGAAATTAAATGTGATGCATTTGTGTCCGGCTCGTTTGAGAACATTACTTCATTGGCGACCAAGGTTATAAAAATCAACGACGGCAAATGTGAGATTAAATTCAAGAAAATGAAGAAGGGCAATGATGCCTTGACATACAAAGACTTCAAAGATGTTTATGATTATCTGTGCAAAAAGAAGTTCATTCCTGATCAACTCAAAAACAACGAGAATATAAAGATAGCCTTCGGCAATTTAGTTGAAGCCGTTTATAAAGAGACGCATGATCTTAATGTCAATCTTATACATGAAAATGTTGAATGGATGATTTCGGATAAATATAAAGCGATTTTGAATTCTCATAATGCACAAAAGAAACAAAAATGTGATGTGGTTAACTTATTAAAAGAGTCCATAAAGCAAAAACTTAGCAAAATTAATAAGCGTGTCCAACTTGTCAATCATATTGTCAAAGCCGCTTGTATGGAGTTTTCTGATAAAGATGATACGGATAGTAAAGGATACAACGGAAGAAAGTTTATATTTCAAAGAAGGCTCGACTGCGAGAATTTTCTAAAATATTTGCACCGTATGTTTGCTATTTACTTTGATGCGAACAAACTTAAGAAATTTAATGCGACAAAAAAAGAATTCTCAGATTTACGCTCGATGATAGATGCGTATTGCTTTCATTCTGATGAGGTTATTTCCGATTCAAAGAGTTCAGATGATTTAGATAAGGAATTAGAAAACCTAGAATCTTACAAAATAGAAGTGATTGATGAAATTCTTGTGAAGGATGGCTTAGCAATTAATAACTTGAAAAACATGTCTCCAGGAACGAGGGCAAATCTTCTTTTAGAATATATAGTATTCAACGAGAGCGATAAGCCTCTTTTGATTGATCAACCGGAAGACAATATTGACAACGAAACAATATATAATCAATTAACAACTTGGTTTTCTGCGTTAAAGAAGAAGCGTCAAGTAATCGTAGTGACGCACGACGCAAATATAGTCATAAATTCCGATTCTGAAAACGTTATACTGTGCAGTCAAAAGTCAAATGATGTTTTTGACTATAAGTCTAGCGCATTGGAATATGGAGACACTTTGGATGATATTTCCGTACTTTTAGATGGCGGAAGACAGGCAATAGAAAGGAGACTTTTGAAATATGGACAATCAGATTCGAATCAAATACAAAGGTAACATTGTTGCTACTCTGAACTCAGATACGCCGCTATTAGATGAATTGGTTAAATTCATAATTGAAACTAAAAACATTGTTTTAGATGAAATCAAATGCGAATGCGATGAAGATAATTTTGATTGCTCTTATTTTGAGCAAGCGATTAAGGATGTTGTCGTAGATGAACTTGATAAGCTAAAGATCGATGAGGAAAGTTATAATCAAGCGATTTCTAAAGTGAAAAATATTTAGAATTTTTTATGATTGCGCCAACGATTTATAGAAAAACAACCAAGGGCATTGCGTGCTATTGATACTGCTTTACAATATAAAGACATTAGCTTTTGCGTTGGATGAAAAAAGACTAGACGGCGAACTTTATTTTGGCGTAATTCGATATGGCATAAAGTTTACTAAGTATGTAGATGATTATTGAAAAAATGGACTTTCATGGTAAAATTTGGACATTGGATGGCATAAATGGCACGAAAGTCCAAAAATGAGGTGATAAAATGAATTCCGACGATATTAAAAAGATAGCTTTGCAGTACCTAAGAGAATGCAAGCTCGAATCCGACTGCATCGAGTATAAAAAATCCCATCTCCAAAGGGATAGCATCTTGAAGACGGTGTGCGCTTTCTCGAACAACCTTATGAACAGGAATCTGTCCATGATTTTGGTTGGTGTCGAAGAGCACAAAGAGCCCGAATTGAAAGGCACGCCGATAAAGCCAATCTTTGGATATGACGAAAGCCAGATCGAGACCGTGGAGAACTCCTTGAAATCCCTGATTGGATTCATAAAGCCGAAAGTCAATTACGCGATGACGCACGCTGAAATGGATGGCCGCTACTTCGTCATTTTCGCCTTTTCGAACAACAACATCGGCCCATACGAGGTCCTGGAGAAGGCCGAAAAGGACAAAACCATCAACCTCAAAAGGGGCAGGTACGTTCGCGTTGAAAGAGATTCCCGGCTCGCATCCATCAAAGAGGAATTCGAGCTTCTCAAGAAGTTTTCAGACTACCATTTCACGGAAGAGTATTCCAACGTCGCCACCATCGATGACCTGGACGTTGACTATATAAGGGAATACCTCAACGCATCCACAGACAGGGAAAACACCAAGAACCTGTCCAAGCATGATATGGCGGAGCACATGGGGCTCGTTGACGCGGAAACTGGCATGGTGAAGAACTTCGCCTTGCTGATGTTCTCCAGAAACCCGGAGAAGTTCATCCCTTACTCCTACGTCGAGCTGATCCACAAAAGCGCCTCGGGCGAGTCGGTGATGTCCTCCAAGGAATTCAGGGGGCCGATTTGGAAGCAGCTCAGGAACGCAATGGACGAAATAAACAACGCTTATTTGAAATCCCTGACCCTTCGCGTGAAAGACGACCTTAAAAGTGAGACCGTATACAATTACCCGTATTCCGCGGTCGAGGAGCTTTTGACGAACGCTATCGTGCATAAGAACTACGAGAACCCGAGAAGCGTACAGGTTTACGTTTATGATGATGCCTTTGTCATAACCAACTACAACAAGCCGTTGCCGCCCATCACGATACGGGATCTCAACACGGAGGATTCCTTCCCGAACAGAATGTATGAGAACCCATCCATACGCGAGATGTTCAAATCGCTTGACCTCATCGAGTCTTTCGGCTCTGGGGTCGGCAAGGCGAAACGCGCCATGGTCGAGAATGGAAGCGACGGCATCCGATATCAGGAATACGATGAGAACATCGACATCACTTCAGTCATGATCCCGATTAGCAGGAAATACCTTCGATATTCCTATAAGGCAATGGATTTGGCTGCGAAAGACCAAAATTTGGATTTTGAAGGCCAAAAAACGACTTTGAAAGACCAAAATTTGGACTTTGAAGGCCAAAAAACGACCTCGAAAGACCAAAATTTGGACTTTAGCAGGGAGAAGATAAAGATAAACAGCGTGGATGCGATAGGCATCATCAACAGATCAACGTACTCCAATTCCATCAGGAAAACGCTTACCGCTATCTTTGATCGTTTCTTCAACGAAGAGTTCAGCCGGGCGGACATCGTGTCTTATCTCAACGCCTCGAAGTCGGCTGGCACCAATTACATTAGCTATCTCCAAAAACTGAATGTGGTGGAGCAGGTAAAGGGTAAAGGAAAAGGCAAATACAGGTTCAGATAATCAGTTCAAAGCGATCGAATACGCATCCGACGCGACTTACCTCGTATCGACACAGGAACAGGTGACTAGCATCTATACACGATGGAAGGAACAGGTCAAAAAGCCCGTAACCATGGGATTTTTAGGAAAATCACGATTTCTCGATTTTTTGCGTTTCCGGAGCACATTGCAACCACACACCCAACCTGAAAACCCAATTTTCGGCCGTCTTGCGCTAATTTCAATTTATGCATTCTATAAACACGATTAGAGTGTTTTCTTTCAGACTACCAGTGCACCTTTGCATTCTAATGCTTTCCGTACTATCAGCCTTCCCTTAAGTAATCCTGGCCTTTTCTATAGTTATTTTTTGAATGTTTTGACTACTTTTTGTCCCATTCGAAAAAAACAAAAAGGTACATGATAAGGAACATGATATTGCTTTTAAGAGGAACATCATATAAAATATATTTACGTGGAGGTTTTGCCGTGAGAAAGCTTGAAGATTTAGTTGATACAGACATTTTTGAAAATAAAGAATGCGAATATAAGCTTCACTTGGAAACTAGTGAGGACAAGGTAGAAAAATGGGCTAAAACGCTTGTTGGCTATGCTAATACATGCGGTGGATATATTTTGGTAGGCGTGTCCAATAAAAAAGACATTGTGGGTATAGATGGAGACGAACTTGACCGAACAAAGATATTGGTCCTCAAAATCATAAACAGGCATATATTCCCTCATATCCAAGTGTCTTTTTCGATTTTCCCGTGCGGAGAAGGTAAATATATTCTCGCTATTTGGACAGATTATTTGAACGAGATGGTCATATTCAAGTCTGGCGATTATAGTGAGAAGGTTTACATAAGGGAAGATGGTTCAACCTTGCCGGCGACCATCAGCCAAATCCTTTCAATGGGAAAAAGAAAACTTGGTATGGATGGTCAATTGTTGAACGAGCAATATGCGGTAAAAAATTTTTCCAAATTCAGTAAGTTGGCAATGATGTATAGAAAAGACAGGGAAAAACCAACGGAAAAGATGCTCATAAGCAAAGAAATCATAGGCCAGGATGGAAGAATAACTGAAGGACTAAAAATGTTCTCTGATAGCTTTGATAGTGATGAGACGTTAGCTGTATGTCGGCTTTGGAACGGCTTCGACAAAGGAAGCAACGAGGTAATTGATAAGAAAGAATTTAAAGGATGTCTTTGCGATGTATTTATTAACATTATGGATTTCATAAGTAGGAATAGTAGAAGCGGATTCGTTAAAAACGATGACGGATCAAGACTCGACACATTCTCATATCCTGAAATTGTCCTGAGGGAAGCTGTCGTCAACGCCCTGGCTCACAGGGATTACTCAATTGATGGGACGCAGGTCGATGTGGATATTTTTAAGGACAGGCTCGTCATCACTTCTCCGGGTGGGTGGCTCCTCCCCAAAAAGCCTGACGAATATAGCCTTGATTCGATACCATCTGTTAGGAGGAATAAAACAATATGCCGTTGTTTTGAGATGGCTGGATTAATGGAAAGGAGCGGAAGCGGCCTCAGAAAGATATACAATGTATACAAGAAGCTGAAATTCAAGGAACCAGATTTGAACGATCAGCACGACTTTTTCCTGATTACTCTATACGATATGCTTGGTGAAAAGAATAATAGTGTGATACTCAACGGGAAATATGATGAAGCAATATTAACCTTCTGCAATGGTGTCGCTCATTCTAGGGAAGAAATTCAGACACACATAGGATATAAAAGCAGAAGTCATTTTATGTCTAATGTATTAAAACCACTGCTAGAAGCCGGCACATTGAAAACGACCACGAATAGCAAATCAAAACACACAAAATATATAGCGACCATTAAGATAGACTGATGCCTAAATGTTTCTGCAAGGGACATGATGGGAACATGAGGAACATGATTAAAAAGTTCAACTTTGAATATATCATTGATATATTTGCTACATAAAAGGTTTAGTTTGATGGATAGCACATATTCACCAATACTATCTAAGTGTACAATTATTGCCAGTTGCACAGCTATGTTTTGAATGTAGTAGATATGTTCCTTTCACACTCTGCCTCGTATGGGTAGATTTGTTCTTGGCGTCCATGTTATGCATGTGGAGACTATGGTGTTGCTTAGTCGCAAAAATGGCTAAAAAAGGTCAAAAATCATAAAAAGCTGAAGGATTTCCTACTTCTTAAAAAAGCGGGAAGTCCTCTTTTTTGTTGCAAAAATCACTCTAATGCCGGTAAAGCGGTAAAAATAGGGCCTTTACTAGATGGTGGAAACAAATCGACACTCAAAATGAACGCCCATCCTACCTCGTATCGACACAGGAACAGGTGACTAGCATCTATACACGATGGAAGGAACAGGTCAAAAAGTCTATAATCATCGGCATTTTCGAAAATTCGTGATTTCCTCATTTTTTACGCTTTCAGGATACAGTACAACTACACATTCAACCTGGAAAACCGATTTTTGGCCTAAAAAGGGGGGTAAAAACAGGGGTATAGTTTGATTGGAAAGGGCAAAAAACTCGAAAATCGTTATCACATCAATAAAAAATAGGTTTAGAAAATTTCGATATTTGTTAGGAATTAAAGGGAGATAACACATAAATAGACATGAATCATTAATAATTTCTGATACATCTGTTACACTAATAATGAAATTAGGTGATACGAATGAACCAAAATTACAAAATACTAGAAAAGATGATAGAGAGCGGAGATGGAAGCCTATCCAGAAAAGATGCAATCGCAAATGGTGTTCCACCTGCGTCTTTCGCAAGATACGTAAGTTCCAATCGTCTCGTCAGAATAAGGCGTGGCGTTTACGCGAAAGACGGAGCCGTCGATGACCTCTTCCAACTTCAAAGAAGATATCAGAGGATTGTCTATTCCGGCATAACTGCGCTTTATCTCCTTAGGCTGACCGACAGGATTCCGGATTCGATTGAGTTCACAATCCCTAAGGAGTGCCGCGTGAGAAAAGAAAGCATAGGGTGTAATGCTATTTGTCACATCGAAAACAACGAGGAGCTGTTTCATTTGGGAAATGTCAGTACCGGAACCTTGTTCGGGAACAACGTCACTTGCTATTCAAAGGAAAAGATGGTTGTGGAGATGATACGGAAAAGGGACGATTATGATTCCGAACTTTTCCTCAAGGCAGTGAAGACGTTTTTGAATGGAAAGGACAAGGACATGGACTTCCTCTTCCAATACGCGAGGATGAGGAAAGTGGAAGAGAAGGTATATCGGATTCTGGAGGCAATGGATTATGAGGATTAACAGGGATTCGCTTTTTATGCGACACGGAAGGTTTGTTTTCAACAATTGATTTCTTAATTTGCTTGTTATAGTTGCAAATATTTAGAAAATATAAAAAAATGCCACAATAACTATGAAATAACAATGACGCAGTGTATAATAATAGTAAAGGAGGCAAGCTATGAGACTATACAAACGGGAGAGGTATCTGTCCAAAATGCGCGCTTTTTTCCACGACGATGACCTCATCAAAGTGATAACTGGGATACGCAGATGCGGGAAATCCAGCCTCATGCAGACCATAGCGGAAGAACTCAAAGAAGGTGGCGTTGCGGAAAACAACATTATTTACATCGATCTCGATAAACGTGGGTACAAAAGCATTCGGAACGCCGAACAGTTAGATGCATTAATCGAATCCGCCACGCAAGCGAAAGGGATGAAATACCTTTTCATAGACGAGATTCAGAACGTCGAAGGCTTCGAAAATGTAATCAACGGGTTCAGGTCGGAAGGCGACTATTCGATTTTCATAACGGGCTCAAATTCCTATTTGCTCAGTGGGGAGCTCGTGACGAAACTGACCGGTAGATACCTTGAGTTCGAAATGTTTCCACTGACATTCGACGAATACGAGGACATGAAGAGGTTTTATGGGCGGGAGATAAACCCCAATGCCGAAATAGAATTGAATAGCTATATTTTGGAAGGCGGATTCCCACGAGCTATTCAAATTGACAGCCCTTCGGATAAGCGCACCTACGTGAAGGGAATCATCGATGAGATCTTCGAAAAAGACATAAAACGAAGAGTGAAAATCAAGGACGTTCAGTCCTTTGAATTGGTTCGGAATTACATCATCAACAATTTCGGCGCGACGACAAGCATCAACAGCCTGCACGAAGCACTTCTCAAAAATGGCATGGCCATCAGCCGCGCGACGGTGACTCGGTATATAAAGACGTTGGTTGACGCAAAGATTCTGTACGAATGCAAAAGGTTCGATATAAAATCGAAAAAAACGCTTTCCGGAGAGCAAAAGTATTACGTTGCCGACCTAAGTTTTTACTACGCGATGAACACGGACAACCGGATCAATTACGGGCCGACGCTGGAGAATATCGTGTATCTATACGCCAGAAGCCTCGATTACGCGGTAAACGTGGGACGCATCGGAAAGCTGGAATGTGATTTCATCCTCAGGGATGTCAACATGGATTATTCATATGTGCAGGTGGCTTATAAGATATTGCAGAGCAAAGATACGGAAGATCGAGAATACAGGCCGTTAGAGAGCATACGGGATAACTATAAAAAATATGTGATGACAACGGACTATATCCTGCAAAAGAGAAATGGAATCCTCCATGTTAATCTGATGGATTTCATAGGCGGGGGAAAACGATTTTAAGCGTAGGACTTGCCCATTAAAAACATGCCAAAAGCGGATGCTACGATTAAAAAAATGGTTTTTAAAGAAGACACCGATTCAGGAAAAATCGCAATCGGCATGGGATGGGGTAGAAAAAATCATTCCCACGCAGAGAATAAATTACTGGTTTTCTGCTCGAAGAAGACGACTTATGCAGGGGGCTGTGGAAATCCTATACGAGGAAAGCGGGCTATGCCTACTTTGAAATGAACTTCAACAAACCAATTTATTCGGTGCTATATAGTGTAGGCTTTTGGAGCAATTCTGAAAATTTAGATGGTACTGCTGCGCTTAAAATAAAAGACAGCAATGGTAATTGGACTCAAATGACCAATTTGCTTTCTCTTCAATTAAACGCTAGAGGACAAGGGCTAAAACGATATTCTAATTATTTTCCTAACGGAATTTATGGGCTCAAATTTGAATGCACTGCCACAGCAACCGGCAGTAGAAACATGGGAAGACTGTCAATTGATGATATTGTTTTTGGTATGAAAGCCGGAAGCAACGATAATAATTATTACATTACAAATTATAGAAAGACTGTAGCATAAGGATAGGAGATGATTGACACGATGAAAACAAATTTGAAGAAAATATTTGCATTATCCCTCATTTCTTTTGCCTTGTGTGGCTGCAACGAAGGAGCGAATGTCGCCATTCTCAAAGTCGGATTTGATAAATGCATAGGTACCTCTTCTCCTACTCCTCAGGTGGGCCTTGCATTCACTTCTAAAAGTAAGCAATCACTAAATGCTGCTTTTTATGTATATGTAGGCGCTAGAAAAGGTTTTTCCGAAGATTGGGAAAACGATCTATGGGGTTGCAATCCGGGATATGGGAAGTTCGCCATTAATAGAGAGATTAAAACCGAAGCTGGCGAGACTTTCAAAAACGATTACATGATTATTGACGATTTTCCAAACGAGGAGAAATACCTCTTAACCTATGAGACTATCGAAGGGACTGTAGATGGTGTCATTCCGCATTACAGGGGTTATATTGAAGATACGTTTGATTTCTCCTCTATTGATCTAGCAAAAGGGAAAATCGGGTACCACATCGTTTTTTACGATGATATAAATCAAAAGCTTTTCGATGAAAATGTGTATCTATATGGCATTTATTGGGGCGGCACCATGAATTTTGAAAAAGTCAATGAAGAAGTTGTGCTCTCCATATAAATGTTCTTCGGCCAAAGCGAAATTCTTGCTGATCTTCAAGAGGGAACCAAATGCTTAAGCTTCCAGGGGTCGGAACTGCGCTAAACAGTTTTATGCATGTTTCCGTGATTGGTCATGTAATGCTGGAACTAGCGATAATTTACAAAATCACCAATGCTTATGGGGTAACTATTCACAAGATGCAAAACTACGAGATATACTCGGACGATAGGCATCCAAATATCCAGAATATAAAAGCGATCATCGATTCGTTGCTGTCACAGGCATTAAGCACCAACGCTGTAATCAAAATTACAATCGATGAAGCCAGAAATTACGTTTGGGTTGGTGGAGAACAATATAGCGGACGATTGGTTTTATAAATAGTCTCTGAAAATGTCATTCATCTAAATCATAAAAAATAACTGGATGATGCAACCCATACATGTAAGGCGTGCAGTTTTTGCCGGTTGCATAGTCATGTTTAGGCTGTGATAGATATGTTCCTTTCACACTGTGCCTCGTATTAGTAGACCAGTTCTTTGCGTCCATGTTATGCATGTTGAGACTATTGTGCTGCTTCAGCGCAAAAACGGCTAAAAAAGAACAAAAATCATAAAAAACGGTTGGATTTCCTACTTCTCAAAAAGCGAGAAATCCTCTTTTTTTTTCGTAAATGCATCAATAGCGATAAAAATAGAATTTTTACTCATATGGAGGAATATTAAAAAAGAACAAAAAGATATCAACACATTCAAAATATCTGCTAATAAAAAATTCAACAATATTTGGCTAGAAAATGTTTATAAATTAAATTATGTTAATAATGAACTAGTCAAAACAAACATAGATAAAGTTACATATAATAAAACACAAGATTCTATTGCTTTGAATTTAGAAAAGAATGAAAACTGTGTTGGATATTATTTTGAAGTTAAAGTTGCATATATTCTAAAAGATATAAGAGGCTTCATGTACTATACAGGTTCAATGGTGTTATTTTAAATAAATTTGAATTGTGGTCCTAAAAAAAATTAAGGCCATTTTTTTATTAAAAAA
>ERZ779876.1127-NODE-1127-length-24243-cov-23.754961_pt1 | contig 24243 bp, 8 predicted proteins | sample MGYA00511068_ERZ779876 | MGnify/ENA primary metagenome ERZ779876 (study PRJEB29588, sample SAMEA1970858) | human gut metagenome | biome: human gut; feature: human-associated habitat; material: faeces | place: Denmark | collected 2008/2010 ...
GGCAGGCGGCGGCCCGGTATCAGGATCCGGACTGCCGCATGGGCTGCGGATACATCCTGTGCGCCGTCCATGACCTGCTGGGTCAGCCGGGCCTCCCGGAGGATCCCCTGTCCCCGGAGGACGCGGAGGACCTGGTGTATCTGGAGCGGGAGGTGTGGTACAGCGGCCACACCATGACGGAGGACCAGCGGCGGCGGTGCCTGGCCCTGCTGGAAAGCGCCCGCCGGGTATGGCGGGAGCAAACCCCGGCCCTGCGCCGGTTTGCGGCAAGATTTATCACCTGCAAGGTGTTTTGAATAGAGAAAGAACAAAGGAGGAAACATCACATGAGAGTTACCAAACGCCTGATGGCCGCGCTGCTGGCGTGCCTGATGCTGCTGTCTCTGCTGCCGGTTCCGGCCTATGCGGCAGACGACGGGCGCATCGCCCTGCTGGCCGTGACCCAGGACGGCTATGTCATCGAGCCGGAGTATATCGGCTATCGCTCCGGCGACACGGTGAAGGACGTGCTGAAAAACAGCGGCCACACCTTCTCCGGCATCGACAGCGGGTTCATTACCGCCGTGGACGGCCGGACGGACAACTACTCCCTGCACTACGATGGCGACGGCTATGCCCTGGACGCCTCGGCCAAGGGACTGACGGCCATCTGGTTCACCACCAACGCCAACCAGAGCTACGGCGATGACCTGCTGCACCTGGCAGAGCGGATGGCGGCCTACAACACGTCCACCAACGGACTGAAGGACTACGCCGCCGCCAAGGAGGCCTATGACGCCGCCCACAGCGGCTTCTATGCCGCCGCCAACGCCGCGGCGGCCCCCCTGCGCACCGCCCTGGAAAAGGCCATCGACAAGTTCGAGGCCTTCCAGGCGGGCGACCGGGTGACCGTGACCATCGCCGCCACCCAGGACGGCAGCGCCGTGACCCCGGCGCAGGCCACCTTCACCAGCGAGTTCGGCACCGTGACCACCGTGAAGAACGCCGGTTCCGTGCAGCTGGTGCCCGCCACCTATCAGTTTGACCTGTCCGACGGCGGCATCAACCACGTCCGGGGCACCGTGGAGGTCACGGCCCAGGGCGCGGCCGTGTCCGCTCCCCTGCCCTCCGGCAAGTGGATCAAGGAGCTCCGCCTGGGCATCGACAACCAGTGGAAGGACGGCGAGGACGTCCCCAAGTTTGACGAGACCGACGGCGGCGCCACCTTCTGGGTGCCTGACTATTCCTATGGCACCCTGTATCCCTACATGGTCCCCGGAGACGGCATCGGCACCGCCGAGGGGCAGATGAACGTCCGGGTATACCTGGCCGGGGTGGAGACCCTGCCCAAGTACGCCCGCTCCTGGCAGAGCAAGGCCACGGCGCTGAGCCGGGTCCTTCCCGGCAGCAGCCTAGAGGGCGGGGACGTGGTGCTGGAAGCCCGGTATGCCGTGGACGGCTACGAGCAGTATCAGCCCTATACCCTGCACGTTCTGCGCACCCCCAGCCTGACGGACCTGGTGGTATCCGACGCCTCCGCCCGGCTGAAGCTGGACTTTGACAAGAAAACCCTGAGCTATACCGTGGCCACCACAGAGGACACGGTGACCGTTACCGCCTCCCCCCTGTGCGCCCAGGCCAAGCTGACCGTTGCCGGGAAGGCGGCCCAGGGCGGCGCTCCCGTGAACGTGACCCTGGCCGGCTGCCAGAAGAACGGCAAGGGGCAGTACATCATCCCCGTGGAGCTGACCTTCGAGGGCCGCGCCGTCACTTATACGGTGCTGGTGGAAAAGCGGGAAAGCGTTCTGGTGACCCTGGAGCATGAGCAGGATGTGACGGTGGAGCTGACCAACAACGCCGGGGCGGTGATCGCCCCCCGGCAGCAGACCGGCACCGCCGACGTGTACGCCCTGGTTCCCGGCGACAGCTACACCTATGTCTCCACCAAGAACAGCTATTATCACACCACCGCCGCCGTGAAGGCCTCCGCCGGGCTGACGGTGCAGGTGCCCACCCCCATTGTGGAGGACTGGCTCAAGGGCCTGGACGCCAAGAGCGGCACCTCCGCCAAGGCCATCCCCTATCCCATGACCCCGGCTTTCAGCGCAGGCGTCCACGAGTATGACTTCGCCGTGGAGTCCAACAACGCCTCCTTCTTCCTGAACCGGGCCAGGACAGACAGCACCTATGTGACCACCATGGTCTATTACGGTCACTATAACACCAACTTCGCCGACAAGCTGTATGAAAAGGCGCTGACCTCCAAGGACGATGGCTACGGCTCCGTGGCCAACTTCATGGCCGCCGGCGGCCATGGCAACTCCATGGAGCTGCAGGTGGCCCAGGCCAAGGCCGTAGGCGGCGTCACCTTCTATCAGAGCTATCTCATCTCCGCCCACCGGGTCATGACCCTGAACTCCATGAAGCTGGCGGACAACAACGGCAGTGCCCTGCCCCTGAATCAGAAGGACGATGCATCCAAAGCCTTCGACAAGCTGGTGCTGGATTATACAACGTCCCTGGGCCAGCGGGTGCCGGAGGTGCAGCTGACTCTGCGCCCCCTGTCTGGCTATAAGCTGGACGCGGACATGACCGTTACCGTGGCCTGCGGCGACTGGAGCCAGACCCTGACCTATGACGCGGACAACAAGCCCAACGTCCTGCGGACGGTGAACGTTCCCCTGAACACCGCCCTGCAGACGGAGGCCGTCACCGTCACCGTTTCCCACAGCCAGCCCACCTCCGTAGCGCAGACCTATTCCATCCGGATCAACAAGCTGCCGCCGGTGGAGACCGCCGTCACCACCGACCCCGCCGACGCCACGGTGTTCCTGACCAGCAACGTCAACGGCCAGCGGATCCTGCCCGGCGAGACCGGCACCTATACCCTGGACACCAACGGAGCCTATACCCTGGTGGTGACCCGCAGCGGCTATGTGGGCCAGAAGCTGGACGTGATCGCCGGGGAGGACAGCAAGAACATCACCGTGAAGCTGGACAAGGCCCCGGAGAGCACCCACAACGACATTCTCCAGCCCGGCGACTGGCCCCTGTTCCGGGCGGACAGCAACAACAACGGCGTGGTCAGCGCCCCCACCCCCATCACCGCCGAGGACGCGGTGCTGGTGTGGGCCAACAAGGTGGGCGAGGGCTACGGCGCCAGCGCCGCCTCCTGCCCCATTATTGCAGGCGGGTATCTCTACGCCTATGCCCGGGACAAGCTGCTGAAGATCGACAAGGACACCGGCGCGGTGGTGGGCCAGGGTACCATGGTCACCAGCTCCTCCTTCGCCATCAACTCCCCCACCTATGCCGACGGCATGATCTTCGTGGCCCTCAGCGGCGGCCGCATCCAGGCCTTCGACGCCGAGAGCCTGGAGTCCCTGTGGGTGTATACCGATCCCCTGGGCGGTCAGCCCAACTGCCCCATTGCCTACTGCGACGGGTATATCTATACCGGCTTCTGGAACTCCGAAACCAAGCAGGCCAACTTCGCGGGCATCAGCGTTACCGATGAGGACCCCACCCAGACCCAGGAGGCCAAGCTGGCCGCCTGGACCTATACCCACAACGGGTTTTACTGGGCCGGGGCCTATGCCTGCGAAAACTTCGTCCTGGTGACCACCGACGACGGCGACAGCGGCTATACCACGGGCTACGGCTCCGTGCTGTCCCTGGATCCCAAGACCGGCGTTCTGCTGGACCAGCTGAAGGCCACCAACGTGGGCGACCTGCGCAGCAGCGTGTGCTATGACCCCGCCACCGACGCCTATTACTTCACCTCCAAGGGCGGCGACCTGTATCAGGTCCGCACCAACGAGGACGGCACCTTCGTGAAGGGGTCCCTGAACCGCCTGCACCTGGACAACGGCAGCAACGACGACAACACGCCGCCCATGTCCACCTCCACACCGGTGATCCACAACGGCCGGGCCTACATCGGCGTGTCCGGCGCCAGCCAGTTCGGGGCCTATTCCGGCCACAACATGACCGTGGTGGATCTGGAGAGCTTCTCCATCGCCTATACCGTCCCCACCCAGGGCTATCCCCAGACCAGCGGTCTGCTGACCACGGCCTATGAGGACCAGGACGGCTATGCGTATGTGTACTTCTTCGACAACTATACCCCCGGCAAGCTGCGGGTCCTGCGGGATAAGCCCGGCATGACCGAGGTGGACCACACCTACACCACCATGGAGACCTATAACGGCGATTCCGGCGAGGTCACCATCGAGACCGGGTATGTGCTGTTTACCCCCAGCGGCGCACAGGCCCAGTACGCCATCTGCAGCCCCATTGTGGACGGCGAGGGCAACATCTATTTCAAGAACGACTCGGCCTATATGATGCGGCTGAGCAGCCGCGTCACCGCCCTGGAGATCACCCGGCAGCCGGAGCGCACCGTCTATGAGATCGGCGAGACCTTCGACGGCGCCGGCATGCAGGTGACGGCCCTGCTGGCCAACGGCATGACCCGGGACGTGACGGACTATGTGAAGTTCACCGCCGAGCCCCTGACGGCGGAGGATACGGAGATCACCGTGTCCCTGGATCTGACCCGGCTGGACATCCCCGGCGGCCCCAACTGGGTGTTCTATCAGAATCGGGACGGCCAGACCGGCCAGGAGTGGACCTGCCCCACCGGCACGGTGAACATCGACCTGAAGGACGGTCATGTGTACGGCCAGCCGGTGTGGACCTGGAACGACGATTTCAGCGCCTATGCCGAATTTGCCTGCACCGTGAATCCCCGGCATGAGAAGCTGCATCTGGACGCCCAGGTCACCAGCGAGATCACCACCGGCAGCTCCTGCCTGGAGGGCGGCGTCCGCACCTATACCGCCAAGGTGGTCCTGGACGGCGTCACCTATACCGACGTCCGGACCCAGCCCATTCCCGCCGACGGCCACAAGCTGTCCGCCGTGGCGGAGGTCCCCGCCGCCTGCACCGAAAACGGCGTCAAGGCCCACTGGGTGTGCTCCGTGTGCGGCAAGCTGTTTGCCGATGCCGAAGGCCAGAAAGAGACCACCCTGGAGGCCCTGACCATCCCCGCTCTGGGCCACAAGACCCAGCTGGTAGGCGCTAAGCCCGCCACCTGCACGGAAGATGGCTACACCGGCGACGAGGTCTGCACCGTGTGCGGTGAGACCATTAAGAAGGGCGAGGTCATCCCCGCCACCGGCCACAAGACCCAGCTGGTAGGTGCGAAGGCCGCCACCTGCACGGAGGACGGTTACACCGGCGACCAAGTCTGCACCGTGTGCGGCGAGACCGTCAAGAAGGGCGAGGTTATCCCCGCCACCGGTCACAAGACCCAGCTGGTAGGTGCGAAGGCCGCCACCTGCACCGAGGACGGCTACACCGGCGACGAGGTCTGCACCGTGTGCCAGGAGATCGTGAAGAAGGGCGAGACCATCCCCGCCACCGGTCACGACTACAAGGACGGCAAGTGCACCGTGTGCGGCGAGACCGATCCCAACTACAAGCCCGATGAGCCTGTGCAGCCCGAGAATCCCGGCGTCAAGACCGGAGATGAGGCTCACACCGCTCTGTGGCTGGCTGCGGCCTCCGTTTCCCTGCTGGCTGCCGCCGCCCTGCTGCTGGGCAAGAAAAAGCACCTGAGCTGACCCTAAAAAGTCAGGTAATAGCAATAGCCCCGGGACGCTATCGCGTCCCGGGGCTATTTGTTGCTTATGGGAGAAAAAGCGGTCCGCTCAGGCGCTTTTTGCGGCCGATGGTCAGGGCCATCAGCAGGGCGGCCGGGATCATCTCATAGCCGCATGCGCAGGGTGAGCAGTATGCTCAGGACGCGTTCTTTCATAGCTTCGTTTTCTTTTCTTTGTCCTCCGGGGCCGCCGGGGCGGCGGCCTGTGCTTCCTCCGACAGGGAAAACTCATAATGCATGGCCAGGGCCTGGAACAGCTTCTGCATCACCTGCTCCGCCACGGTGCGGATGTCCAATCCCTCCACAAAACGCAGAATCTGCTGCACCTCCTCCTCCGGGACCTTATAGCCCCGCAGGCTCAGGGTCAGGAACATCCGCAGCTTCTTCTCCAGCGTCAGCGTCCCATCGCAGGGGCGGACCATGTAGCCCCGCATAAGGCCGGCGGAGCCAAGCTCCAGGGTGTAGAAGTCCTCCTCCGTCAGCTCCGGCTGATAGGAGCCGAAGATCCGGTACAGCTCCCGGGCGGTGGCCCGGAAAATAAACTCGGACACCTCGCTGTGGGTATAGCTCTCCACATAGATCTCCCGCAGGTTCTCGTTCAGCTCCGTCAGGGTCATCTGGATGGCGGTCTCCGCGGCGTAGACATAGGCGGGGGGCAGCTGCTTCCCGGTGACGTCCCGGGCCATGGAGAACTGGTTAGAGAACATGAACTCCGCCAGCTCCGTCAGGACGCCGTCCTTGGCCCGGAAGATATTCTGGAAAATGCTGTTGGACACCGCCGCCTTGTGAACGATCTCCGCCACGGTGGTTTTTTTGTAACCCTGCTCCAGAAACAGCTTGACGCAGACCGTCAGGATCCGTTTTTTGGCGGGCAGACTGGCGCTTGTGATGGTCGTAATACGCACTTCCTTCCCTATATTTGGCATGCATGCCATGATTGTAACAGAGATTTTCGGAAAAGGCAAGGGGAATTTGGAAAAAGCCCCGCGCCCCGGACGGGACGCAGGGGGCGGGTCAGAACAGGTCCAGGGTGTTGTCCAGATACAGGGCCTCCCGGACGTGAATGTGGTACTCCGGGCGGGTCAGATAGTGCAGCAGGAACTCCAGCAGCAGGGCGGTGCCCAGGCTGCGGCCCTCGATCTTGAACTGGGAAAAGCCCATGGGGAGATAAACGTCCCGGATATCGTTCACGCCGATGAAGCCGGGGTTCTCCATGGCCCGGGAGAAGCGATAGCCCCCGGCGGCGTCCGGGGCGGTGCAGCGGTGGACGGGACCCTCCAGGCCCAGGTTCTCCCGGCTGACGGACCGGTAGCAGGCGGCCCGGTCCCGGCAGCCGAAGGCGCAGCACTCGTTGCACAGAAGCTCCGTCTTGTCCCGCAGGACCTGGGGCAGGGTGTCCAGCTGGCGGAAGGCCCGGTTCAGCCGGAAATCCGCCACCACATAGCGGAACTCCGGCCGCTCCAGCTCCCGGCGCAGCAGGGAAAAATCCGTCAGCACCTTGGTGGTGGAGGAGACGAAGTACAGCCCGGGATAGGTCCGGCGCAGATGGTCCAGCAGCAGGTCCGAGTGGACGATGACTCCGTTCTGCGGGCCGGGGCTTTCCGCCAGCAGGCGGCACAGCCGGTTGCAGCGGGGGTCCGACAGGTGCTCCGGCCGCAGCAGGGAGTTGCTGAAGGTCAGCCGGGCGGAGATGCCGTATTCCCGGGTCAGGGCCAGCACCTCCCGGGGGTCCCGGTCCCCGGACCCCACCCGGCCGCCGCCCCAGATGCAGTCCGCCGGTGCGCCATACAGGGAGGCGATGCGGCACCAATCGTAAAAATACTCCCGGTGCTGCCGGAACAGCGGCAGAAACACCCGGTAAAAATCGTAAAATTCAAACAGGCCCGGCAGATGATAGCAGGCGGCGGATGCGGACATGGCGAAACGGCTCCTCCCTTGTGCGGATACCCCTACTGTACCACGCCGCCGGGAAAAAGGCAAGAAAACAGCCCCCGGCGGGAATCCGCCGGGGGCTGCGTAACGAACCGTATATGCCCGGAGTCGTCTTACTCCTGGTCCTGCTCGTCCTGGCCGGGAGTTTCCTCCAGCACCTGGGCGGCGTCCTCCTGCAGGGCCTCCACGCCGGTGGCCTGCTCTTCGGGCTGCTCCTCCTGAAGCTCCTCCTCCGTCACGGGGACCAGCTCCTCGGCGAAGTGCCGATAGGCGTTCAGGCCGGTGCCGGCGGGGATCAGCTTGCCGATGATGACGTTCTCCTTCAGGCCCACCAGGTGGTCCACCTTGCCCTTGATGGCGGCCTCGGTGAGGACCTTGGTGGTCTCCTGGAAGGACGCGGCAGACAGGAAGGAATCCGTGGCCAGAGAGGCCTTGGTGATGCCCATCAGAAGCTGGGTATAGGTGGCCTCCTGCAGAGGCTCGCCGTCCTCCCGGACCTCGCCCGCTTCGATGCGCTGGCGGACGCGCTCGTTCTCGTCCTCCACCTCCAGGACGTCGGCCATGGCGCCGGACAGCAGGCCGGTGTCGTTGGCGTCCTCCACCCGGACCTTGCGCATCATCTGGCGCACGATGACCTCGATGTGCTTATCGTTGATGTCCACGCCCTGCTGGCGGTACACCTTCAGGACCTCCTGGATCAGGTAGTTGTGCACGGCGGAGGCGCCGCGGATCCGCAGCACGTCGTGGGGGTTCAGGGCGCCGTCCTGCAGCTGTTTGCCCTTTTCGATGACGTCGCCGTCACGGACCTGCAGGCCGGTGTGGGGCACGGAATAGGTGCGGGTGTCGCCGTCGTCGGCGGTGACGATGATGTTCAGCAGACTGCCCTTGGTGGCCTCCTCGAAGCGGACCTTGCCGCCGATCTCGGCCAGAGTGGCCATCTTCTTGGGCTTGCGGGCCTCGAACAGTTCCTCCACGCGGGGAAGACCCTGGGTGATGTCGCCGCCGGCCACGCCGCCGGTGTGGAAGGTACGCATGGTCAGCTGGGTACCGGGCTCGCCGATGGACTGGGCTGCGATGATGCCAACGGCCTCGCCGGGGCCCACGGGCTTGGAGGTGGCCAGGTTCATGCCGTAGCACTTGGCGCAGATGCCGCTGTGGGCCTTGCAGGTCAGCACGGTGCGGATCTCGGCGGAGTGAATGTCGAAGCTCTCCAGCAGGGCGGCGTCGCTCTCGGTCATCATGTGATCCTTGGAGATCAGCACCTCGCCGGTCTTGGGGTCGGTGATGTCATGCACCGGGAAGCGGCCTCGGATGCGCTCGGAGAATTTCTCGATGACCTGGCCGTTTTCGCTGATCTCGGACACCAGAATGCCCTTCTGCACGCCGCAGTCATCCTCCCGGATGATGACATCCTGGCACACGTCCACCATGCGGCGGGTCAGGTAACCGGAGTCGGCGGTACGCAGAGCGGTATCGGCCAGGCCCTTCCGGGCGCCTCGGGAGGAGGTGAAGTAGTCCAGCACGGACATACCCTCGCGGAAGTTGGCCTTGATGGGGATCTCGATGGTCTTACCGGCGGTGTTGGCCATCAGGCCGCGCATACCGGTCAGCTGACGGATCTGCTTCATGGAGCCGCGGGCGCCGGAGTCCGCCATCATGAAGATGGGGTTGTAGCGGTCCAGGCTGGCGGTCAGGGCGTCGGTAACGTCGTTGGTGGTCTTTTCCCACTCGCGGACCACCAGCTTATAGCGCTCCTCGTCGGTGATGAAGCCCATGTTGTACTGGTCCTCGATGTCCACCACCCGCTGTTCGGTCTCCCGGATCAGCTCATACTTCTTCTCGGGGACGGTCATGTCCGCGATGGAGATGGTGATGGAGCCCCGGGTGGAGTATTTATAGCCCGTGGCCTTGATGTTGTCCAGCACCTCGGCGGCGGTGGTGAAGCCGTACTGCTTGATGGTGCGGTCCACGATCTTGCCCAACAGCTTCTTGCCGCAGGTCTCGGTGATCTCATAGTCGAAGAAGTGCTCGGAACGGGTGCCGTCGTCGTTATACCGCTTCACAAAGCCCAGATCCTGGGGGATGTTGCGGTTGAAGATGATGCGGCCGGCGGTGGCCCGGACCACATGGGACAGCTTTTCGCCGTTCACTTCCTTGGTGACGCGGATCCACACCGGCTGGTGCACGCCGATGATGTGCTCGTTATAGGCCATGAGCACCTCGTCCTCGTCGCGATAGATGTTCATGTGGACGTTGGCCCGCTCCTGGTCGGTAAGCTCGTCATAGCTCTTGCCGGCCAGGGAGAAATCCACGCCCTGGGGCCAGTATTCGTCGTTGTCCATCTGGCTGACGCCGTTTTCAAACCGCTCGAAGGTCAGGTAGTAGGAGCCCAGCACCATATCCTGGGTAGGAACGGTAACGGGACCGCCGTCCTGGGGCCGCAGCAGGTTGTTGGCGGACAGCATCAGCAGGCGGGCCTCAGCCTGGGCCTCGGCGGACAGGGGGACGTGGATGGCCATCTGGTCGCCGTCGAAGTCGGCGTTGAAGGCGGTGCAGTTCAGGGGGTGCAGCTTCAGGGCGCGGCCCTCCACCAGCACCGGCTCAAAGGCCTGGATGCCCAGGCGGTGCAGGGTAGGCGCGCGGTTGAGCATCACGGGGTGGTCCTTGATGATCACGTCCAGAGCGTCCCACACCTCGGTGACGCCCTTGTCTACCATGCGCTTGGCGGACTTGATGTTGTTGGCGGAGCCGTCCTCCACCAGCTTCTTCATGATGAAGGGGCGGAACAGCTCCAGGGCCATCTCCTTGGGCACGCCGCACTGATAGATCTTCAGCTCGGGGCCCACGCAGATAACGGAGCGGCCGGAATAGTCCACGCGCTTGCCCAGCAGGTTCTGGCGGAAGCGGCCCTGCTTGCCCTTGAGCATATCGCTGAGGGATTTCAGCGCCCGGTTGTTGGCGCCTGTGACGGGGCGGCCCCGGCGGCCGTTGTCGATGAGGGCGTCCACGGCCTCCTGGAGCATACGCTTTTCGTTGCGGACGATGATGTCCGGGGCGCTGAGCTCCAACAGGCGCTTGAGGCGGTTGTTGCGGTTGATGACCCGGCGATACAGGTCGTTGAGGTCAGAGGTGGCAAACCGGCCGCCGTCCAGCTGGACCATGGGCCGAAGCTCCGGGGGGATCACCGGCAGAACGTCGATGACCATCCACTCCGGCTTGTTGCCGGACAGGCGGAAGGCGTCCACCACCTCCAGGCGCTTCACCACCCGGGCCTTCTTCTGGCCGGTGACGGTTTTCAGCTCCGCATGGAGCTGGGCGCTGAGCTCCTCCAGGTCGATCTGCTGCAGGAGCTTCTTCACGGCCTCGGCGCCCATGCCGGCGTCGAAATCGTCCTCATACTTCTCCCGCATGTCCCGGTATTCCTTCTCGGACAGCAGCTGGTTGCGCAGCAGAGGGGTCTCGCCAGGGTCGGTGACGATATACGCCGCGAAGTACAGGACCTTCTCCAGGATCCGGGGGCTGATGTCCAGCAGCAGGCCCATCCGGGAGGGGATGCCTTTGAAATACCAGATATGGCTGACGGGGGTGGCCAGCTCGATGTGGCCCATGCGCTCACGGCGCACCTTGGCCCGGGTGACCTCCACGCCGCAGCGGTCGCAGATCTTGCCCTTGAAGCTGATCTTCTTATACTTGCCGCAGTGGCACTCCCAATCCTTGGTGGGCCCGAAGATCCGCTCGCAGAACAGGCCGTCCCGCTCGGGCTTCAGGGTGCGGTAGTTGATGGTCTCGGGCTTCTTCACCTCGCCGTAGGACCACTCGCGAATCATTTCCGGAGAAGCGATTCCGATTTTAATGGCGTCAAAAGTGGGATAACTCATGCTCTATGCTCCTCCTGTTCCTTAAAATTCATCGTCCGCGCCGTCGTAGGAGGCCTCCACCTCTTCCTCGGGCACATAGTCGAAGCCTGCGTCCGCCAGCTCGCTCTCGTCGGCGTAGCGGCTGCGGCGGTCGTCCTCGGCGTCCATCCGGGCCAGGTTGAAGGAATCCGGGGCGTTCTCGTCCTCCTTCAGCTCGATCTGGTTGCCGTCCTCGTCCAGCACCTGGATATCCAGGCACAGGGACTGCAGCTCCTTCACCAGCACCTTGAAGGACTCGGGCACGCCGGGGGTGGGTACGTTGTGGCCCTTGACAATGGCCTCGTAGGTCTGCACGCGGCCGGTGACGTCGTCGGACTTCACCGTCAGGATCTCCTGCAGGGTATAGGCCGCGCCGTAAGCCTCCAGCGCCCAGACTTCCATCTCGCCGAAGCGCTGGCCGCCGAACTGGGCCTTGCCGCCCAGGGGCTGCTGGGTCACCAGGGAGTAGGGGCCGGTGGACCGGGCGTGGATCTTATCGTCCACCAGGTGGTGCAGCTTCAGGAAGTACACATAGCCCACGGTGACCTTGTTGTCGAACCGCTCGCCGGTGCGTCCGTCATACAGCCAGCTCTTGCCCTGGGGGTCCAGACCCGCCTGGGTCAGGGCCTCGGTGATGTCCTTATCGGTGGCGCCGTCGAAAATGGGGGTGGCCACCTTCCAGCCCAGAGTCTTGGCGGCGTAGCCCAGATGGACCTCCAGCACCTGGCCGATGTTCATACGGGAGGGCACGCCCAGGGGGTTCAGCACGATGTCCAGGGGGGTGCCGTCGGGCAGGAAGGGCATATCCTCCTGGGGCAGGACCCGGGACACCACGCCCTTGTTGCCGTGGCGGCCAGCCATCTTGTCGCCGGGCTGGATCTTGCGCCGCTGGGCGATATACACCCGGACCACCTGGTTCACGCCGGGCCCCAGCTCGTCGCCGGCCTCCCGGGTGAACACCTTGGCGTCCACGATGATGCCGCTTTCGCCGTGGGGCACCTTCAGGGAGGTGTCCCGGACCTCCCGGGCCTTCTCGCCGAAGATAGCCCGCAGGAGACGCTCCTCGGCGGTGAGGTCGGTCTCGCCCTTGGGGGTGACCTTACCCACCAGGATGTCCCCGGCGTGGACCTCGGCGCCCACGCGGATGATGCCGCGCTCGTCCAGGTCCTTCAGGGCGTCCTCGCCCACGTTGGGGATATCCCGGGTGATCTCCTCGGGCCCCAGCTTGGTGTCGCGGGCGTCGATCTCATATTCCTCGATATGGATGGAGGTGTAAACATCCTCCTTCACCAGCCGCTCGTTGAGCAGCACGGCGTCCTCGTAGTTGTAGCCCTCCCAGGTCATGAAGCCCACCAGGATATTGCGGCCCAGGGCGATCTCGCCCTGATCGGTGGCGGGGCCGTCGGCCAGCACCGTGGGATCGTCGCCGCCGTGGACCCGCTCGCCCACGGAAACGATGGGCTTCTGGTTGATGCAGGTGCCGTGGTTGGAGCGCAGGAACTTGATGAGCTTATAGTCCTTGCTCTCGCCGCTGTCATACTTGACGGACACGTTGGTGGCGTCCACCTTGGTGACCACGCCGTCGCCCTCGGCCAGCACCACCACCTCGGAATCCAGGCAGATCTTGTGCTCCATACCGGTGCCCACGATGGGAGCCTCCGGCCGCAGCAGGGGCACGGCCTGCCGCTGCATGTTGGCGCCCATCAGGGCGCGGTTGGCGTCGTCGTTGGGCAGGAAGGGGATCATGGCCGTGGCGATGGACACCATCATACGGGGGGAGATGTCCATATAGTCCACGTATTCCGGCTCCACCTGGATGGTCTCGTCCTGGTGGCGGCAGGTGATACGGGGGCCGATGAGGCAGCCGTTCTCGTCCACCGGCTCCGCCGCCTGACACACAACGTACTGATCCTCCACGTCGGCGGTCATATAGGTGATCTCGTCGGTGACGCGGCCGGAGGGGCGCTCCACCCGGCGGAAGGGGGCCTCGATGAAGCCGTACTCATTGACCCGGGCATAGGTGGCCAGATAGGAGATCAGGCCGATGTTGGGACCTTCGGGGGTCTCGATGGGGCACATGCGGCCATAGTGGCTGTAGTGCACGTCGCGGACCTCCATGTTGGCGCGCTCGCGGCTGAGGCCGCCGGGGCCCAGGGCGGACAGACGCCGCTTGTGGGTCAGCTCGGCCAGGGGGTTGGTCTGGTCCATGAACTGGCTCAGGGGGCTGGAGCCGAAGAACTCCTTGATGGCTGCGGTGACGGGCCGGATGTTGATGAGGCTCTGGGGCGTGACGATGTCCAGATCCTGGATGGTCATCCGCTCCCGGATGACCCGCTCCATGCGGGAAAAGCCGATGCGGAACTGGTTTTGCAGCAGCTCGCCCACGCAGCGCAGGCGGCGGTTGCCCAGATGGTCGATGTCGTCCTTGGACACCAGGCCGTGGGCCAGGACGTTCATATAGTTGATGGAGGTGAGGATGTCGTCGATGATGATGTGCTTGGGCACCAGGCGGTCCGCCTGCAGGCGGCACTGCTCGATAAGCTCCTCGCCCTGATACTGGCCCATCAGCTCCTGCAGCACGTCAAAGCGCACCCGCTCCTTGATGCCGCACGCCGTCTTGGGGTCAAAGTCCACATAGCGGCTCATATCGCACATGCGGTTGGTGAAAATGCGGATGACCTCGCCGTTTTCCAGCCGGACCTTCACCATACCCACGCCGATGGCGTCCAGGGTGCGGCAGTCGTCGCCGGAGAGGACGTGGCCCTCCTCCAGCAGAAGCTCGCCGGTGGCGGGGTCGGCCACGGGCTCGGCCAGCTTCTGACCCTTGGCCTGGGCCCACAGGGTCAGCTTCTTGTTGAACTTATACCGGCCCACGGTGCTCAGGTCATACCGCCGGGGGTCGAAGAACAGGCCCTGCATCAGGTTCTCGGCGGAGTCCAGCGTGGGGGGCTCGCCGGGGCGCTGCTTGCGGTAGATCTCCAGCATGGCCTCCTCATAGGACTTGCAGGTGTCCTTTTCCATGGTGGTCACGATGCGGGGATCGTCGCCGAAGCGGTCCAGAATCTCGCCGTCGGTCTTCAGACCCAGGGCCCGGATCAGGCAGGTGATGGGGAGCTTGCGGTTCTTGTCGATGCGGACCCAGAACACCTCGCTGCTGTCGGTCTCATACTCCAGCCACGCGCCCCGGTAGGGGATCACCGTGGACGTCAGCAGGGGCAGGTCGGTTTTCAGGTCGATCTCCTTGCCGTAGTAGATGCCGGGGGAGCGGACGATCTGGCTGACCACCACGCGCTCGGCGCCGTTGATGACGAAGGTGCCGGAGTGGGTCATCAGGGGGAAATCGCCCATGAAGATCTCCTGCTCCTTGATTTCGCCGGTCTCCTTATTGTGCAGGCGCACGCTGACCTTCATGGGGGCGGCATAGGTGGCGTCCCGGGCCTTGCACTCCTCCACGTCGTACTTGGGCTTCTCGTCCATGCTGTAGTCGATGAAGCTCAGCTCCAGGTTGCCGGCATAGTCGCCGATGGAGGCCACGTCGGCGAAAACCTCCCGCAGGCCGGTGTCCAGGAACCACTGATAGGATTTCTTCTGGATCTCCAGCAGGTTGGGCATCGCCATGACCTCTTCGTGTCTGGCAAAGTTCTTGCGCAGGGTCTTGCCATAATACTTGTCCTTGGCCATCTTCAATACTCACGCCTTTCTTTTCGCATTTTCTCCGTGCTTTTCCTTGGGAACCGCTCTCCCGGGATTTTGACACGCTCGGCCCGGTTGTTTGTTTTCGCCCGAGCCCACTTGTAATTTTGGGGGAAAGCTGGTATCATAACAGCAGATTGAAATGGGGCATCAGGCCCCATTTTCTCAATATAGCGTCTTATTGTACCACAGGCGCGGCCCCTTTGTCAACATAAAACCCCGCCGGGAGCCCGATTTTTTCGGACTCCCGGCGGGATTTTTCGCAGGCGCCGTATTTTTATGCTGCGCAAGGGATTTTTCGAAATTGCGGGCATTTCCCGCGCGATCCGTCGGACGGAGCCGCGGACGGTCCGCAAATGCGTAGCCTTGCAGCGCGCCGGAAAGCTCCATCCCCGGGTGTCTGGCCCGGGGCCGTTTTTTTGACTGGAGAATGCCGGAAAATTTGGAAAATATTTTGGCATTTTATGCCGATACGTCATTGCATTAAAGCCCAAAAGCTGGTATAATATGTAAGTCGCGCTGAGCTTTTATGCAGCGGCGGACAATATATTTTATAGGAGGAACGAGATGACAGCTATCAAACGGTGCTGCGCACTGGCTCTGGCGGTTCTGATGATCCTGACCGCCCTGCCGGTGACGGCATTCGCCCAGGCAGCTGAGCAGGAGGTCAACGCCTCCCTGCAGGAAACCACGGTCAGCGGTATCGCCAACGATATCGCCCGCCAGGTCCTGCGCAGCGGCCAGAAAAACGGCGAAAAAATCCAGATGGAGAACACCGCGAAGCTCGACGACAGCGACGAAGTCGAGATCATCGTGGTGGTCAACGACTCCGTGGCCGACCCGGATTCCCGGGCCCAGGTCAACGCCCTGCTGCGCACGCAGAAGAGCGCCCTGGCTCAGATCAACCGGGCCATTGACGGGCAGGTGGAGCCCCAGCGGCAGTATACCACCCTGCTCAACGGCTTTTCCGCCACGGTGACCTATGGCCAGTACAAGGCCATCCGGAAGCTGGACTGCGTCCAGTCCGCCTTCATTTCCCCCACGTTTGAGCTGCTGCCCGACACCGCCAACAGCAACCGGATGATCGGCGGCGGTATCTATAATACCACGGGCTTCACCGGCGAGGGGATGCTGGTGGCCATTCTGGATACCGGCGTGGACATGAGCCACGAGATCTTCAAAACCGCCCCCAAGAGCCCTTCCCTGACCCGGGAGAAGCTCCAGTCCATGCTGGAGACTTATGATTTCCAGGTGGAGAGCATCGTCAAGGGCATCAGCGTGTCCGACCTGTATTACAGCGCCAAGATCCCCTTCCAGTTTGACTACGGCGACAAGGATAAGGACGGCAATCCCGGCGAAAAGGGCAGCCACGGCACCCATGTGGCCTCCACCGCCGCCGGTAATGTGGGCGTCAACGATGCCGTCATGGGCGTGGCTCCCCAGGCCCAGATCATCAACATGAACGTGTTCAAGTCCACCGGCGGCGCGTCCTATGCGGACATTCTGGCCGCTCTGGAGGACTGCATCCTGCTGGGCGTGGACGTGGCCAACCTGAGCCTGGGCTCCGACTGCGGCTACATCGACTATGACAGCGAGGACGCCTTCACCAAGAGCCTGCTGGACGTGTTCGAGCGCACCGGCGAGAGCGGCGTGTCCCTGGCTGTGGCCGCCGGCAACGCCTATAACGCCGCCTATGGCGACGCCTTCGGCGGCAAGGCCCTGGCCTCCAACCCCGATTACGGCCTGGTCAGCGAGCCCTCCACCTATGGCGAGTCCCTGTCCGTGGCCGCCGTGTCCAACGGCATGGTCAAGGGCCCCTATGTCACCGTGGGCGGCAAGGACCTGGCCTATCAGGACAGCGCCACCATCAGCGAGGACGAGAACGCCAAGCCCTTCCGCAGCCTGTCCGCCCGGGGCTCCATCGAGTATGTGGTGGTTCCCAACTACGGCGCGGAGGAGGACTATGCAGGCCTGGACCTGACCGGCAAGATCGCCCTGGTGCAGCGGGGCGGCGGTATGTACTATGAGCAGAAGGAGCGCAACGCCGCCAACGCCGGCGCCATTGGCATGCTGGTGTACAACAACGTCCCCGGCATGCTGTACATGTCCATCACCGACTGGAAGATCCCCTGCGCCTTCATCTCCCAGGCCGCCGGTGAATACATGAAGCAGCAGGAGACCAAGACTCTGTCCGTGGCCTCCGCCGACGCCCTGGTGGAATCCCCCACCTATGGCATGGCCGACTTCTCCAGCTGGGGCGCTACCCCCGAGCTGACCCTGAAGCCGGAGATCACCGCCCCCGGCGCGGGCATCTATGCCGCCGTGCCCGGCGGTTATGAGAGCATGGACGGCACGTCCATGGCATCCCCCCACGCGGCCGGCGGCATGGCCATCGTCCAGCAGGCCCTGAAGGCCCGGGGCAACAGCATGACCGGCGCCCAGCGCAAGCACATGACCGACACCCTGCTCATGAGCACCGCCCATGTGATCTATGACGACAACGGCGTGCCCTATTCCCCCCGGAAGCAGGGCGCTGGCCTGATGAGCATCAACGACGCCGTGAATACCCGGGGTTATCTGTCCGTGGAGGGCATGGAGCGTCCCAAGCTGGAGCTGAAGGACGATCCCGCCATGAAGGGCGTGTACACCATGACCTTCACCGTCCACAACACCGGCAGCGACACCCTGTATTACGACGTGACCCCCCTGGTGCTGACCGACACCACCGAGGCCTATGTCAACGGCAGCGGGCAGGAGTTCTCCACCATCAGCGGAAGCTCCCGGCTGCTCCCCCACACCTTCACCACCAACTGCGAGAATAATCGGGTGGCCGTGGCTCCCGGCAAGACCGCCGATGTCACCGTCACCGTCACCGTTACCGACGAGGGCCGGAAGATGCTGGCCCAGTTCCCCAACGGCAGCTATGTGGAGGGCTTCGTGACCCTGACCCAGGTGGCCGCCGACGGCAGCGCCCTGACCGATCCCATTGATCTGGGCCTGCCGTTCCTGGCCTTCTACGGCGACTGGACCAAGGCTCCCATCATGGATTCCACCGATTACTGGGAGACGCTGGACGGCTCCGCCAGCCAGGCCCAGGCGTACATGAACACCGCCTTCTCCTCCTCCAGCGAGAACACGGTGGACACCTATCTGGGCGACAACAACTACACCACCGTTCCGTATCTGGCGGACCGCAACGCCATTTCCCCCAACAACGATGACTTCATGGACAGCCTCACCGGCATCTACACCGGTCTGCTGCGCAACACCAAGAGCCTGAGGTATACCATCACCGGCGCCAACGGCCAGGTGTACTACAGCAAGGACTGCGAGTATGTGGGCAAGTCCATCTACAGCTACGACTATTACCGCATTGTGCCCGCCGGTGTGGACGCCGAATATGACGGCATTGAGCCCTGGTACGGCACCGACGCCCACAACGCCAAGCTACCCAACAACACCAAGGCCACCGTGACCATCGAGGCCACCCTGCCCTATGGCGACGGCGTGGGGACCAACCAGAAGCACTCCTGGTCCTTCCCCATCACCATCGACACCGAGGAGCCTCATGCCGACAACCTGAAGGTCACCGAGTCCGAGGGCCGGTACTATCTGAGCCTGGACGTGTCCGATAACCAGTATGTGGCGGCCGTGGTGTTCTACAACATCAAGAACAGCGAGATGCTCTATGGTATGCAGGGCTTCGGCGAGGACAAGCCCGGCGTCACCAGCCACATCAAGGAGTATGACATCACCGGCTTCGGCGAGACCTTCGGCATGATCGTCCACGACTACGCCGGCAACTCCAAGGTGTATACCGTCCGTGCTCCCGGCAACCCCGACGATCACGGCACCATCACCCCCACCAACATCCTCTGGACCGAGAACTTCAACGAGAAGTGGCTCCCCGACGACTGGAGCGTCCAGAGCAAGGGCGGCTCTCTGAACACCTGGTACCGCGACGAGGACTACATGGCCGCCGTGGATCATGACGACGACAACCAGCAGGACGAGTGGCTGATCTCCCGCACCACCGATATCAGCGGCGTGGATACCGAGGTCCACATGGTCTTCGATTTCTACACCACCTATTGGTACACCGTGGAGTATAAGCACTGCAACCTGCAGGTCATGGCCTCCGGCGACGGCGGCGAGAACTGGCAGGAGATCTGGAACCTGCAGCGGGATTCCGGCCTGTTCACCGCCTGGACCAAGACCCAGGCCAAGGTGACCATCCCCGAGAGCCTGCAAAGCAGCAAGGACCTGCGCTTCGCCTTTGTCTACACCGGTAAGGGCGGCTCCACCCTGTCTATGGACAACGTCCAGCTGTACGCCGAGGAGCGGGACAACTATGTGTCCGTCACCGCCACCGCCGGTGAGGGCGGCACCATCACCCCCGCCGGTCAGACCCTGGTGAAGAAGGGTACCAGCAAGACCTTCGACATCGCTCCCGCCCAGGGCTATGAGATCGTCAACGTCAACGTGGACGGCGCCGATCTCGGCCCCATCAGCTACTACACCTTCCAGCGGGTGGGCGTGGACCACACCATCTCCGCCACCTTCCAGAAGGCCCAGCAGTCCGGCGACACCGTGACCCTGACCACCACCGCCAATGAGGGCGGTACCGTGGCCCCCGCCGGTCAGACCACCTATGTCTCCGGCCAGGCCGTGGACGTTACCTTCACCCCGGACCAGGGCTATCAGCTGGCCTCCGTGAAGGTCAACGGCCGCACCGTGGACGTGACGGACGGCGCCTACACCCTGGTCATGGACCAGAGCTATGCCGTGTCCGCCGCCTTCGAGAAGATTCCCGACGTCCCCGTGGTGATGTTCCAGAACGACTTCGAGGACGTGGCCGGCGACAGCTTCCCCTTCCACGGTTGGACCGTGAAGGTGCAGGATACCAGCAGCACATGGAAGCAGTATACCTATTACAACTGGAAGAACGAGGGCAATGATTCCAAGCACGCTTACATCAGCAACGACTGGAAGGGTGCACAGGATGAGTACCTGATCTCCCCGGTGGTGGACCTGTCCGGTACCCGTGACGGCGTGCTGACCTTCGACTTCGCCTACGGCGAGTACGGCATCAAGAACAAGACCTTCACCGCTACGGTGGAAGCTTCTACCGACGGCGGAAAGACGTGGAACGCTATCTGGAACTTCCAAGACAGCTATACCGGCCAGCAGGCCAGCAACTACATCATTTCCGGCAGCGCAGAGGTTCCCGTGCCCGCCGAGTACAATGTGGACGGCGTCCAGTTTGCCTTCCGCTATGTCCATCCCAATGAGGACACTACCGGCCAGCTGGCCATCGACAACGTGAAGCTGATGGCGGTGGAGGACGGCCCCGTGGCCCAGAAGTACACCATCACCGCCACCGCCGGTGAGGGCGGCTCCATCACCCCCGCCGGTGAGGTGTCCGTGAAGGAGGGCGCGTCCCAGACCTTCGCCATCGCCGCCCAGGAGGGCTACGCCATCGCCGATGTGCTGGTGGACGGCCAGAGCGTGGGCGCGGTGGACAGCTACACCTTTGAGAATGTCACCGCCAACCACACCATCGCCGCCCTGTTCACCAAGACGGCCTCCGACGTGCAGTTCGACAACGACTTCGAGTCCGAGACCTTCCCCGGCCACGGCTGGACCCTCCAGTCCACCCGCAGCGACAGCCCCTATACCTGGTACCAGGGCACCAACAGAAACCTCAACACCACCAAGCAGGCCCGCATCGACATGGATTACTATGAAGATCCCTGGGGCGGCGGCTGGAGCGTGGGCAGCATCCGCAAGCCCCTGCTGCCTATGGCAGGCGGCAGCGACAAGCTGCAGGATGAGTATCTCATCTCCCCGGTGGTGAACCTCACCGGCAAGACGCCCACGCTGAGCTTCGATTACCTGCTGTTCAAGTCCGTCATCGGCAACTACTGCTCCGTGACCGTGGAGGCCACCACCGACGGCGGCCAGACCTGGACCACCATCTGGAATGCCGCCGATCTGGAGCCGGTAAGCGGTTATTGGTTCATGGGCACGGCCAACGTTGCCGTTCCCGCCGCCTTCTGCACGGACAATGCCCAGTTCGCCTTCCACTTCTATAAGAAGGCCAACCGGGGCTATGACGATACCGACGCCATGTTCGCCATCGACAACGTGACCATGACCTACGGCGCCACCGATCCCTGCGCCGATGGTCATACCCTCACCGCCGTGGCGGAGGTCCCCGCCACCTGCACCGAGACCGGCGTCAAGGCCCACTGGGTGTGCTCCGTCTGCAGCAAGCTGTTCAGCGACGCCGATGGCAAGAACGAGACCACCCTGGAGGCCCTGACCATCGGCGTGCTGGGCCACGACTATGGCGAGGCCGCCTGGACCTGGACCGGCTACGAGTCCGCCAAGGCTACCTTCACCTGCAGCCGTGACGCCAGCCATGTGGAGGAGGTCACCGCCGCTGTTACCAGCGAGATCACCACCCCCGCTTCCTGCGAGAGCACCGGCGTCCGGACCTATACCGCCACGGTGACCTTCCAGGGCAAGAACTACACCGACACCCGCACCGAGACCCTGCCCTCCCTGGGTCACAAGACCCAGCTGGTGGGTGCTAAGCCCGCCACCTGCACGGAAGACGGCTACACCGGCGACGAGGTGTGCACCGTGTGCCAAGAGGTCGTGAAGAAGGGCGAAGTCATCCCCGCTACCGGCCACGATTACAAGGACGGCAAGTGCACCAACTGCGGCGAGACCGACCCCAACTACAAGCCCGCTGAGCCCGAGAATCCCGGCGTCAAGACCGGCGACGAGGCTCACACCGCTCTGTGGCTGGCTGCGGCCTCCGTATCCCTGCTGGCTGCCGCTGCCCTGCTGCTGAGCAAGAAAAAGCACCTGAGCTGACCCTAAAAAGTCAGGTAATAGCAATAGCCCCGGGATGCTATCGCGTCCCGGGGCTATTGCATAGAACCTTTGATTCTCTGCACTCCATAAAAAATCCGCAGGGCACAGCCCTGCGGATTTTTTTACTTGATTCGGTTACAGATACTTGCGCATGCCCTCGGTGGCCACGGAAGCGTCGGCGGTGAGGGTCACGGTGAACTTCACGGTGTTGGCATCGCTGAACTTGTCCAGCCAGTGCAGGAACTTTTCCACGGCGGCGAAGTCCTCGCTATGTACGATCTTGCACAGGTTGTCCACATAGACGTGGGAAATATCGTAATTGCCCGCATACAGACCGCTGATGAAGCCCCGCAGGCACTCAAAAGAATCCAAGTGGTATTCACCGGCGTTGACCAGGCGCACAGAGGACTTGATGTCGTAGGTCATGTCCGCGCCGGGCTCGATGCAGACAACGCAGCCGCCCTCCTCGGCCACGGAGGCATGAACCAGCTCGATGAGCTGCTTGGTCTTGCCTGCGCCGTTGTCGCCCATAATCAATCTAACCATAAGAGATCACTCCTTTTGCATATATGTATACCATACCATAACTTGACGGAAATGGCAATGGGAAAATATACGGTTTTTTACCGGCCCAGCTTTTCCCGCAGGGCCTGGCCCATGTCCTCATAGCCGGGCTTGCCCAGCAGGGCGAACATATTCTTCTTATACGCCTCCACCCCCGGCTGGTCGAAGGGGTTCACGTCCAGCAGATAGCCCGACAGGCCGCAGGCATATTCAAAGAAATAGATCAGCTGCCCCAGGGTGTCTGCGTCCAGGGCCCCGCAGCGCAGGATGATGTTGGGCACGCCGCCCTCCTCGTGGGCCAGCAGGGTGCCGTCCATGGCCTGGGTGCGGATAAAGTCCATGGTCCTGCCCGCCAGGAAGTTCAGCCCGTCGCCGTCGGCGGCGTCAAAGGGCACCGTGCTCTCCTGCTTCTCCGGGTCGAAGCGCACCACCGTCTCCAGCAGATGGCGCTCCCCCTGCTGGATATACTGGCCCATGGAGTGCAGGTCCGCCGTGAACTCCACGCTGGCCGGGAACAGGCCCTTGTTCTCCTTGCCCTCGGACTCGCCGTACAGCTGCTTCCACCACTCGGACATGAACCGGAAGGACGGCTCATAGGAGGCCAGGATCTCGATCTTCTTCCCGGCGCGGTAGAGCTGGTACCGGGCCCCGGCATACTGCCAGGCGGGATTCTGCTCCATATCTCCGGCGGTGCAGACCTCCTGCATCCGGGCGGCCCCCTGCATCAGGGCCCGGATGTCGATGCCCGCCACGGCGATGGGCAGCAGGCCCACGGCGGTGAGGACGCTGTAGCGCCCGCCGATGTCGTCAGGCACCACGAAGGTCTCATACCCGGCCTGATCGGCCAGGGACTTCAGGGCCCCCTTCTGCCGGTCGGTGGTGGCGTAAATGCGCCGGGCCGCGCCGTCGGGGCCGTATTTCTTCTCCAGCAGCTCCCGGAAGAACCGGAAGGCCACGGCAGGCTCCGTGGTGGTGCCGGACTTGGAGATGACGTTCACGGAGAAGTCCACCCCCTCCAGCAGCTCCATGGTCTCCCGCAGCTGCCGGTCGGACAGGCCGTTGCCCACAAAATAGATGTTGGGAGTGTCCTTGCGCCTGAGGTTATAGTTGGGGGAGCACAGGCACTCGATGACGCCCCTTGCCCCCAGATAGGAGCCGCCGATGCCGATGACCACCAGGGCCCGGGAATCGCTCTGAATGCGCCGGGCCGCCGCCTGGATGCGGTCGAACTCCTGCCGGTCATACTCCTGGGGCAGGCGCACCCAGCCGGTGAAGTCGCCTCCGGCTCCATCGTTCTTCTGCAAGTGGTTGTGGGCGATGCGCAGGCGGGGCGCCAGCGCCGCCTCATAGGGCAGGGCGATAAATCGCCGCATATGGGTCAGGTCCACCTGGATCATAGGGATTACCTCCTGTGTAAATCGGATTTTTCATCACACCGTATCTTACCGCGTTTTCCCGGAAAATACAAGGGGATTCCCGTCGAAACGGTGAAAATCCTATCCGATCACATGGTCCGCAGCTCTGCCCGGGGCGCGGTCAGGTCCCAGCCGCGCCCATCCCGCAGCAGCAGCGCCGCCCGCTGCTGGATGTCGTTGGCAGTACAGAGATACAGCTCTCCGGTCCCGCGGT
>ERZ779876.1137-NODE-1137-length-24095-cov-17.605324_pt1 | contig 24095 bp, 14 predicted proteins | sample MGYA00511068_ERZ779876 | MGnify/ENA primary metagenome ERZ779876 (study PRJEB29588, sample SAMEA1970858) | human gut metagenome | biome: human gut; feature: human-associated habitat; material: faeces | place: Denmark | collected 2008/2010 ...
ACGCTTTTCCATGTGAGCATAACAGTTTTGCAGTTGCCCTGACTGATATGTAGATAGGCGCCCTCCATCCGGTCGCTGCTGCCCAGGATTTCAATTTCGTCCAACGCCACCTGCTGGCTGGGCGCATCGGGAGAAACCGAAGAAAAGACGACCTTCACATACCGGGCATATACCGCGGTGGCATCGGCATGATCCTTCACCTTGTCCGTAGCCGCATCCCAGGACAGTTCCACCACCCCGTTCACAGGCTCCTGCTGGTCGTAGCCGTTCTTTTTGGAAACCTCAAACCAGTCCAGCTTGTCGTTGGAAACATAGATCTGAAGGTTGGCACTCTGCTTGATTTGCTGGGTAACCAGCGAAGCGGTGGATACCCCGGTGATGGATTTCTGCGCGCCCAGGTCAAAAATGGCGCACAGGGGATCGTTGTTGTAGTTGGAAGCGTTGTCGGGATTCATCCAGGGAATGGGTTCAAAGACCGTCCAATTGGTCATATCCGCCCCGGTGGCATCTCCCCGAACGCCGTCGTTCATCTTTTTGCAGTCGGCATCCGACGAATATGTCGGGTCATTCTCCGCCGTCAACATATATTTTTCGGTGGAAGGCGAGTAGGTGTAGGAGGCGGTCCGCGCCAGATTCTCAGCGGCGGGAGATTCTTGTTCGCCGGCGGGCTCAAAGGCGCCCTGGGCCTTGCCATCCTGCCCCAGAATCTCCACTTCTTCCGCTGTGAGGAAGGAATAATTGCCCCACAGCGCATTTGTTTCAAACAAAATCCGCACATACTGCGCGTAGATTCCGGTGGCATCGGGGTGCCCCGGCACCTTGTCCGCGGAAACCGCATACCGGGCCACATAGGCGCCAGTCTGCTCCGAAATGTCTTCTCCGCAGTTTTTCCCATCCAAAACGCAGGTCCACTGGTTTTTGTCTGCCGACACATAGACGCTGTATTTGCCGATATGGCCCAGCGAACCGGCGTAGCGGCCGGTGAGCCCGGCCGAGCTGTATGCATTTACTTCCACAATGGTTTTCGGCTGGCCAAGGTCAAAATCCACCGTGTTCTGATTGGAGAACTTTGCCCCATTTTCCGCATTGTTGAAAGCGGAATTGGAATAAAAATTGACTACGCTGTCAAAATCAATGGAACCGGCGCTGCTCTTGACGCCGTCGGTGAGCTTTTGGCAATCGAGGTCCAGAGAACTGACATCACTGCCCAAAAGGTCAAGATTGGACATATTATACAGAGCATCCTCGCCGTATTGGTAGGAGGACGCCGCGCCTGGCTGCCGGAGCAAGTTGACCGGCGACTGTTCCGCCAGAGGGTTTTCGCCTTCCTTCCGCGGCAAGGGAGGAACTTCGGCCGCAAATACGGCGGCGGCATTGGAAAACAGAATCGCCGCGCACATCGCCGTACTCAGCAGCGCCTGCATTCGCTTGTTGCTTTTCATGGTTGCATCTCCTTTTTCTTTTTGAAATTTTCCGATCGTCCAGCCGCATTCCTTTTCGGGAGCAGCGCAGACAGGACACATGCATTTGATTCCCATTATGGGAACCGGATTTCAACGTTGCAATAAACAAAATTTTCAAATGCGCAGCAATATTTTTTGCCGGTAAAACGAGAAAAACAGGGCCTTTGCCCGCCCTGTTTTCCACACTTTTTTCACCGGCAGAGCCAGCAAAAATTTTGCTTGGCCGCTTTTTACAAAAAGCACCCCGCAGCAGAAAAGCCATTGGGCAGCTTTTCCCCTGCGGGGTGTTTCTTATATGGTTTTTATTCGTTTGTCTGTCCTTGTTCCAGCATCCGGCACAGCAGCGGCCGCAGTTTTTGAGCCAGCAGCCAAAAGCCCAGATCGGTCAAATGGACGCCGTCCACGGTGGTTTCCTTTGCAACCGTTTCCAACATATCCCGTGCCGATGCAAACCAGATAAAGCTATCTCCCCGGGATTTCCGGCGTTCCACCTCCTGCTGCTGAAAACGCTCTTCCCGCGCAAACTGTTCCGCTTCGGTGCTGTTCCAGCCGCATTTTGTCTGCCAGCTTGCCGAAAGCACCAAAACCGGCAGCTGCGGCGCACAGCCGCGCACCGCATCCAGAAAGGCTGGCAGGTTGGTTTCCAGCAGCCCCTGGGGGCCGGCGTTGGGCTGGATGTCCACCACCAGCGCCCCCAGCCGGGGCAGGCTGCAAAAGCAGGAAGCCAGACCTGACATTCCCACGCCATTGCCCGAAAACCCCAAATTGTACACTTCCCGGTCCAGTTCCCGGGACAAAATGGCCGGATACGCCATACCCGGCCGGGAGGCACAACCTCCCTGGGTGATGGAAGTGCCATAAAAGGCGATGGTCCTGCGATGTTTGCGGGGCAATGCCGGCTGCATCTGCGCCCCTTTTTCCAGGCCGATTGCAATCGACCGAATGCCAATATACAGCGGCAGATACACCAGCACCTCGGTGTGCGGCGGAAGGTCCCGCGCCAGTTCGCAGCAAAAGGAGTCCTCCTGCGGCGAAAACTTTGTCAGCCCTGCAAACTGCCAGGCCATGTCGGGCAAAGCCCTCAAATAGCAGTCGCACCCGCACTGGGCCGCCGGAGTCATATGCGCCATATAGGGAGCCGCGTTTACCGCCGCCTTTACCCACACTGCCCGGCTGTCAGTCCGAAAGCGCAGGCAGGCACCCGCCATGTGAGAAGACAATTCGATCAGCGCCGGCCGCTGGGCCTGCAGCATACCGGAAAGAGATTGGGGGAGGCGGTTCCATCGCCTTTCCTCTGCAAAAAAGCCCAAACCTTCCACCAGAATGTTTTCGTTGGGAACTTCGTGCCATAGGATTTCTTCCCCCCGGGCATTCTGCGCCGCCATCTGCCGGTCAAAATCAGTTGCGTCCGCCATGCTTTACTCTCCTTTATGCCCTGTTGCAACCTCGAAAGTTTTTTCATAGAGCTCACGGCCGCGGGCGCCGCCCCTGTTCGCCGCGTTGTATATGGCCTTCACATCCTGGTAATATCCCTTGAACACCTGGGATCCACTGAACCCAAACCGTTGTGCGCCTTTCAGATAATCCAGATAACGCCGGTAAAAATTTTCGTCGTCAAAAGCGCGCTCGTCAAACTCCAATTCCAGCCCCATGTGGTTTTGGGCGGCGAGTTCCGCTGCATTTTGAATCTGCACCGGCTGCGTTCCATTAAAGTAGTGGTTTGGCTGCAGGATGGCCGCATCAAATCCCATTGCCTGCCAGCGGTCAAACCCCAAAGCCCGGTAGTAGGGAATCCACAAAAAGGCAAGTCCGCGCTCTCTGGCTTTTCGGCCTGCATAGTCAATCAGTTCTGTCTGGGAAGCATCCTCATGCAGCCAGTACAGGCCGCACAACCGCAGCGTGTCCAGCTGCTCAAAGGGGCGGTACAGCTCCGCCATGCGGTCCATATACCGGTCAATGGCCGCTTTCTGGCTTTCCGGTCCGCCAAAGGTCTGCCGGGAGGGAAAGGAAATGGTCAGCACCAGTCGCGCCTGCAGCTGGGGCCGCCGGCTGAGTTTTCTGGCCTGCAGCACCGCCTCGTGCAGCGCACACAGGTCCCCCTGCGGCCGCAGCGTTTTGTTCAGATACCACTCAAAATCCTCCCAGGTGGCCGCCTTGGCGGGGTCCACCGCCTCAAACAGCTGGTTGCCTGTGCAGGACAAAAGCCCCAAAAAGAGAAATCCATCGAAAAAGGGCTCGCCGAAACCGGCATTTCGTTTTTGATACAGCAGATAGGGCAGCAGCTCTTGTGCGCTCCAATCTCCCTGCTGCCGGTCGTAATACCCATTATAAATCAATACCAGATTCCGGATTCCGCCTGTATTCTGTCCGGATGTGCAATATTCACCTTGCATTTTTCCCTTCCTTTTCCAAAAAGTCGCGGGGCGTGATGCCGTAGGTGCGCTGGAAAGCACGCTTGAAGGAATACTCGTTGTCGTACCCTATTTCTGTGGCAATTTCCCGGGGACAGTATCCCTTCAGCACCAGCAGTTCCTTGGCTTTTGCCATCCGCTTTTCTGTGATATAGTTGTAGAAATTTTGTCCCACCGTATTTTTGAAGATGCGGGAAACGCTGGCATTGGACACGCCAAAATGGTCGCTCAGCAAATTCAGCGACAGATCGGGGTCGTGCAGATGCTCGTTTACATAGCTCACCAGCGAGCGGTTCACGTTGGTGGCCGCCTGCTGCTTTTTCTGCATGATCTGCTCACAGAGCGTGTTGACGGTGTTTCTTGCGCGGTCAAACGCCTGCTCCAGCGTCATGCCATGCTGCGGTTCCTCCATTTTCAAAAACATCTGCACCGGCAGCTTTTCTTCCAAAAGAATCCGCCGCATGGTTTCGTACAAAAGGGTGGCAACCCGGCAGATGAGCGTATAGCTCAGCCCAAGGCGCTGATTTTCCTCGTACAGCTGCTGCAGGATCGCCTGCGCTCTTTTTTCGCTGCCCTCCCGGATGGCACGCACCAGCTGCGTTTCCCAATCCAGCGGGTAGTAATACTCCATGTTGGGGCTGGCAAACTGGATGCCGCAAATTCCCTTCTTTTCCCGCATGCTCTCTTTGATTTCCTGGTACGCCGCGCTGATTCCCGTCAGGCCCCTGCGGGCGCGGGCCACAAACACGCTGCATTCTATATCCTCTTCGATCAGCGCATCGTACAGCGGCTGCGCCAGTTCCATTGCGATGTCCTCGTCCGGCAGAGAGGGAAATTCTGCAATCACAGCGGTGCACTCATCAATATTTTCCACCAGTTCGCAGTGGCTCTGGCCGCATTTGATGGTTTGCAGCGATTTTTTCAAGGTGAGCAAAAATTCCAGGTGAATCCGCGTGTCCTCGATTTCGTTGTCGGGATTGCCAGGCTGATGGCGGAACACCACCACAACATACCAGTAATTGCAGGAGGAAGGAACCGATTGCTGATCACTGTTGAAATAGCCGCGCAGCAGCTGCGCATTGGTTTGCTCCCGCAGGGCATACCGATAGGCCGCAATGGTGTTTTCCATATTGGTGTGGTCGTCGTACAGCCTGCCCACGCAGGTGGCCAGGGTGTCAATATCCTGCTGTTCGTTTTTGCCCTTGACCTTTTTGTTTATCTTTTGAATCAGGTTCCCCAAAGGCCGGTACTGAATGCTGGCCAGCACATAGGCGGCCAAAATGCCCAGCATGGCAAGCACTAATACCAGCACATAGTTCCAGGCGCTCTGTGCAAAGGGAATGGGGGCATCCTCGCAGGTGAGGTCATAGGTTACCAGCATGCTCTGGCTGCTGGTGCTGCATGTTTGGGTCGGTGCAGAGGTCTGCTGAAAATCCACCTGCCAGATGGGCTGGCCGTTCCAGTCCTTTACGAGCAGCTGGGTCACCTGTTCGCCGCATACCTGCTGAAGCAGCTTTTGCATGGCTGCCTTGTCAAAGCAGCTTATGGCAATTGCCCGGGGCGGAGTAAGAATATCCAGCTGCTGCACATAGACCAGATAGTCCGCATTGTGAAAAGCAAAATTGCTGGGTTTGAGCAGGCCCTCGCACCCCGGCACATTCAGCAGATGCTCGGTGACGAGATTGGCAGGCAGCTGCAATTTTCGCTGCAAATAGTTTTCGTACTCCGAAACGGAAAACCACCCGCTGGACGTCACCACCAGATCTTTTTGCGGATAGAGCACTGCGATATCCCGCAGAGCGCTGTTGAGGCTGCACAGAGCGGTGAGATTGACCGAAATATCCTGTTTTTCCATCGGGCCGAACTCATTTTCAAAAATCTTGCTCTCCGAAGTGAACTTCTGCACCCAAATGGAATTTTGCAGCACGTTGCTCACTTCGCTGCCCACTTCCCAAATATCGTCCAGGACGTCCCGCACCTTCTGGCTCTCGGCTAAAAAGGACTTTTCGTTGGCTTCCTTGCGTTCTTTCCGCATGGCGGCAGAAAAAATAGAAATCCCCACAAGAAAAACACATACAAACAAAGCGATGTATGTAAAAAAATAGCGCTGAAAGTCCTTTGAGTGCCAGTATAAACGATGCATCCTGTTTTTCTCCCTCTGTGCCGCAATATTTTACCAACAAGCGTGCTTGCTACTAGATTACATCACAAATAGGCAAATAGCAATCCATTCCGCAGCAAACACCTGCCCAGCTTCAAGTGCAATAGCCGTGCCGCGTTTTGCGGCACGGCTTTGACTATTTACATTGATCTATCGTGCTCTATCATCAGGAAGGCATATTGGCCAGGTAGCGCTCATAGCGAGCCTGGTAGATATCGACCAGTTCGCTCAGGCCCAGCTCTTCCAGCTTTTCCACTTCCTTGTCCAGGTCGTCCACAGAGATCTGGCCCAGGGTGAGTTTGGTGGCCAGCTCCTTGGAAGCGGTTTGCAGATTGGGCAGCAGGGCATTGATCTTGTCGGATTCTTCCTTGGTGGGCAGAGCCAGGAAATTGTTCACCTGATCCGGATATTTCAGATCGTAGTCGATGAGGTCCAAAGTGACCTGCCGCTTGTAGTCATCGCAATTGGCAACCTGCTGGCGCATATCCACTTCCTGCACGCGGGGCAGAACGCCGTTCCACAGCATGGCGCCTTCGGAGATGCGCTGCTCGTGGGCCATATCCGCAGTCAGATCGGGAATGGGAGTCATAACGCCGTCTTCGTATGTGAAGTTGACGCCTTCCTGGCCAAAGGCGGTGAGCACAGCGTACTCATCGGAATACACAATATCCAGCAGGCGGGCAACGGCCTCCAGGTCTTCGCAATCCTTGGTGACCACATAGCGCTCCCAAACCATGGAACCGGGCTCAGACATCGAGCCGGGCTCCACGCCGTCCAGGGCGGGCAGCGGCATCAGCGGCGCATACAGCGCATCGGGGGCAATCTCCGCCACGGTGGGCTCGTTCCACATGGCATTGGTGTAGTCCCACAGGCATCCCAGCTTGTTTTCGGCGCGTTTCTGGGCCATCAGCTCAAAGTTGCCGGCGACAGAGGGGTCCAGAATGCCTTCCTGCACCAGGCTGTTGAGGTATTCAAAATAAGGCTTGACATTGGGGCTGTTCCAGGGGCTCACGATCTTGTTTTCCACCGGATCCAGGGCGATCATATCGGTGGGCAGATCAAACCACTGGGCGATGCTGGTGCGGAAAGAGGAGGGATCGATGAACATGATCTCATCCTGCTGGCCGTTGCCATTGGCGTCCTTTTCCCGGAAGTCCCGCAGCATCTGGGTAAACTCTTCCAGATTGGTGGGTTCGGCAATCCCCAGCTTGTCGGCCCAGTCGCGGCGGTAGAGCATGGAGAAGCTGCCGTTGGGGTCGGTATTGTCGCCGTAGTACTTACTCGACACATTGCAGAACCAATAAATGTTGCCGTCCTCGGCAGTGGTGAGCGGACGTATGGTGGGGAACTTTTTGTCAAAAGCCTCCTTGGCAGGGCCCTGGGAATATTTGTCGATGATCTCGTTGATGGGGATGATCAGGCCCTGCTCCGCCAGAGCCATCAGGGCGGCGTCGTCCATGGTATGGGCCTTGGCGATGTCGGGCAGATCCTTGCCGGAGGCAAACCGGGTCTGCAGGATCACCGAGTACTGCTCAGGGGCAACCACTTCCCAGTCGATGTCCAGCTTTGCATCGTCCAGCCAGCTTTTCAGGATTTGATAGGCGCTGTATTCCTCTACCTCGTTCCAGTCGTTGCAGGGAGCCCAGCCCTCGGTGCCCAGGATCTTAAGTTTGCTGAAATCACTGGAAGCCTGGTCGCTGCCGCTCTGGGAATCGCCAGAATTGGATTTTCCGCCGCAGCCGGCCAGAGTACCGGCAGCCAAGCAGCCCACCAAAAACAGGGAGAGCATTTTTCTTTTTTTCATTGTTTTCCTCCTATTTGTGCATGATTTTATTTTTTGCTCTTCTCTCATTTAGCCTTTCAGAGAACCGAGCATAACACCTTTGATGAAATATTTCTGGAAGAAGGGATAGGTAAAGATGATCGGCAGGGTGGTGAAAATGATCATCGCATACTGCATCTGCGTTGCGGAGAGCATTTGATTCATGGCATTTTCGATATCCGCCGAGTTGAGCTTGGTGAGATCTACAGTCTGGGCCACCAGCACTCTCTTGAGGTACAGCTGCAGCGGATGCAGGCTTTTATCCGGCAGATAGACCTGCGCCGCAAACCAGTTGTTCCACATGGTCACGATGGAGTAGATGGACACCACCGCCAAAATGGGCTTTGCCAGGGGCAGATAGATGCGGCGCAGAACTGTAAAATTGCTGGCGCCGTCTATGAACGCCGATTCCCGTATATCCCGGGGCAGCCCCGTGAAATAGGTGCGGGTGAGAATGATGTACCAGATATTGAAAGACGCCGGCACAATGATGGCGAAAATATTGTTGTAGAGATTGAGCTTGCTCATGAGCAGAAAGGTGGGGATCAATCCGCCGCCAAAGTACATGGGCAGCAGCACAAAGGCAACCACATATTTTCTGCCCCGCAGTTCCGGAACCGACAGCGGATAGGCACCCATCACGCTCGTGATGATCACCAGCACCGTGGTGGACACTGTATACAGGATGGAATTTCCGTAGGCACGCCACATATCGGAATCGGTAAAGATTTTTTTATAGGCCTGCAGTTCAAATCCCGTGGGCCAAAAGGATACGTTCATCGCCAGCACATCCTGGGGCTTGCTGATGGACATGATGAAAACATAGTACATGGGATACAGGGTGAACAGGCAGATGACTGCCACCGTGATCACGATCAGCACATCCACCAGCCGCGATCCATTTGGAATGCCGTGTTTCTTGCGCGCCAATATCTGAGTCATAATTTCTTCTCCTTTCCATCCGCAGCGGATCACCACAGCGAATAATCGGCAACCTTGCGGGAGACCATGTTGGCCAGATAAACCATGCCGAAGTTGATCAGCGCGATCATAAATCCAACCGCTGTGCCGTAGCTGAAGTTGCCGCCCACCAGGCCATAGCGGTACAGATAGGTGCCGATGACGTCGGCGTATTCGTAGGTTGCGGGATTGTACAGCAGCAGGATCATATCCGAATCCGCGCCCAGCATACCGCCCACGCCCATGATCAGCATGACCACAATGGTGGGTTTGATGGCTGGCAGGGTAACATGCCAGATTTTATGCCACCGGTTGGCGCCGTCCAGACTGGCCGCCTCGTAGAGAGTGGGGTCGATGGAAGCCATGGAAGACAGGTAGAGGATGCTGCCCCAGCCGAAGTTCCGCCAAATGTTGATCACTGTGTACACGATGGGGAAATACTGCGGCTTCATATTCAAAAGGAAGGGTTCGCCGCCCATCATCATGATGAATTTGTTGATGATGCCGTCGCTGCTCAAAAAGGAAAGCGCCATGCCGGCCACCACCACGCTGGAAATGAAGTAAGGCATGTAGCTTGCCGTCTGGGCAAACTTTTTGAACTTGACCAGCCGCACTTCATTGATCAGCAGCGAAAAAATGATCGGGATCCAAAACGCGATGCCCAGGTTCATGGCGCTGAGCACCAGGGTGTTTTTGATGAGCCGCCAGAAATACGGGTCATGTACAAATGTTGAAAAATGTTTCAGCCCCACCCACTTGGTCTGCCCGGTGAAATCCATAAAGGGCATGCCGGGTGTCCAGTCCTGGAAGGAGATCAGCAGGCCATACATGGGTACATAGCAGAAGATGAAAATCAAAATCAGCACCGGCGACATAATGGCGTACAGCTGTATCTGACTTTTTAATTTATAATTGATTCTCTTGGGTGCCGTCTTTGCGTTTGGAGTTCGCACGGTCTTGCCACCAGCCTTTCCTGCTTCATGTGCTTGATTGAACAATCTCAGTGTACGCCGGCCCTTTCGGAAATGCAATAAACAATACTTTTAGCGTGGGCGCAACTTTTGCAGCAGCCTTTTCCGCACTCCTTTTCGCAATATTTTTGCGTACATTTTTTTCATTTTGCACATTTTTTGATTTTTATTGACTTGCAAAATAGTGCTTTTATAATATAGCTAACACTAAACGGTCCCCGGACCAGAAAGAGGGAACTTATGTCTATTTCCGTTGCCGTCATCACCTGCGGCCCCAGCGACCTGCTCGCTCTGCTGCAGAAATCTCCGGCTCTTACCGTCGAAGTCCTGCACCCGAACGCTCTCACCCCCCACTGCCTCGATGGTTTCCAGTGCGCCTGCGTGCTGGGGGGCACCCGGGAGGAACCGCTGGTTTTCCCGGCGGAATGCCGCAGTGTGGTGGAGGATTTTTCGCACAGCGGCAGACGGGTGCTGTATGAATACACCCTGAGTTTCTGCCAGAACTACTGTGCATCTCCCGATTCCACCCGCTTTCTCCGGCTGGTGTGCACCGACGCGGAATTCGCCGGCCTGGAAGATGGACTTTTGTTGGATGATCAATGCAATATGCGCTGCACCCCCTACTATCGCAACAATCTGGCCAGACCTATTTTAATGTATAAAAAGGGGCTGTCGGAACACGCCCGCCAGCCGCTCAGCCAACAGGAGCGCACCGACTGCCAGCAATATGGCATCTGGCTGGAAACCCCCGCCGTCGCCGTCTGCTCCTTCCGGCTGTGCAACTTTCTGCGGGCGCGATTCTCTCCGGTGCCGGCCTGGAGCCGACTGGTGCGCTCGCTGATCGGCTGGCTGTGCGGCGCGCCGGTTCTGGAGGAGGTGGAGTTTCCGCCTCAGTACCAAACCGGCTTTGCCCGTTCCGCCGCCGACTGTGCCGCCAGCGGCATCGACTGGTTCAGCCGTTCCGGCATTCTAGTGGATGAGGGCAAACGAGGCGTGCTGGAAGGGCTGGGCACCGAAATTTACCCCGACGGCCACCAGAAAACCGCCTCCTCCATCCGCACTGACTGCTGCGGCGAAGCGGCGCTGGCCTATCTGATGCACTTTCTGGCATTCGGCGACGCCCGCAGCCTGGAGCGGGCCCAAAACCTGGAAGCTTTTGTCTACGACAAAATGCAGATCCGCTCGGGCCGCTTTCAGGGCATGCTCCGCTGGACCGACATCGCCTGGGAGGTGTGCTACCAGGACGATATGGCCCGGGCCATGCTGGTGACCCTGTTCAAAGCCCTGTACGGGCTGGGGCGGGAATATCTGCCCCAGTGCCGGATGGCGCTGGAATTTTTGATGAACACCACCGGGCCGGATGGCCTGCGGCCGGCCCGCACCGACAATCTGAACATGTCCGAGGAAGATTTTGCCGCGCTGAGCCGACAGAACGGAGCTTTCCCCTGCGCACATTATAATGCCTTTTATCTGGCCTGTCTACTGCTGTACGGCAAGCTGGAAAAGGACGCCCGCTGCCTGGCCGTGGGCGAAACCGGCATGCAGGCGCTGCTGCAGGCCTATCCCAAAACCATCCGGGAACAGAGCCAAACCGAGGAGCTCTGCCGGCTTCTTCTCCCCTTTGCCTGGCTCTACTATGCCACCGGCAAACAGGAATACCGGCAGATGCTCTACACCGTGACCCGGGATTTGGAAAAGATGCGACACCTCTCCGGCGCCTACCTGGAATGGGACGACGACTACTCCGCCGCATGCAGCAAGCAGGAAAACGGCGAATGTTCCCTGCTGGCCCGCAACGGCGACCCGGTGTGTGACCTTTTATACAGCAACAACTGGGTTCCCCTGGGGCTGATGCAGGCCTATTTTGTCACGGAAGATGCCTATTTTTACGATTTGTTCTGCCGGCACGCCGCATTTTTGTCCACAGCCCAGATCCACAGCCAGGACCCCCGGATCGACGGCGCCTGGGCACGGGGCTTTGACGCGGAGCAAATGGAGGTCTGCGGTCTGCCCAACGATGTGGGCTGGGGGCCCTGGGCCGTTGAAAGCGGCTGGACCGTGGCCGAAATTTGTGCCGGCCTGCTGCAGGGAGTTCTCAAAGACAAATTAAAGGAGTTTTACAAATGAAACTGGTTGTTCTTTCCCCCTCCAGCCTGCCGGAGGAACTCTTGGCGGGCCTGGGGCATCTGTGTGAATCCGAAGGTTTTGCCGTGGGCGAAGGCGGCATTGCGGTCACCGCGCGCCGGGCCGGCCGCTTTGCCTTCCGGCTGGAAGAAAACTCGCTGGAGGTGGAATACCGGGTGCCCGCCGAGTTTTTCCGCGCTTTGTCCTATCTGAAACAGCCGTCCCGCCAGCCCCTCGCCTGGAAGCAGCAGCCGGCCTTTGCCGAGGTGGGTGCAATGCTGGACTGTTCCCGCAATGCCGTGCTGACCCCCGACACGGTGAAGCTGATGCTGCGCAAAATGGCCCTGATGGGCATGTCGGTAGCCATGCTGTACACCGAGGACACCTACGAAATCCCTCAGCAGCCCTATTTTGGCTATCTGCGGGGCCGCTACACCCAGCAGCAGCTGCGGGAACTGGACCGGTATGCGGCGGACCTGGGCATCGAGCTCATCCCCTGCATCCAGACCCTGGCGCATCTGGAGCGGGCGCTGCACTGGCCGCAGAATGACCCCGACCTGCGGGACACCGAAGACTGCCTGATGGTGGGGGAGGAAAAGGTATATGCCTACATCGAGCAGATGTTCCAGGCTGTGCGGGCCTGTTTCCACACCCGGCGCATCCACATCGGCATGGACGAGGCCTGGTCTTTGGGGCTGGGAAATTTCCGCTTCAAAAACGGGATCGTCCCCGCCTGGGAATTGATGAACCGGCACCTCTCCCGGGTGGCGGCTCTTGCCCAAAAATACAATTTCGCGCCGATGATCTGGAGCGACATGTACCTGCGCGCCGCTTCGCCCACCGGCGGCTACTACGACGTTCCCGACCAGCTGCCCCAGCCCGTTCTGGACGCCGCTCTGCCGGATGTTCCTCTGGTTTACTGGGACTACTACCACATGGACCGGGCAAGCTACCGCAAGCTGTTTGACGTTCACGAGCAGTTCGGCGCACCGGTTCTGTTTGCCGGCGGCCTGTGGAGCTGGGTGGGGCCCGTGCCCGCGGTGGAAAAAATGCGCAGCGCCAGCCTTCCCGGCCTGGAAGAAGCGCGTGACCACCACATTTCCACCGTGCTGGCCACCGCCTGGGGCGACAACGGCGCCGAATGCCCGCTGCCCGCCATTCTGTACGGTTTGCAGCTGTACGCCGAATTCACCTATACCGGCGACACCAGCCCCTCTGCCCTGGCCAGCCGCTTTGAAAGCTGCGTGGGGGAGCCCTGCGAGGCTTTTTCCCGTCTGGGCGAGTTCGATCTGCCTGCCCTGTTTGCCCCTGTGTCCGACGACCCCGTAAACTTCTCCAAATTTCTGCTTTACCAGGCCCCGCTGCTGCCGCTGTTTCAGGCCGACTGCGAGGGCCTTGCCCTTTCGGGCCGGTATGAATCGCTGCAGCGCCTGTACCACGGCTTTACCAGCCAGGAGCCGCGGTTTGAGGCCATGTACCGCTTTTACGAGCAGCTGGCCGGCTTGCTGGCGCTGAAGGTCCAGTGGTTTCTTCAGGCTCCCGCCGCCCGCTGCCAAAGCCCCCAGGCCGCCCAAATGGCCGCCCTGGCCCACGCCTGTGCCCGGCAATGCGAGAGCTGCCGAGCCGCCTGGGGCAGGCTGTGGGAAGCGGTGAACAAACCTTTCGGTTATGAGGTGATCGATCTGCGCATGGCGGGCCTGACCGGGCGATTCCGCACCGCCGAAGTCCAAATGCAGCGCCTGCACCAGGGAGAGATCGACGAGATCGAAACCCTTGCCTGCCCCAAGCTGCGCTGCCTGACCAACGCCGACGGCAAATTCCGGGGCTGCTATTCCTGGGGCGAATGCATCTCCGCCTGCCGCATATAACGCATATAAAAAAGAAAGAGGTATTATAATGGATCTTCCCATCAAAATCGTCATCGGCGGTCTGGGTGTGCGGGGATATGAGGTATACGCCTCCTATGCCAAGCGCAACCCCGACAAAATGCAGGTGACCGCCATCGCCGAACCCAACCCCATCCGCCGCCGGGATGTGCAGCGGGACCTGGGCCTTTCGGACAGCCAGTGCTACGAAACCATGGAATCCCTCCTGCAGCAGCCCCGTCTGGGGGATGTGGCTGTCATCGCCACCCAGGACCGCGACCATGTGCGGCTGGCACTTCCCGCCCTGGAAAAAGGGTATCACCTGCTGCTCGAAAAGCCCATCTCTCCCCTTTTGCAGGAATGTCTGGCACTGCAGCAAGCGGCGCACCGCTGCGGCCGGATCGTCACCGTGGCCCATGTGCTGCGCTACACTCAGATTTTCTCCACTGTGAAACGGCTGCTGGAATCCGGAGAGATCGGCCGGCTCATCCACATGGATCTGATCGAAAATGTGGCCTACTGGCATTTTGCCCACAGCTATGTGCGGGGCAACTGGCGCCGCGAGGAGGATTCCAGCCCCATGATTCTGGCAAAAAGCTGCCACGACCTGGACCTGCTGCGCTGGTTTGCCGGCAGCGCCTGTATATCCCTCTCCTCCAACGGCGGCCTGTCTGTTTTTCGCGCTGAAAGCGCCCCCGAAGGCGCGGACGACCGCTGCACCCGCTGTGCCCTATCCACCCGCTGCCCGTACAGCGCTGTGCGCATCTACATGGAAAATGAAAAGACCGGCATTCTCGGCGGCAATGCCGGCTGGCCCTGCTCGGTGCTGAGCGAAACGCCCACGCCGGACAGCATCCGCGCCGCTCTGGAAAAGGGGCCCTACGGGCGCTGTGTCTACGCCTGTGACAACGATGTGGCCGACCACCAGTGTGTGAACATGCAGTTTGCCAACGGCGTCTGCGCCACCTTCACCGTGACCGCCTTCACCCAGGAATGCTGCCGCACCATGCGCGCCATGGGCTCGCTGGGAGAGCTGGAGATCGACATGCTCCGCAACCGCGTGATGCTGCGCCGCTTTGGGCAGCCCGAGCAGATCATCGAGCTGGACAAGCTCACCGACCGCTTTGCCGGGCACGGCGGCGGCGATGACCGGATGATGGACGCCCTGGCCGCACTTTTCCAGCGGGAAGACCCCGCCTCGCTCACCTCGGTGGACGTTTCCATCGACAGCCATATCATGGCGCTTGCTGCCGAGCGTTCACGGCTGGAGGGCGGCGCCTGCATCGACCTGCTTCAGTTTGCCCGCCGCACCTGATTTTTCCCCGGAGGTATTCCCCATGCCATGTGTTCGTCACCTGCCCCGCTGCACCGATTGCTCCCCCCGCCCCTACGAAGAAGTGCACCGCGCCCTTGCCCGCCGGGCTGCGGAGGAAGGCATAATCCTTTTGAAAAACGAAAACCACACGCTTCCTCTGCCCTCCGGCTGCCGCATTGCCCTCTACGGCACAGGCGCTCTGCACACCCTGAAGGGCGGGACCGGATCGGGAGATGTAAACGCCCGGGAAACCGTTTCCATCCGCGACGGCCTGTACGCCGCCGGCTTTCAGATCGCCAACGAAGCCTGGCTGCAGCACTGTGACACCATCTATCGCCAGGCCCGCAGCAAATGGCGGGACCGCGTCTGGGAACAGCTGGAAACCGGCCAGCAGCCCCACTTTTTTGCCGCGTATGTCAACACGCCCTTTCAGGCTCCCGCCTGTGCGCCTGCCAAAGCGGCCTGCGATGCTGCACTGTATGTATTGAGCCGGTCCTCGGGAGAAGGGGCAGACCGCAAAAACGAGCCCGGCGACTATCTGCTCTCGAAATGGGAAATGCAGGACCTGCGCAGTCTGTGCAGCTTTTATCCCTCTGTCATTCTGGTGCTGAACACCGGCGGCATCGTGGACCTTTCGGTTTTGGACGAGCTGCCCCGGATCCATGCCGTGCTGCTGCTCTCACAGCCCGGCATGGAAGGCGGAAACGCCCTGGCCGACGTGCTGCGCGGCGCCGTGTCCCCCAGCGGGCGGCTCACCGACTGCTGGCCGCTGCGGCTGCAGGACTGCCTCTGTATGCAGCAGCCTTCCCCTGACCCCCGCACCGTTCGGTACCATGAGGGGATTTTTGTGGGATACCGCTACTTTGACACCTTTGACGTACCGGTTCGATTTGGATTTGGAGATGGCCTTTCCTACACGCAGTTTTCCATCCAGGCCGGCTGCCTGCGCCTGGAACGGGGAAACCGGCCCCGGTTTGTGCTGGACTGCACCGTGCAAAACACCGGGGACCGCTGGAGCGCAAAAGAGGTGATGCAGCTCTACGCCACCTGTCCCTGCGCCCTGCAGCCAAAAGAATACCGCCGGCTGGTCGCCTTTGCCAAAACCGGCCTGCTGGCGCCCGGGCAGAAACAGACACTTGCACTGGAATTTTCTCCCGATGCTCTCGCCTCTTTTGATTCGCAGGCGGGCGGCTGGGTACTGGACGCCAAAACCTATGGCCTTTGGCTGGGAAACTCGCTGCAGAGCTGCCGCCTGATTGGCGGCATACAGCTGGAACAGCGGGAGGTACTGGAACAGGTTTCGCTCTGCTGGCCGGACGCACCGCAGGACTGGTTTTCTCCCGGAATGAAGCACTGCCTGGAAAAGCGCCGCTCTCTGGAAAAAGAACTCCTGCAGCAGGGGCTGCCCATCCTGCCGGTCCGCCCGGGCTTGCTGCTCGGCTCCGCCCGCTCTCGTCCGCACCCCGACCCCAACGCCGAAAAAGCCCTTGCAATCGCCTCGCAGCTGGATGATGATTCGCTGGTGCGGCTCTGTGTGGGCCAATGGCACAAAGACGACGAAAGCCAACTGGGGTCCGCCGGGGTGAGCGTGCCCGGGTCTGCCGGCGAAACCCAGGAAATCGGCGGGGACATCCGGGTTCCCTCTCTGGTCCTGGCGGATGGGCCCGCCGGCCTGCGGCTGGCCAGCTGCTATTTCACCCAAAAAGGGCAGCCGCTGATCCCGCCTTTGGAACAGTGCTTTGAAAACGGCTTTCTGGCCCGCGGCGAGTACAACCCGGGCGGCACCCGGCACTACCAGTACTGCACTGCATTTCCCATTGGAACCATGCTGGCCCAATCCTGGAACACCTGCCTTTTGCAGGAAGTGGGGGCCGCCGTGGGCTACGAAATGGCTCTGTTTGGGGTCAGCCTCTGGCTGGCGCCCGGCATGAACATCCACCGCAGCCCACTCTGCGGCCGCAATTTTGAATATTTTTCCGAAGACCCGCTTTTGTCCGGCCAGATGGCGGCCGCCATCACCCGGGGAGTCCAGTCCTGCCCGGGCTGCGGCGTCACCCTCAAGCACTTTGCCTGCAACAACCAGGAGACCGAACGGCTGGAATCCAACAGCCTGGTTTCGGAACGGGCTCTGCGCGAAATTTATCTGCGGGGTTTTCAAATCGCCGTACAGTCGGCCCAGCCCAGTGCCATTATGACCAGCTACAATCTGGTAAACGGCGTCCATGCGGCAAACAGTGCCGCCCTCTGCACAGCCATCGCCCGCTGCGAATGGGGCTTTGCCGGCATCTTTATGACCGACTGGGACACCACGTCCAGCCGCCGCTGCACCGCCGAGGGCTGCATCCAGGCCGGCAACGACCTGTTGATGCCCGGCAACCGGCGGGAGTACAGCGCGCTGCTGTGCGCTCTCCGCGATGGCAGGCTGGACCGCCAGCTGCTGCGCAGCTGTGCCGGGCGGATCATCAAAACGGCGCTGGGGCTCTCCGCCCCCACAGCGCCCTGACCAGACAACCAGGGCGGCAATCACATACAAGGAGGTTTTTACAACAATGGATACCGAAAAACTGCGCAGCTGGCAAAGCTGGATTCGCACCGAACTTGAATCCTCTGTGAACTTTTGGCTCAAAAACGGCATGGATCCCGAGCACGGCGGCATCTACACCTGCCTGACCCGGGAAGGCAAGGTGTTTTCCACCGATAAAAGCGTTTGGATGCAGGGACGGTGCGGCTGGATTTTTGCCCACATGTGCCGCCTGTACGGCACCAGGCCGGAATGGCTGGAAGCGTCCCGGTCCTGTCTGGATTTTATGGAAGACCACTGCATCAACCGCAGTGCCGGAAACCGGATGTACTTCACCGTGACGGCAGACGGAAAGCCCCTGCGCCAGCGCCGGTACTGCTTTTCCGAGGAATTTTATGCCATCGCCAATGCGGAATACTACGGCATTACCGGCGACAGAAAATGCCTGGAACGAGCCCGCCGGGCCTATCAGCTGGTATACGATCTGAACCACGGCGCTCCCGACCCCACCGGCCTTGGCCCCAAAACCATCCCCGAAACCCGAAAGGGGCGCGCTCTGGCCGACCCCATGATCTTTTTGAACATGACCAGCGTTCTGCGCCGTGTAGACCCGGAACAGGCCGCTCTCTACGACCAGTATTCCGCCCAGTGCGTCCACGACATCTTCGCCTACCACCACAAACCCGATCTGCACTGCACCCTGGAATCGGTGGGGATGAACGGAGAATTTCAAAGCGACATTTCCGCGGGGCGCGTCGTCAACCCGGGCCACGATATCGAGTGCAGCTGGTTTTTGATGGAGGAAGCCAACCGCATCGGCAGCCGGGACCTGCACCGGAAGGCCGAGGATGTGTTCCGTTTTGCCATCAACGCCGGCTGGGACCAGGAATACGGCGGTCTGCTCTATTTCATTGACTGCATGGGGCTGCCCCCCGAAGCCTATGAACACGACATGAAGCTGTGGTGGCCCCACAACGAAATCCTCATCGCCAGCCTCATGGCCTACCGCGACACCCGGGACGAAACCTATCTGGACTGGTTCTACAAAACCATCGCCTATTGCCGCGACCACTTCGCCGACCCTGCATACGGGGAGTGGTATGGATACCTGCGCCGGGACGGCAAACCCACGCTGCCTGCCTGCAAGGGAAGCACCTTCAAGGGCCCGTTCCACGTGCCCCGCAGCCTTTCCATGGCGGACAAGCTCATCGACGAGATTCTCGCTCCATAAAAAGGAGGACTGGCTATGCCCCGTATCCTACTGCTGCCATTGGATGAGCGCCCCTGCAACTTTCTCTATCCCGCGTTAATGGTCGAAAAATGCACCGATGTCCAGCTGCTGCTCCCTCCCAAAGAGCTGATGGGCAGCAAAAAGCGGCCTGCCCCGTTTTTGCTGCTGGCGCAATGGCTGGGAAAAAACTTTTCCTGCTGTGACTATGCGGTGATCTCGATTGATATGCTCGTATACGGCGGCATCGTCCCTTCCCGGCTGCACCATCAAACCACCCGGGAATGTTTGGATCGCCTGCATCTTCTGGCCGATCTGCGCGCGCGATATCCCCAGGTCAAGCTCTTTGCCTTCAGCCTTATCATGCGGGCGCCCTGCTACAATTCTGCCGACGAGGAGCCGGACTACTATGCCGAGCACGGGAGCTCCCTCTTCCGTGTGGGAGTGCTGCGGGACAAAATCCAGCGCAATTTGGCCACAGCCGAAGAAAAATCCGAGCTTTCCGGCCTGGAACAGAGCATTCCGCGCTCCGTCCTCTCCGATTTCTGCAGCCGGCGCAGCACCAACCACGCGGTGAATCTGCAAACTATTTTTCTGGCGGAACAGGGGGTATTGGATTTTCTCACCATTCCCCTGGACGACTGTGCTCTCCTGGGATGGGCCGCCGCAGAGCGGCAGCAGCTCGCCGCCGCTATCCGCAGCCACGCGCTGGGCAGCCGCATATACAGCTACTCCGGCGCCGATGAGGCCGGCTGCATCCTGCTGGCACGGGCGGTCAACCACAGCCGCGGCATAACCCCGTCGGTGCACATCTGTTACAGCAGCGCCGGCGCACCCATGGTTATTCCCCGCTTTGAAGACCGGCCGCTGGGCGAAAACCTCAAATGGCTGGTCGCCGCGGCCGGCGGCAGAACCTGCTTTTCCCTGCAAGAAGCCGACTACATCCTTGTTGTCAACGCCCCCACCGAAGGGCAAAGCGCCATGGGCGACGCCAAATCTCCCGCCCCTCACTCTGCTTTTGGCGAACGATGCCTGCCCGATCTCGCCGCCAATCTGCGGGCGCTGGCCGCCAAAAAGCCTGTGATTCTGGCCGACCTGGCTGTCACAAACGGAGCCGACCGGGAATGGATGGACCTTTTGCAGCAGCAAAATCTGTTGAAAACGCTCTATGCCTATGCAGGCTGGAACACAGCGGCCAATGCTGCCGGCTGCTGCATCGCCCAGGGAATGCTTTGCGGCAAAGATAGCACACAAAGTGCCCTGTTCACCTGCCATCGGATTCTGGAGGATTGGCTTTATATGAGCCTGGTGCGCCGGGACGTTGCTGCATACGCGCAGCGAAAAGGGCTCTCTTTTGACGGCTCCTGGCAGGAACAGCTGCTTGCAAAATATGTGACACGGCAGATGTGCCGGCTGGCCAAAGGGCTTTCTCTCCCTGCACAGGTGGAAATCAGCCAAATTTCCTTTCCCTGGCATCGCCCGTTTGAAATCGAGCTTTTCATCCAGCTCTCCGCACCTTCCAAAGCGGGCATGTAAAAGAAAATCAGCCCCCAAGCGGACGGCATCTGCCGCCCGCTTTTTTTCAGGCAAAAAGCTCCGCGCCCCTCCAGCGCCCCTATGCCCCAAGCGCACATTCAGACAGATTTCCGCACAGTTCTGCCTGTGGCTGCACACGTATTTTTCTGTATCTGTGCCCACAGCCACGAAAAAAGCCTGCAAGGATTGAAATTCGGGCTAGAATATGCTAATGTTTTCTCATAGGACCAGGGGACCGGGAAGCTATGGCTGCCATGCCCCCAGCCCGCCATCCCCGGGGAAGGGACGAGGGAGAGGAGCCTTTGCGTCGCTTCACAGCCTTGGGGCATTGGCGCAATACAATTTGAAAGGAAGAGTTGTTGTGGCACAGAAAAAAGCGCAGTCCACCAAGAGGCAGACCGCAGAAGCAAAAACTGCTGCGGCTGCAGAAAAAAAGCCTGCAGCCGCTGACAAGGCCGAGCCCACTGCCAAAAAGGCCGAGCCCGCTGCCAAGAAGGCCGAGCCCGCTGCCAAGAAGGCCGCACCGACCCCCGTGGCAGAAGAGCCGAAGCCCGTCGCAGAAGAATCGGTTCAGCCAAAGGAGGAAGTTGCTATGGAACCGCACTATGATTCTCCCCGCAGAAGTGTTGCTTTTATCGGATCGGAATGCCATCCTTTCGTGAAAACCGGCGGTCTGGGCGACGTGATGTACGCCCTTCCCCGTGAGCTGGTCAAACAGAACTGCAACGTCCGGGTGATCCTGCCACGCTACGCCTGCATCCCTCAGAAATACCAGGACAAGATGGTATACCGGGGCGAGTTCTACATGGATCTGGGCAAGACCGGCCGCAACTACTATGTAGGCATCATGGAGTACATCTGCGACGGCGTTGTCTATGACTTCATCGACAACCAGGAGTTCTTCTCCAGCGGCAACCCCTACATCAGCCTGGTGGACGACATCCCCAAATACTGCTTCTTCAGCAAGGCTGCTCTGGCGGCTCTGAACTTCCTGAACTGGATTCCCGACGTCATCCACTGCCACGACTGGCAGGCCGCGCTGGTACCGGTGTATCTGCACACCATGTTCCAGGATTCCCCCGTGGGCCGGGCCAAAACCGTGCTCACCATCCACAACCTGCGGTTCCAGGGCATCTACAATATCCCCACCATCCGCTACTGGACCGGCCTGCCTGACTCGGTGTTCAACATGGGCGCCCTGAAGCAGGGCTACGAGGATGCCAACATGCTCAAGGGCGGCCTGGCCTACGCCGACCGCATCACCACCGTCAGCGGCACCTATGCCCAGGAGATCCAGACTGCCGAATACGGCGAAAAGCTGGAAAACCATCTGCGCTACCACAACTACAAGCTGCGGGGCATCGTCAACGGCATCGATTACGGCATGTGGAACCCCGCCACCGACCCCGCCCTGGCGGTGAACTACGACATCACCAACGTACTGCAGCACAAGCACGAGAACAAGCTGGCGCTGCAGCAGGAGCTGGGCCTGGTCCAGGACGAGGGCAAATTCGTCATCGGCCTGATCTCCCGCCTGACCAACCAGAAGGGTCTGGATCTGGTCAACGCCATCGTGCCCCAGGTCATGGACGGCAACACCCAGGTGGTGGTACTGGGCACCGGCGACAAGCAGTATGAGGACACCTTCCGCTACTACGAGAACGCCTACAAGGGCATGTTCAGCGCCTGCATCCAGTACGACGAGGCCCGGGCCCACCGGATCTACGCCGGCGCCGACGCTTTGCTGGTGCCCTCCCGCTTCGAGCCCTGCGGCCTGACCCAGCTCAACGCCATGCACTACGGCACTCTGCCCATCGTGCGGGAAACCGGCGGCCTGAAGGACACCGTGCAGCCCTACAACGTCTTCAACGGCGACGGCAACGGCTTCACCTTCGACCGCTACGACGCCGGTCTGCTGCTGGACGCCATCAACCGCGCCAAGACCGAGTATTTCCTCAACCGCTACCACTGGGACGAGGTGGTACAGCGGGATATGGCCAAGGATGTTTCCTGGGAGAACTCGGCCAAGCAGTACAAAGACCTGTATCTGGAGCTCACTCCGTGGTGATCTGATCTCCGCTATCCCCAGCCCGGCCCCCAAGGCCGGGCTCAGCCTGTAGAAAAACCTGCTTTGGCAATCAGGCCAGAGCAGGTGTTCTGTTTGAAAACAAGAAGACAGGTGGAAAAAGCAGTGAAATATCAGGCGCATTTTCGTGCAATCTGGACCGTTTGCCGCCATCCGGTGCCGGATGGCGGCCATTCCATTTCCAGGTGGCCAGCTTTTTCAGATTCATGGCAGCAAATTTAAGCTTCACCCAGTTTGTCACCTGGGCCAAGCCTCTGTACTGGGTGTAACGCATGTCGTGCCTTTCTTTCGCATCGGCAAATACACGCTCGATCTTCTCTTTTCGCAGCCGGTACAGTTCTTTGTACACCGGCATATACCGGACATGCTCCGCCATCTCCACATAGTCCTGCCAGATATGGCGCATCACCGTTTTCTCGCACCTGGAGCTTTCGGTACATATCCCTCTGGTAGGACAGCTTTTGCAAAGATAAGCCCGGCTTTTGTATTCCCGGTAGCCCTCCCGGTTTGTGGTGGAATAATGCAGCGCACGGTACTCCGGGCAGATCACATCATCAAAGTACTCGTCATACACATACATCCACCAGGGATGGCCGTTCTCTTTGGTCTTGGGACGGGTATAGCAAGTGGAAAGAACGTGGCCGCTCCCGAAGATCCTTTTGCAAATCCAAGGCGTTTTGTAGGCGCTGTCCGCCACCACGGTTTTGTGCTCGGGGTAGTTTCTGCACACTTCATCATACAAAGGATCAAAGGCTACGCTGTCGTGGACATTGCCGGGAGTGACGTAAACACCAAGAACAAAATTGTGCTTGTCGCAGGCCGTGTGCGCCTCGTAGGCAAAGCACTTTTTGTGTTCCCCCTTGTGGAACACGCCGCTTTCCGGGTCGGTGGTGGATACCACCGTTTCCTTCGTCTGCTTCTCCTGGGGCGGATTTTTGTCGCTGTCGTCGGAAAAGGGCTTCTTGCCGTGTTCTTCCCGGTCTCTGTTTACCTCAGCAAACAACTCTTTTGCGTACCGCTTCGCCTGTTTGGGAACCGCCTTTTTGGCCTGCTTTTTCAGATTGGCACTTGCCTTAATATGGGTTCCATCCACAAAAATCGCTTCTGTGTCCAGATACCCTTCCTCTGCCGCCGCTTTCAGCACCCAGCGGAATACATACTCCACCGTGCCATGGTTGAACCGGTGCTTGAAGTTGTAGCTCACCGTGGAAAAATGCGGCACTGCCTCATTCAGCGGATATCCAATGAACCACCGGTATGTCAGGTTCATGCTCACTTCTTCCAGAGTTCGGCGGAGCGAAGGAATCAGATATGCTGGATCAGAACAATTTTGAACAGTACCACCGGGTCTACGCTTGGACGGCCGTTGTCCTCGCAGTACAGATCCTCTACAAATTCGTAGATCTTCTTGAAATCAATGGCTGCGTCGATCTTCCGCAGCAAGTGATCCTGCGGCACCATGTTTTCCAAACTTACAAATTCCAGTTGTCCTCTGTTTTCTGCGTTCTTTACCAGCATTTTTATCACCCCACACCATTATACCGCATTCCCTTTCCTTATACGAGAAAAAGACCACCGATAGGTGGCCTTTTTCGACAGGCTGCAGCGTCTCCTTGGGAGACGCTGTTTTTT
>ERZ779876.1148-NODE-1148-length-23954-cov-4.774551_pt1 | contig 23954 bp, 20 predicted proteins | sample MGYA00511068_ERZ779876 | MGnify/ENA primary metagenome ERZ779876 (study PRJEB29588, sample SAMEA1970858) | human gut metagenome | biome: human gut; feature: human-associated habitat; material: faeces | place: Denmark | collected 2008/2010 ...
AGCCCCTCCGCCGAATAGGAAGAAACCAGCACCGCAACGCCGCGGTTTTTCTTTCCGTACTCCGCGGCAACCCGCTTTAAAAACGCCGCGCGGGAGCCTTTCCCTCCCTCGAACGTATCCGTGTGCCACAGCGAAAGCACCGCCGGGCGATCGGCGCCGACGTTATTTTCTTGCCCGCCGCCGCGCGCACGCAGATACGGAAACGCGTAAAACGCCGATAAAAAACACACGGCAAAAAGCGCGCACCACCACAGCGCGCGCCCGAAAAATTTACGTGTTTTTTCCGGGAAAAGCTTCATCGGTTATTCCTATGCTTTTCCCGCGCGGATTATGCCGTTTCCGGCGCTTCCGCGGCAATTTTATAAAAACAATCCGTGCTTTCTTTTTTCATGCGGAACAAATCGGAAATCACCCAAGCCGCCGTAAATACGCCCAGAGCGCACGTAAAGGCGATGATTGCCGGCGTATCCCAGGCGCCGCGCCCGAATTTTTCCGTCAGCGTGCCGCAGAAATTGAATATCGCGTGCAGCGCCACGCAGAAAGATATGTTTTTCGTACGCAGCAGCGTGTAGGCGCACATGCCGCCGAGGAGGAACGAATACCCCGTTTGCAGCAACACCGCCCCCGGCGAGGACGTAAACAGATTTAACAGATGCGCCGCCGCGAAAATCGCGGAAGAAATCGCAACGGAAGCAAAAATCCGTTTCCCGTCGCCGCGACGATTTTCAAGCACCGTAAGAAACACCGCGCCGCGGAAGAGCGTTTCTTCGAACGCCGCCACGGCAACGCACTCCGCCGCGAACGTCAGGGCGTACCACGCCATTTTCGCCCCGGAATAATCCAGCGAAGAATTTTTAAAAATCAGCGACAGAACGGGCGGGTTGAGAAGAGCGACGAAAAAACACGGCAACGTGCGCAAAAACGCTTTCCCTCCGCATTTTCCGAAAACGCGCACGTTTAAATATCTCACGGCGAGCGCCGCCGCGGCGAAACCGAGCAGGCGCGATAAAATCGTATCCGCACTGTCCGAAAGAAGCCGCATTTCCCGTTCGGAAAATTTTTCCGCCGTGCCGGGCGAAGCAAACAACGCGCGGTACAGCCACCCCTCGAAAAACGTTTCGTACGCCGCAAGCGTCAAAAGAAGCGCCGCGGCTGCCGCAAGACGCGCGCGATTTTTCCGCTTTTCATCCGCCTTTTGCTCCGCCGTTTTTTCCGCGCCCGTTTCAGAATGGCTCATCTTCCTCTTTCCTCCGCAATTTCAGGCAGCGCCGCTCCGTATAAAACACCGCCGCCGCAACCGCTATCAGAAGCAGCGCCACCAGCTGCGAGGGCGATAAAAACGATACCACCGTGGCGCCGCGGTCGTCCGCCCGCGCAAATTCTATGCAAAAACGCCACGCGCCGTACAACGCCAGATACAGCGGCAGACCGTACGTTTTTTTACGCAGCACGCGGAAAAAGAAAATCGTGCCGAGCGCCAGCAAAAACAGCGCTTCGTACAGCTGCACGGGCACGGTATATTCCGTCCGCAACACCTCTCCGTTTACGGAAAGGGTTAAAAGCGGCACCGTAAAGGGCCTTTTTTCCGCGTACACTTTGCCGTGGCAGCACCCCGCGAACAAGCAGCCGAATCTGCCGAGAGCGTGCGCCGCGCACACGCAGCACGCGGCGATATCCGCCACCGTAAAAAATTCCGTAAGATAGTAACGGGGATTTTCCGTCTTTTTAAACGCGAATTTTCCGCCGATAAAGTACACCAGAAGAAAGCACGCCGCGCCGCCCACGAATCCGCCGTAAAACGTCATGCCGCGCCAGGTGAAAACGCCCGTTTCCAGATAGTTGTAAAAACTTTGCGTAAGCACCGCAAAAAACCATCCGCCCGCCAGCGCGCACAGCGTGCACGCCATCACCAAAGACTGCAATTTTTTCTTGATTCCGCGCTTATCCGCCAGATACGAAAACAGAAGAATCGCCGCCGCAACGCCCGCGGCAATCAGAATATCGTATAAAGTCAGCCCGAATATAATTTCGTAAGGATACAATGTTTTACTCTCCGTTCTTCCGTATCAGTAGGTAATCAGTTCGTCGAAACATTTCACGGCAAACCGATCGGTCATCCCCGCGATGTAATCCAGCACGGCGCGCGCGTAAATCTGCCTGTTTTCCAGCGTGCCGTACACTTTTTCGTTCCGATACGACGCCTGTTTTTTCCAGCCCGCCTCGCGCGAAAAATCGTCGTCGCAGTACTTGAACAAATAATCGCAGAATTCGCTTACCAGCGTTGGATACGCCCGTTTTTTCTTTTCCAGCCCGCGCACGGGGTTTCCGCGGTCGTAACAGGAATACAGCGTATAAAACAGCTCGCCTATCACAAGTTCCGCATAGCGGTTGAACGGCGCGAAACGCTTGTTTTTATAGATGTTTTCGTTGTTGAACGCCTTGATTTTCGTAAGCGTTTCCCCCATTTTTTCCGAAAAACAAATGCCTTTTTCCGGCGAAGAAACGGCACAGACGTCTAAAATCATGTTGCTCATAATCGTGCTGGTGTTCACCGCTTCTCCGTTTTTCAAGCCCACGATTTTCTGCAGTTTCGCAACGCTTGCCGGCGATAAAAAGCCAAGGTTCAGCGCGTCCTCGATATCTCTGCCCACATACGCGATTTTATCGGAAAGTTTTACCACGCACCCCTCGTAGGTGGCGGGCTGATATTTTCCGGGCGTAGTGAACTCATTCAGATCGATGAGTTCTTCGCGCGGCTTCACGCCGTTTTCGTCCACTTCGCCGCAGTGCGAAACGATGCCGTCGCGCACGGCGTAAGTGAGGTTTAAATTGCGGTACACGTTTTCGTGGTCGGGCAGCAGTTCGATTTTATCGGCGAGGTACAATCCGTTTTTTTCGTGCCAGAACGTTTCGCCGTTCAGATATTTTTTATAAAGCTTGCCGATGATTCTTTCGCCGTGGTGCCCGAACGGCGCATGCCCCAGATCGTGCGCCATGGCGATGGCGCGGGTGAGCTCGTCGTTGAGTTTCAGCCGCTTCGCAATGGTATACGCCGCCGATTCCACGTGCAGCACGTGCTCCATCCGCGTGCAGATATGGTCGTTTTCGATGTTGTAAAACACCTGCGTTTTATGCTTCAGGCGGCGGTACGCCGTAGAGTGAAGCACCCGCGTGTAATCGCGCGCGAACGGCGAGCGCACCTCGCCTTTTTCGGAATACAGTCCGTTTTCACGCCGCGTAAATTCTTCGTAGCGCGGATTGCGTTTATCCGCCGCCACTTCTTTAAAATCGGTTTTCGGCATCGTTTTTCCTCCCGGAAACAGCGTTTTTTTGCGTAATTTTACGCGATTTTACGTTGTTTCCGACTCTATTTTAGCATAAAAAACGTAAAAATTCAACCGTACAAGCCCGAAAAACGCAAAAAAATCGCCGTTTTTCAGGCGATTTTTACGCTTTTTTGCACCGTTTTTTACGTATTTCCGCACTTATTTAAAGAACAGAAGTCCCTTTTTCTTATATTCCTCTTCCGAAAAAGCGGTTACCTTATAGCCCAGCGCGCCCAGAACCTCCGCCGCTTTTTTTTCGTCGATTGCGTTTTCGGAAAGAATTTCGCAGCGGTTTTTCGCGTGCGACGAACTCACTTTTTTTACGTTGAAGTTTGCGCGGATCGCGTCGTTCACATGGCTTTCGCACATGCCGCACATCATGCCGTCTATCGTTAAAATTGTTTTTTTCATGGTTGTATCTCCTTTGCCCCCCGCGGGATTATTCGGCGCCTTTGAGGGCTTCCACCATATCGATTTTTTTATTTTTCTTCGCTACGAACAGACTGACTACCAGCGAAACGCAGAACGTTAAAAGCGTACTGATTAAAAACGTTTTCCAGCCCATAACCACGCGCATTTCGTATTCGGAAGCGAGCTCTTTCACCAGATAACCGAGCGTGCCTGCGGCAAGCGGCAAACCGAGTATCACGCCGATTACCGTTACCCACATATTCTGCCCGATTAAAAGCCCGGCGATTTTTTTATCTTTAAAGCCAACCACTTTCAGCGTTGCCATTTCGCGGTAGCGTTCGGTATAGCTCATTACGCCGAGATTGTACAAAACCACCACGCCCAGCACGATAGCCGCGGCAATCAGCACCGTTACCGACAAATTCAGCAGACCTGTAAACGTTTCGAACGATTCCACGATAGACTGCTTATCCTGTATTTCGAAATTCTTCGTCAGCTCGTCGTCGAGCAGAACGTTCTTTACGGCAGAGGTGTACAGACTGTCCGTTTTATAGCCCGTGACGCCGCACGCTTCGGCGTATGCGTTTGTGATCGCGACGCTTTCCGACGAAGAGTAAATAACGCCGTTGACTTTCAGCGTATATTCTTTATCGGTGCCGTACGGACTTATTGTAAACGTATCGCCCGCTTTTAATTTGTATTCGTCCGCGATGCGGCGGCAGAGATACGCGCCGTCGTTCCGCAACGGAACAAGCGCGCCTTTTTTATCAAGAAACCGTACTTTATCGTGTTTAATATCGTAAATATCCAGCGAAACGCCCTTGTCGCCTATTTCCACGCTGACGGAGGCGCTTGCATCCGCGGCGTATTTTTCCGCGATTTCCGCCACGGTTTCTTCGCTTGCAGAAGATACGTAAATGCGGCTGGAATAATTCATCGCCTTATCGTAATAATCGGTTAAAAACGCGTTCATCGTATCGTTCATGCCCAGCGCGCCCGCCATTAAAACGGTGCAGCCGATAATGCCGATAAGGCTCATCAGCGTGCGGGATTTGTGCCGCATGACGTCGCGCAGGTTCCAACGCGTGCCGAACGAAAACTTCTTCCACGCCTTCGTTTTTTCGATAGCGAGATTTTTCATCTTCTTCGGCGCGTACGGACGAAGCGCGTCCGCCGCCGTGCCGCGCAGCATGCTCTTTACCGAAAGAAAGCCGATGAGCGTGAGCGCAAACAAAACGGCAATCATCACTACGACGCAGAAAAACGGCATGTGCAACTTCCAGTACGGCAAATCCATATACGTGCCCATCATGCCCGAAGGATTCATAATGATATACGCGATTCCGTAGCCGAGCGCGATACCCAGCGCCGCGCCGACGATGCCGATGGCGAGCGCATACGAGGAATAATGCGCAAGAATCCGCTTGTTTTTATAGCCGAGCGCTTTCAGCGTGCCGATCTGCGTTTTTTCCTTCGCCGCGATACGGTGCATGGTAGTAATCATGGTAAGCACCGCGATGGCAAGGAACAGCACGGGCAGCACCGCGCCCATCGTCTGCCCTTCTTCGACTTCGCCGTGCGCTAAAGCGTAAGACGAGCTTTCTTCTTTGGACAAGATAAACATCGTTTTGCCGAGCGCGGCGTTTACCGCGTCGGAAAATTTTTGCTTCGTAAAATCGTCGAAATTATTTACGCGGACGTTGATCTGCGCGTATAACGGCGAAGGAAGCCCCGCGGATTCGCAGATTTTTTTATACGCCGCGGGCGTTATGTAGGCGTAGCCGAACATTTTATAATCGGGCATCAACTGCGTGGAATCCTGTACGCACACCATATATTCGCCCGATTTGATAAGTCCCGCCACTTTGAATTCGAGCGGCTCGCTCACGCCCTGCACCGCGCCGAACGTGAGCGTATCGCCGACTTTTATTTCTTTTTCTTCGGCGAACTTATCGGAAACCCAGATTTTATCCGTCGACGCCCCGTCGTACGCTTCGCCGCTTGTAAGATTGAAAAAGGATACGTTTTCGCTTTCCGTAACGGTGATTGCCGCGCGGGGAATTTTATCCTTGCCCGTTCCGTCTTTTTCCGCTTTGATTTTTTCGCCGTTTACCAAGGTAACGTCGGCGTTGACGGAAAAGAATCTTGCGGCGTCTTTCACGCCGTCGAGTTCTTTTATTTTCTGCAAATCATCTTCGGAAAACGTTGCGGTTACGCCGCCGGTTTTCGCGGAAGAAGAATAAATTTTATAATCGGCAAGCCCCGTTTCTTCGAACAGGCGGTTTGTGTTTTTTTCGATGGAAACCCATTCCATATTCGCGCCGACGAAAACGCCGAAGCCGAGCGCGATCATGATGATCATGGAAATGAACTGCGCTTTGTATTGCCCCATCGTGCGAAGCAGTTTTTTGAATAACATTGCCGCCTCCTTTTACCAGTCGACTTCGTCGGCGGAAAGCGGGTGTTCCTGCTCTTCGAAAAATTTGATTTTGCCGTTCTTCACACGCACCACCACGTCTGCCATTTTTGCGATGTTCTGGTTGTGCGTTACGATGATAATCGTCTTTTTATAATCGCGCGCCATTTTTAAAAGCAACTTTAAAACCAGTACGCCCGTTTCGGAATCGAGCGCGCCCGTGGGCTCGTCGCAAAGAAGTATTTTGGGGTTTTTCGCAAGCGCGCGGGCGATGGAAACGCGCTGTTGTTCGCCGCCCGAAAGTTCCGCGGGGAAGTTTTTCATATGATCGGCAAGCCCTACCGCCGAAATCATTTCCGCGGGATCGAGCGCGTTTTTCGAAAGCTCTTTTACCAGCGCGACGTTTTCGTACACCGTGAGCGTGGGAATGAGATTGTAAAACTGAAAGACGAAGCCAACCTTTTCCGCACGGTATTCCGCCAGCTCGTCGCCCGAAAGCTTCGAAATATCTCTGCCGTCTACCGTAATCGTGCCGCTTGTGGGCGAATCCAGCCCGCCCAGCAGGTTTAAAAGCGTGCTTTTGCCCGCGCCGCTGGGACCGAGCACCACGATGAACTTGCCCTCTTCCAGCGATAAATTCACGCCGTCCAGCGCTTTCAGTTCGTGATCGCCGCTGGTATACGCGCGCGTTACGTCTTTCATTTCCACTAAAGCCATACCCTCTTTCTCCTTTTTTCTTTTTGTATATCTTCTTATATATCATAGGTTAGCAAAAGCTAACTACATGGCGTGCAACCGTGTAAAAACAGCACGGCTGCACGGAAAATTCTTTTTCTCCCGGACCTTTGCGGGAAGTCCGGGGAAAGTGGTTAGCAACGGCTAACCATAAGACAAAAAATAAACGGTTTTTTCGAACCTGAAAAAATTATAGCGCAAAAAAGCGGGAATGTCAAACGTTTGAACGGCGGTTTTTCAAGGTTTTTAAGAAAATTTTTTCGGGCGAACGTTATAAGCAGCCGTTTAACGGCAAACCGCCCCTTTTTGATGCTTTGCGCGGGAATTTTTTTCAGGAAAACAGGTTGCCGCCCTTTTGTTTGAAAATTTTCGAAGCGTAAATGCAGTTGCCCCTCACCACCTTGCTTCGCAAGGAGCCTCCCCCCAAGGGGAAGCCTTGACATAAGGAAAGGCTTCACATTTTTGCCGAAGAAAATGAAGTTCGCTGAATTTTTTTTCAGGCAAGGGGAAGCCGCAAAGCGGCTGACAATTTTTGCCGGAAAAAATCAGCCCTGCAGGGCGCGGCGGATAATCGTTTCCAGATCGTTCGCCCCGCTCTCTTTCGCGCGCTTCACCGCCTGAACGCTTTCGTTGCGGGTAAAGCCGAGGTTCTGGAGCGCGGAAACCGCCTCTTCGTCGACGTCCGAAAGCTTCTCGCCTCCGACTGCCGGGACGCCGAAATCGCCGCTTTGACTCATGACTTCCGCCGCCGAAATTTTACCGTGCAGTTCCAGCACGATTTTTTCCGCCGTCTTTTTGCCCAAGCCTTTGGCTTTCGAAAGTTTCTTCACGTCCGCCAGCATAATCGCTTCCGCAGCCTCGTCCGCCGACATGGAGGTGAATACCCCCATCGCGCTTTTCGGGCCGACGCCCGATACGGACGTGAGCCGCGCAAACAGCTCTTTTTCTTTCGGCGAATCGAAACCGAACAGCGTGATGCCGTCCTCTTTGACGTGCATGGAAACGTACAGTTCGATTTCGGCGCCGAAGCGCGCTTTGGAAAACACGCTTGCCGAACAATATAATTCGTAGCCCACGCCGTTCACTTCGAGGACGAGCGTTTCCGCGCCGATATCGATGACGCGCCCTCTTAAATAAGCTATCATTCAATGCTCCTTTAACGTTTCTTCGCCGCCGCATACAGTGCGGCTATCTTCGCTTCGCGTTCTTTTTCCGCGTCTTTTTTTGCCCGGACTTTCGCTTTGTCCAGCGCGGCCTCCGCGCGGGTTTTGGTGGAACGGATATCGCGCGCGTCGCGGAAATAGGTGGTGGGCGCCGTGTTGTTGCCCGCCGTGCGCGTGGTATTACCCACCGTGAAAAGCGAACCGAAGCGGTTTGTAAAGCCGTGGCACATCGCCGCGGCAAGCGCGTCCGCCGCGTCGTCCGGGCGGGGCACCGTCTGCAATCTGAGCAGCGTGGTTACCACTTCCTGCATCTGCTTTTTATCGGCTTTGCCGTAGCCCGTGATTGCCTGTTTGATTTGCATGGGCGTATATTCGAAGAGAGCGGAACAACGTTTCGCGCAAGCCAGAAGCGCCACGCCGCGCGCCTGCGCCACCGCGATGCCCGTGGTGATGTTTTTGGTAAAAAACAGCTCTTCGAAAGCGATTTCGTCCGGGTGATAACGATCGAGAATCGCATTGACTCCGCGTTCTAAAATGGCGAGGCGGACGGGCAGATTCTCCTCTTTGGGTGTGGTAACGACGCCGTAATCAAGCGCGGTGAACACGCCGCGTTCGTCTCTTTGTACAACGCCGAAACCCATTGTGGCAAGCCCCGGATCGATGCCGAGAATAATCATACGCACTACCCCGAAAATAAACGAAATCGCGAGATTGCAAAATCTCTCTTGAATAATTATAGCGAAATACGGCGGACTTGTCAAGTGCAATGCTTGCACGCGTGGAAATTCGGGCGATTTTTTTGGCGCTCGGCAAAAAAACGGACGAAACGCCGCGGAATACGACAAAAAAACGGCGGAGTTTGCTCCGCCGCCGTCCGATATGAGGTTATTTGTAAATGAAGCCGCCCTTTGGTTGAAAAATTTTATACGGAAAACCGATTGCTCCCCTTGACGGGGAATTTCCGATAATCAATATCCGTCCGGAATATGTTACGCCCCTCATCAGTCGCTATTCGCGACAGCAGGCTGCCGAAGCTGCTGCTTTCAAACGAATTTTTTGCTTTTCGTTTATTCGGCTGCCCCTCATCAGTCAACTTTGTTGACAGCTTCCCCCCAAGGGGAAGCCTTGACGAAGGCAATATTAAAACCTATCCTCTATCGTCTGCTTACGCAGACACTTTCCCCAAAAGGGAAAGCAAGGGTTAGAGCGAGATTAAAAAGTCTCTGTTTTTTAGTGCTCTTTAATCGAGCACCTTCAGAGCGAGATTAAAAAGTCTCTGTTTTTAGTGCTCTTTAATCGAGCGCCTTCAAAGCGAGATTAAAAAGTCTCTGAGCTTATCGGCGATTTTCGCGGCGCCGAGATCGGACGGATGCAAGCCGTCCGGCATATACTTTTCGCGGATGACGTCTACCGACGGCTGCATGCCGCTCATTTTCCATAAATCAAGCACGGGCAGCGAATAATATTCCGCTACCTCGCGGATGGCTTCCACGTATTTTTTCAGCGGTTCGCAGGGGATTCCGCGTTCGTTGATGGTTACGTTTTCGGAAAGACGATGCAACGGCGTAAGAACGATTATATCCTTTTCGGGGAATCTTTCCAAAAGCTGCCTGTATAAAACGTGCAGGGCGCCGTAAAACGTGTACACCGTGTTATCGGTAAATTTGCCGATGGGTGCGTCGCCGTGCCCGAAATCGTTCGTGCCGCCGAACACTACCACGACGTCCGCCGAGGCGTCCATTTCCTCCACGCGCATGTTGAAATCGCGGTCGAACAAATCTTCCGTAACGACTTTTTGCCGCGCGATTCGCGTGCCGCTTATGCCGTAATTGAGCGCCACGCCGCCGGTAAGACGCGCGAATACGTCGGTGTATCTGTTTTCTACGCAACTTGCGCCTACGCCTTCCGTGATGCTGTCGCCCAAAAAGGCGACCGTTTTCCCTGCTATATCCATAATTGCTCCTTTGAATAAAAATAAGTATTCGTTTATTTAACCGCCCCTTGATTGAAATTTTCCGGTGGAAAATTTCAATCAAAAATGGGCTACGCCCCTCATCAGTCAACTTCGTTGACAGCAGGCTGCCGTAGCTGCCGTAAAGCGGCAGTTCGGTAAGAAAATCCCCGTAGGGGAAAGCCGTAAAGCGCCTATATCGTTTTTGTGAAAGTTACGAAGCCGTCCGGTTCGAGTCCGTCTTTTTTATACAGCGTCTGCGCGCTCTGGTTGGTGTTTAAAACTTCCAGCGTGATTTCCGTGGCGCGATCGCGGAATTCGTTTTCAAGCCACTTCAAAAACGCGCCGCCGTAGCCGTGGTGGCGGCTGGTAGGACAGATATACAGCTCGTCAAGCACTAAAATGTTGCCGCCCTCTTCGTTGCACCAGTAGGACGAAACGAGCGCGTAGCCGATTGGCTGCAGAGTTTCTTTATCGGTGAACAGGTACCCCCACAGATTTTCGTGCCGTTCCACCACCCGATCGAACGTTTGCGCGGCGGCAAGCGCGTTGTACGGCTTGAGCGTGGCGTTTGAGGAATAAAATTCGTTGCAAAGGCGTAGAAATACGTCTTTATCCTTTTTTTCAAATTCTTTGATTTGCATAAACCACTTTTATTTTTTTAATATTGTCGGTTGTTAAAGTTTAGCACTTTTTTCCCCGATTGTCAAGGCGAAGAACGATAAAAAACAATCAAAACGAAAAAAGTTAAAAAATTTTTGGCACTATCCCCCTTGACGCGCGAAAAAAACGTGATATAATTTTTGCGCGACGGGTAGGAGAAACTTTGCGGGCGGCGCAGGCGACGAGCGCTTTTCCCGCGGCATTCGAACACGGCGGAAAAGCCGCGTTCTTCGTTATTTCGGAAATCATAAGGAGGGATTTTATGAAACTGAAATTTTTCTTCGACTATCTGTCTTATGCCGTACCGGCTTGCGCTTTTTCGCTGCTTGCCAAGCTGTTTTCGTATCTGAGCAAAAAATGCGCCGCTCTCGCTTCACGGGCGGAGCATCTGCTGGAACGACAACAAACGAAGCTGGATGAATTGAAAAAGCGCGGAGAACGCCCCGGAAACGAAGCGTAACGCCGCCAAAACGGCTGCGGCACGATACGGCGCGACGATTTTCCCGATTGCTTTTGCGGCAATCGGGAAAATTTTTTTGTAGAAGCTTTTTTATCCTCTCTCGGCGCTGCGCGCCACTCTACTTGCCGAGCTTGCCTTAAAACGGCAATTCGGCAAGGACTCCCGAAGGGGAAAGCAAGGGATAAAAAAATTCCTTTCGGGGCGTTTTTCGCATATTCGGAAGAATTTTTTCGCATACTTTCGGCGTGAACACCTTTGACGATTTCAAAAACGAAAAATTTTCCGCCGCGCTGAAAGAAAACGAACGGATCATGAAAAAAATTCTGCCGTCCGACGATATTCTGATTTATTCTTTCGAATCGGGCGGAGGCGTGCCGTGCGCCGTGATTTATGCGGACGGCATGGTGAACAAGCAACTGCTCGGCGACCTTGCAGCGCGCCCTCTTTCTTTTGTAAAAAGCAGAACGCTTACGACGGAGGAAGTGAAAAAAGCAGTGCTCTTCCCCGAACTGAAAATTGCCGTAACCCCCGCCGACGCAGCGCGGGAAATTCTTGACGGAAATTCTTTGCTGCTCATTCAGGGTTGCGCCGAAGGCGTGATTGTAGGCGCGAAAACGGTGCCGCAACGCGCCGTTACCGAGCCGCAGACTTCCGTGGCGATCAAAGGTCCGCGCGAGGGGTTCGTCGAGGATGTGAAAACGAACATGGCGCTTGTGCGCAAGCGATTGAAAACGGGGAATTTACGCTTCGAATACGCGCATGCGGGAAAGCAATCGGATACTTCGATCGCGCTGTGCTATCTGGAAGGAATTGCGGACGCAAAGGTGCTGGCGGCAATCAAAAAACGGCTTTCGGAAATCAACACCGACATCATCGCCGATTCTTCGTATATCGCGACGTTTCTGGCGCCGCGCCGCTACACGCTGTTCAAGGAGCTGGGCACGACGGAAAAACCGGATATTTTTGCGGCGAAAATCGCGGAAGGGCGTGTCGGAATTTTAGTGGACGGCTCCCCCGTCGCGCTGACGGCGCCGTATGTTCTGACGGAAGATTTTCAGACCGCCGAGGACTACTTCGTATCCCCGTTTGCCGCCAGCGTGCTCCGTCTGCTTCGGTTTTTCGCTATGGCGATTTCGTTATTGCTGCCCGCGTTTTACGTATCTTCGCAGCTGTTTAAAATTCAGCTGATACCGCTGAATTTAACGCTGACGATTGCGGGAAGCATCCGCGGGTTGCCGCTTTCGCCGTCTTTGGAAATGTTTCTGGTATTGCTGGTGCTGGAAATTTTAAAGGAAGCAAGCATACGCATGCCGAAATACGTGGGCATGGCGCTTTCGGTGGTGGGCGCGCTGGTACTGGGCGATACCGCCGTTTCGGCGGGATTCGTTTCCTCGCCCGCGATTATCATCGTGGCTTTTTCCGGCATCTGCCTGTACACGGTGCCCGATTTTGTGGAAACGGGAAGTCTGCTGCGCTGGCTGTTTCTGATTGTGGCGGGCAGCGCCGGACCGTTCGGCATTGTTCTTCTGATTGCGTTTCTGCTGTACTACCTGATCACCGCGGACGCGTTCGGGGCGCCGCCGCTTGCCCCCTTTGCGCCGCTTGTAAAACGCGACCTGAAAGATTCGGTGCTGAAAACGGACGCGTACGCACTTTCGCTGCGCCCCGAAATGTTCCGCATGAAAAACCGACGGCGACTGAAAGACGGCTTTGGACGGAACGCCGCGCAAGAAGGCGGAGCTACCGGCAAACCGGGGGACGGGATTATAACGGACGCGCAGAAAGCGAAAGAACAGGCGGAAAAGGAGGAACGATGAACGATATTTCCACGATGTTGCCGCCGCTCGGAAAATCGGGCGGGGCGGGAGAACAGCTACGCGCGGGAACGGACGGCGCGCGGACAAAGACGGGACCGCTCTGCCGCCGCCAGCTGTGTTTTATTCTTGCGTTTATTCTGCCCGTATCGAAACTTCTGGAAGCGCCGTCGCTGCTGGCGTATTTTTCGAAGGGCGATTTGCTTGTGCCTGCATTTTTTCACTATGCGTTGCAGACGGGCGTTTTAATCGCGTTGCTGTACGCGTGTTCGCGCAGCGAAAAAACTTTGTTCGAAAGGCTGTGCGACGTTTCTAAGCCGCTTGCCGCGGGCGTTTATATCGTTCTGGCGGCGTATTTCGTGTTTTCGGATTTGTTTCCGCTTTTAGACGTGGAACGGTTTGCCAATACGGCGTTTTTCGATACGGCGCCCGCCGTTTCGGCGTTTCTGCCGTTTTTTCTATTGTCCGCGTTCATCTGCGTGAAAGACGAAAAGGCGATCGGGCGGAGCGCGGATTTGTGCATGCCGATTTTTTTGTTCTCGTTTTTCGGCTTGATTTTCATGGCGCTCGGAGAGGCGGATTTCACGGAATTGTGCCCTTTGTTCGGTTCCTCCGCCGAGGCGAATATCAAAGGCGTGTATCATTCGTTCGTGCATTTTTCGGATACGGCGCTGATGATTCCGCTGCTCGGCGCATACCGTTACGAAAAAGGCGACGGAAAAAGAATCGTGGGCGCGTATGCAGGCGGAGGCGCGTTTGTTTTATTGTTTCTCGCCGTGTTTTACGGGGTGTTCGGGGCTTTGGCGCCGCGGGAAACGTATGCGTTCGATAAGATTGCGAGATATTTTTCCGCGCTGGACGTTGTGGGACGCGTGGATTTGCTGTTGGTGTATCTGATTACGGTAGTGCTTTTATACGCCTATGCGCTGCCTCTGCAGCTGGCGGTGATTTGTTTGTGCGGGGCGTGCGGAACGAAAAGATACGGCAAAGCGGAACCCGCTTTGGAAGAAGCGCGGAAAGCGGATAGGCGCAGATTGATTTTTTCGCTGTGCATCAACGGGGCGACGATGATTTTCGTATTGACGTGCGCGCGGCATTACCGGCTTTTTTATTCGCTGATGACGTCGAAACTGTTTTTCGTGTTTCCGATTTTTTCGGTGCTGTTGCCGCTATCGTTTCTGCTGTTGAAGGGGGATAAAAAAAATGAGTTTAAGGGGAAAAAACGGGCATAACTCTTTGCGGCGGAAAACGCCCGTGATTTACGTGCTGGCGGTGATTTTTCTTACCATATTGTTCTTTTCGAACGATTTCGGACTGGTGGACATTCAGAAAACCGCGATCGTGCTGGCGGTGGGAATCGACCGCGAAAACGAAGAATTTATCGTAAGTTCGCGCATAGCCGTCCCCTCTTCTTCCGGCGAGCAGAAAGCGGCGGCGGATTCGATTCAGGTGGAAACGCGCGGCGATACCGTGGGCGCGGCGATTCAGGAAATCAACATGAAAACGGGCTGGTACCCGAAACTGGTGTTTCTGAATTTAATCGTTCTAGGAGAAACGGCGACGGAGAAAAATACGTTTGAATCGCTGGATTATTTTCTGCGAAACGATTATATGTCCGACGATTGCAAAATTTGCTGCTGCGAGGGAAAGGCGGGCGAGAAGCTGAATACGAAAACGACGGCGGAAAGCATTCCTTCGCTTTCCGTGGGAAAAATTCTCTCCGAGCACTCCGCCACGACGGGACTTGCCGCCGTTACCACGCTGCGGGAATTCGCCGCGGGGTATTTCGGCGTATCGAACAGCGGGTATATGCCCGTACTGAAAGTCGACGAGCTTTCGGGCGGCGCCTCGGACGGCTCGTCCGGAAATTCCTCGGACGGCGCTTCGGGAGGCTCTTCCGGCGAACAAGAAGGCGGGCAAAGCGGCGGCGGACAAGAGGAAACCGATTCGGGCGGGGCTTCGGAAACTTCGCAGGGCGGTTCCGGCGGCGAAAGCGGCGGAAAAACGTTTTCGGCGACGGAAACGGCGCTGTTTTCGAACGGCGTGTACCGCGAAAAACTGACGAAAGACGAAACTTTTGCGTTTTTATGCGTGAACGGCGGCGTGCGGCTGGCAACGTTCGACACGGAATACGGCGGCGTGAATTACACGCTGATGATTAAAAAAAGCAAGCCGAAAATCAAATTTTTCGTGGACGACTTCGCGACGCCGCGACTGAGCGTTTCTCTGGAAATGATTGCGGAACTGCAGGACGTTTCCTCTTCGCAGACGATTGTGGAAATCGCCGCGCCCGGAAAAACGAAACAAGCCGTACTGGACGAGGCGGGGAAAAAACTGACGCGACTGATAAAATCGGTTTTCGAAAAAAGCCGCGCGAACGGCTGCGATTTGTTCGACGCGGGAAAACGGCTGCAAAAATACGAAAGCGCGTATTATAACGCCTACCGCGACAATATTCTGGAACGGCTGCTTTTTTATGCGGACGTGCGATTTTCCTCCGCGCAGTGATTGCCGGCGATTGCCTGCGATTGCCTGCGATTGCCTGCGATTGCCGCGGCGCCCATTGAAAATCGGCTTTGAAACGCAATATTGAATCGCGAAAAAAGCGGGTTGAATACGCCCGCTTTTTCAATTAACAAAAATTTTTTAAACTTTTTTTGAAAAAAGTATTGACAAACGAAAAATATGTGGTATAATAAAAGCGAAAAGAGAGAAAAACAAACAAAAATTGTTCTCGTCTTTCAAATAACAGCGAGGTGAAGTCCGATGCACAACTGAATTTTCGAATACGATTCCCCGCTCGGTGCAAGCGCAAATGAAAACGGGCGGCAGGACGAACAGGAAAAAATCCGTTGAGGAGGAAACGATCTTCAAGTAAAGGCGCAAAAGAAGAAGCCGGAACGGCTTCGGAAAAAATCGGGAGGACAACGCTATGTTGTTTAAAAAGACTATCCTCTGCTTTTACATTAAATGCTGAAAAGGAGATACTCCGACGTACCATTTCAAGCAGGAACTTCATTAAATCGGCTCCGTATTTACGGCGGCGAGGAAATTAACGCCGCTTCGGATAAAGAACCAACGCAAACGGGAACGCCGATTGCCATTTAAAAACGGTTCCTTACAACTGCATATTTTTGAAATAAAATATCGGGATTGTCTGAACGGCAATCCCGAATTTTTTCGTCGTTTGAAATTTTTTATCAAGGAAATAAGATACGCCCCTTGATCGAAAAATTCCGGTGGAATATTTCAATCAAAAATGGGCTACGCCCCTCACCACCGCCTCCCGGCGGAGCCTCCCCCCGAGGGGAAGCCGCGTAGCGGCTGACAATTTTTGCCGAAAAAATGAAGTTCGCCGAATTTTTTTCAGGCAAGAGGAAAGCAAGGGATTATTCCAGTTCGAAGGCGCCGGTGTATAACTGATAGTAGACGCCCTTTGCGGCGATCAGCTGTTCGTGCGTGCCGCGCTCGATGATTCTGCCGTGATCCAGCACCATGATCGCGTCCGCGTTGCGCACGGTGGAAAGGCGGTGCGCGATGACGAACACCGTTCTGCCTTTCATCAGCTTATCCATGCCGTCCTGTACCAGCGCTTCGGTGCGCGTATCGATGGACGAAGTGGCTTCGTCCAGAATCATTGCGGGCGTATCCGCCACCGCCGCGCGGGCGATGGACAGCAGCTGCCGCTGCCCCTGCGAAAGGTTGGCGCCGTTGCCCGTAAGCATCGTTTCGTACCCCTGCGGCAGGCGCGTGATGAAATCGTGCGCGTTGGCAAGTTTCGCCGCGGCGACGCACTCTTCGTCGGTGGCGTCCAGTCTGCCGTAACGGATATTTTCCATGACGGTGCCCGTGAACAGGTTGGTATCCTGCAGCACGATGCCCAGCGAGCGGCGCAAATCGTCCTTACGGATTTTATTGATATTGATGCCGTCGTAACGGATTTTGCCGTCCGCGATGTCGTAAAAACGGTTGATGAGGTTGGTGATTGTGGTTTTGCCTGCGCCCGTGGCGCCCACGAACGCGATTTTTTGTCCCGGCCGCGCGTACAGGGTAATGTCGGTGAGCACCTGCTTTTCGGGCGTGTACCCGAAATCCACGTGATCGAGCACGATGTCCCCTTTCAGTTCGGTATACGTGATTTCGCCCGTGGCTTTGTGGAAGTGCTTCCATGCCCAGAGATCCGTGCGTTCCGTCGTTTCCGTAAGTTCGCCGTTCTCGCCGCGTTTCGCGTTGACAAGCGTAACGTAGCCCTCGTCGGTTTCCGGTTGTTCGTCCATCAGATCGAACACGCGCGAGGCGCCCGCAAGCCCCATGGCGATCATGGAAACCTGCTGCGACATTTCGTTTACCGCCTGCGTGGATCTTCTTGCCATGCCGAGGAACGGGATGATGAAGCCGAACGAGATGGGAACCAGCCCCGTTTTCAGCGTGGAAATGCCGATATTGTCGATGCCGGAAGCGAACAGCAAGCCGCCGCAAATCGCAAGAAAAACATAGGTGAAATTGCCGATATTGCCGAGAATAGGACCTAACACGTTGCCGTAGATATGCGCGTTTTTCGCATCGGCGTACAGCTGTTCGTTGTATTTATCGAAGTCGGCTTTGGCGCGTTCTTCGTGCGTGAACACCTTTACCACCTTCTGCCCTTTCATCATTTCTTCCACGAAGCCTTCTTCGCTGCCGAGCGAGCGTTGTTGCGCCACCATGTATTTGGAGGAGGCGCCGCCCACTTTCTTGACGACGAGGAACATTAAAACGCAGCAGAGAACGAACACCGCGGACATAATGACGGAGTACCACAGCATGAGCGCCACCGCCACGAGCAGCGTGAGCGAGCTGGATAAAAGCGTGGGAATACTTTGCCCTACCAGCTGACGAAGCGCGTCGGTATCGTTGGTATACGTAGACATGATTTCGCCGTGCGCGTGCGTATCGAAAAACTTCACGGGAAGCGTTTCCATTTTATCGAACATATCGCGGCGGACGTGATACAGCGTGCCCTGCGTTACCACCGCCATGATGCGGTTGTAGGCAAACGAGGCAAGCAGCGCGAGAAAATAACACGAGCCCATGACGATGATGAACGTGCGGAGTCTGCCCGCAACGCTTTCGTAGCCGTTCACGATGCCGGGATTCATGATGTCGTCGATGTTTTTCTGCATGAACAGCGAAGAAACCAGTCCGCCGCCCGCGCTTACGACAAGACATAAAAGCACGGCAAGAAGATGCCATTTATAGTATTTGAAAACATATTTCATCAGGCGCGGAAACGTGCCTTTTTTGATTGCGCCCTTCGCTACGACGCCGCCGCGCATACGACCGCCTTTCATCCCTGCCATTATGCGTTACCTCCTTCGGATTGCTCCGCGCCGTCAACCGCGTCTTCCGCGGTTTTGCCGCGCGTCTGCGATTCGTATACTTCGCGGTAGATTTCGCTGGTTTGCATAAGTTCGTCGTGCGTGCCGCACGCCGCGATTTTACCGCCGTCCATCACGATGATTTTATCCGCTTCTTCTACGCTTGCCACGCGCTGCGCGATGATGATTTTCGTGGTGCCCGGAATTTCCTTTAAAAACGCCGCGCGGATGAGCGCGTCCGTTTTGGTATCCACGGCGGACGTGGAATCGTCCAGAATCAAAATCTTCGGCTTTTTCAGAAGCGCGCGGGCGATGCAAAGGCGTTGCTTCTGACCGCCGGAAACGTTCGTGCCGCCCTGTTCGATATACGTATCGTATTTATCGGGGAATTGCGAAATAAATTCGTCCGCCTGAGCGGCTTTGCACGCCGCGACGAGTTCTTCGTCGGTAGCGTGTTCGTTGCCCCAGCGCAAATTTTCCTTGATGGTGCCCGAAAACAGCACGTTTTTCTGGAGCACGACGGAAACCTGATTGCGGAGCGCTTCGAGATCGTACTTTCTCACGTCTTCGCCGCCCACTTTCACCGCGCCTTCCGATACGTCGTACAAGCGGGGTATCAGCTGTATGAGCGAGGTTTTCGAAGAACCCGTGCCGCCTAAAATACCCACCGTTTCGCCCGATTTTATCTGCAGATTGATATCGGACAAAGCGAATTTTTCCGCTTCTTTCGAATATTTGAAGCTGACGTTTTCGAAGGACACGGAGCCGTCTTTCACTTCCGTCAAGCCGTTTTCGGGGCTGACGAGATCGGATTTGCATTCCAGCACTTCGGTGATACGCTTTGCCGATTCGACGGACATGGTGAACATAACCATAATCATTGCCGCCATCATCAGCGAGGAAAGAATCTGCACGCCGTAGGTGATGATTGCGGAAACGTTGGCGGGCGTGAAGCTGCCGTACACGGGGTTGCCGTTTACCGCGCTGCCGCCGCCGATGACCATTTTCGCGCCGAAATACGTGATTAAAAGCGAAGCCGCATACATGGCGAACATCATGAGCGGAGAATTGAGCGCGATGATTTTTTCCGCTTTCGTGAAGTTATCGCGGACGTCGCCCGCGGCTTTTTCGAATTTCTTCTGCTCGTAATCTTCGCGCACGAACGATTTTACCACGCGGATGCCGCTGACGTTTTCCTGTACGGAATTGTTGAGCGCGTCGTACTTTTTGAAGATGCGGCGGAACAGCGGCATCGCTTGGCGCATAATGAGGAACAATCCGAACGCGAGGACGGGCAGAATCACCACGTAAATCAGCGTGAGTTTTGCGGAAATCGAGCAGCCCATCACGATGGCGAAAATAAACATCAGGGGCACGCGGATAACGATACGCAGGCACATCTGAAACGCCATCTGCACGTTGGTTACGTCGGTGGTTAAACGCGTTACAAGCGACGAGGACGAAAATTTATCCACGTCTTTGAACGAGAAATCCTGCACGGCGTAGAACAAATCTTTCCGAAGATTTTTCGCGAAACCGCAGCTGGCGATTGCGGCGTATTTGCCGCCCATCACGCCGCCCGTCAGCGAAAAAATCGCGAGGACGAGCATGACGCCGCCGTAGCGCAGAATCTGCGCCATGGGTACGCTGCCGCTTGCGTCGGTTGCCAGCATTTTCGTCATCATGAACGGAATCAGGCATTCGCACAACGCTTCGAGCGTCATAAAAAGCGGCGTTACAAGCGCGGGTTTTTTATATTCCCGTACGCTTTTCAACAGTGTTTTTACCATACTTTTCTTTCCTTTTTACCTTACTTATTATACGTTTTATTTGTTTGCTTTAACCTCTTTATCGGCGTCTTTCGTAAGTTCTGCCGTAACTTCGCGGACGTTTTGGTAAATGCGTTCGAGGTTTTTTTGCATCGTTTCCTTTTCCGCCTCGGAAAAACCTTTCAGCAGCATGGTTTCGATATCCGCCCGGCGGCGCTGCATCTCGTCGAACGAAGCGTATTCTTTTTCGGTGAGCCGCACCGTTTTCGCGCGGGAGTCCGCTTTGCTTTTTTCGCACGTTACGTAGCCTTTTTCGGCAAGCCGCGAGATGATGCCCGATACGGTGGCGTGCGATACGTCGAGATACGTTTCGATTTCTTTCATCGAACATTCGCCGCCCGCGTGCGCGTGCAGGAAAAACAGTACTTTCCCCTGCGCGTAGGTAACGTCGTATCCGTAGCCTTTTTTATCGGCATACGCCTGCAGACGTTCGGAAATCTTTTTAAGATATACGCCTATGTCTTTGCGGCGCTCGCAGAAGCTTTTTTCTTCGCGCGTGCTCTCTCCGTCTTTCATGATCGCTCCTTGTTTTTGCTTACCGCCGCGCGTTTTTATATACGCGGCGCCGATTATCTTTATTATATGTAGCGTGCTACAAAAAGTCAAGCGAAAAACGGAAAGTTTTTTCGTTTCACGGAATTTTCATTTTGACGGACGAAAAACGCCGGGAAGCGTGCGGATAAGCGCGGAAACGGATACGCGCGGCGCGGGCGGAAAGCAAACAAAAAACCGCCCCGACTTTGGGCGGTTGTTTCGCATGAATTTGTTTTGAAAAGTAACCTTTCGGGTTAAATCTTCTCCTTGACTTTCGCCGCTTTCCCGGTGAGATCGCGAAGATAGTACAATTTCGCTCTTCTCACTTTACCCTTTCTCACTACCGTAATGGAAGCGATTTTGGGCGAGTGAAGGGGATAAGTCTTTTCTACGCCTACGCCGTAAGAAATGTGGCGTACGGTGAAAGTTTCCTGAATACCGCCGTTCTTTCTGGCAATGACGATACCCTCGAAATTCTGAATTCTTTCCTTGCCGCCTTCGATGATTTTGTAGCCTACCTTTACGGTGTCGCCTACGTTGAATGCGGGCAGGTCGGTTTTCATGTTCTCCGCGTCGATCGCTTTGATCAGTTCGCTCATTGTTGACTTTACCTCCTTTTTCAAAAACGTAACGTTCTCGATCTGCTGCACGGGTCCTCCCCGCGCCCTTTATCTGTTTAGGTCGGCGGAACGTTCGAAGTCGCTAACTATTATAAAGCATAAGCGGCGGATTCGTCAAGCGTTTTTGCCGTGCTTCCGCCTACTTTTTGCCGAAAAATTGCCAAAAAAAGCAAAGCTTTCGTTTTTTACGCCTTTTTTGCGGCGTTGTTTCGGCGTTTTACAGCCGCTTTTGCGCCGCGGCGACGCGTGCCGGCGGAATTTACAGAAACGGCAGCAGACGGTTGACGTGTTCGAGAACGTACGTCGGCTTTTCGGCGCCCTGCGCGGCGTTGACTTCGGCGATTTTCACTTCGCCGCTTAAAACGCACAGCGTATCCGCGCCCGCGTTGTTGCCGGAGGCGACGTCGGTGTACAACCTGTCGCCGATGACCACGGTATCCGCCGCCGTTACGCCGACTTTTTTCATCGCGCCGAAAATCATTTCCGGCTTCGGTTTGCCGATAAATACCGGGGTTTTTCCCGTGGCGAGCGCGTACCCCTCGCACATCGATCCGCAATCGGGCACGTAGCCGAATTCCGTGGGGCATACCCTGTCCGGATTCGTGGCGTAATAAGGCACGTTCAGTTCGGTGAGCATCCGGCAGGTAACGTACATTTTTTCGCCCGTGAGTTCGGGATCGTACGCCACCAGAATCGCGCGGGCGGAAGCGGCGTATTCCGTAGTGATATTCAGTCCGCCCTCAAGGCATTCCCGCACGAACGATCGGGTGCCCTGCACGTAAATCAAATCGGAAGCATGCCGTTCTTTCATCAATCGCACCGCCGCCTGCGCGGAAGTGAAAAAATTATCTTCCGTTACGTTTTCCAGCCCCAGACGGTGCAATTTTGCCACGTAATCGCCGACGGATTTCGAAGCGTTGTTGGTGATGAACACCGTTTTGCCGCCGCGCGCCGTGATTTTTGCAAGAAGTTCTTTCACGCCGGGAAACAGACGGTTGCCGAGGTAAATCGTGCCGTCCATATCGAAAAGATAGAGTTTTTTGAATAGCAGCGGCGACGCGTCCTTGCCGTAATAATCTTTCAGCGTGGAATTTTTTTGTATATTTCCTTTCCGCATATTGTCTTTTCGCTTAGCGCCGTCGCCTTTAAAAATTGCCGGTAACGATTAAATCGGCGTCGTCGGAAATGTTTTTTACCAGCACGTCGCCGAGATGTACGGGCAAGCGGCATTTTATGTGTTTCACGGCTTCCATTACCGCGAAAATTTCCGATTTTCTGACGGGCTTGCTGGTTTTCACGGGAATCATTTCGCCGTTTTCGGCGCGCACCGCGGAAGTTACCACGCGGCGCGGGCACACCACTTCCGATTCGGCGTACATTCTGCCGCGCGGACAGGAATTGCCGCGCACGCTTTTCACCTCTCCGTTTTCGGTTTCCGCCGTAATTTCGCAACCGACGGGACATTCGATACAAGTCAACGTTCTAATCATTTTTCCGCCTCCAGTTCCACCGTGATTTCGCCGTTTGCGCCGAGAAATTTTTCCTGCGGCAGAACAAGATTTTCCATTTCTCCCGGCACGACGATTTTTTTCTTTTTCTGCGCCAGCACGGTTTCGCCGCATTTTGCCGTTATGGCGCAGTTCCGGAACGTATCCGTTACGCGGAAAAACAGTTTTACGTTGCCCGCCGCGCTTTTATCGATTTTCTGCGGGCACACGTACGAAACGTGCGCGCCGTTTTTCACGGCGACAAGTTCGCCGCGCGCTGTGCCGTGCAACGAGTATTCCGCGGCGCAGCGCCCCGCGATTTCCGCTTCTTCCGATACGAAATCCACGAGATCGTGCACCTGCAATACGTTTCCGCAGGCAAAAATCCCCTCGACGGACGTTTCGCGCGTCTGCGTAACTTCGGCGCCGCGCGTTTTCGGCGACAGCGTAATGCCTGCGCCTTTCGTGAGTTCGTTTTCGGGAATCAGCCCTACGGAAAACAGTACCGTATCGCAATCGAAGTGCATTTCCGTGCCCGCGATCGGTTGTTTGTTTTTATCCACCTTCGAAACGACGACGCCCGTTACGCGTTTTTCGCCCTCGATTTTCGTAATCGTATGGTTGAGATACAGCGGAATACCGAAATCTTCGAGGCACTGCGCGATGTTGCGCTTCAAGCCGCTCGAATACGGCATGATTTCGCATACGGCAAGCACTTTTGCGCCTTCCAGAGTCATTCTTCGCGCCATGATAAGCCCGATGTCGCCCGAGCCTAAAATCACGACGCGCTGTCCCGGCATATAGCCTTTGATATTCACGTATTTCTGCGCCGTGCCCGCCGAATATATGCCCGCGGGACGCGTGCCCGCAACGTTCAGCGCGCCGCGGCTTCTTTCACGGCAGCCCATGGCGAGAATCACGGCTTTCGCCTGCAACGTTACCACGCCGCGCTCTTCGCCGATGACGGTTATTTTTTTATCGGCGGATAAAGACAGCACGGTGGTATTCAGCCACGTTTCTATGTTTCTTTTACGCACTTCGGCAACGAACCGCGCCGCGTATTCCGGCCCCGCGAGGCTTTCTTTAAACCTCGTCAGCCCGAATCCGTTATGGATGCACTGATTTAATATGCCGCCGAGTTTTTCTTCGCGCTCCACGATTAAAATATCGCGTTCGCCCGCGTCGTAC